>ENA-UZWU01014520-UZWU01014520.1-metagenome-genome-assembly--contig:-Day-4--1m-contig-14520_pt1 | contig 11439 bp, 10 predicted proteins | sample MGYA00260345_ERZ794905 | MGnify/ENA metagenome assembly ERZ794905
CCGGCTTTGTTGGATGCGAGAAGGAGGGTGGCGCCTATGAGCTCATCTGGTTTGCCGAAACGCTCAGCCGGAGTTTTGCCAATGATAGAGGCTACGCGTGATTTATCGAGGACCTTACGGTTTTGTTCCGCGGGGAAGAAGCCGGGCACGAGGGTGTTGACGCGTATTTGTTGTGCAGCCCATTCGCGGGCAAGGTTTTTAGAGAGGTTGTGCACAGCTGCCTTGGAGGCTGAGTAGCTAAAGACACGAGAGAGGGGGTTGAGCCCGGAAATGGAGCCGAGGTTGATGATGGATGCGGGCTCACCATAATCGATAAAATGCTGACCAAAGACTTGGCAGGCCTGCATCATGGCAAGCAGGTTAATATCGAAGATGTTTTGAAACTCCTCTTTGCCGATCTCAAGGAAGGGTGTTGGGGAGTTGACCCCAGCACCATTGATGAGGATATCAATCTTGCCTGAGCGCTCAATGACGGTATCACGAAGTTCGGTCAGGGAGTTTTTTTGCTTTAAGTCGGTGGCGAGGAAATAACCAGTGCCGCCAGCTTCCTCAATGATTGAGAGCTTGGCATCGGCCTTGGTCTGATTTCGGCCGGCGATGACCACTTCAACACCCGCTTTAGCGAGGCCGATTGCCATGTGGCCGCAGAGTTCACCGGTGCCGCCGATGATGACAGCGACTTTTCCGTTGAGGTCAAAGAGATGGTCGAGATATGACATATTGCTTAGATACTGAGGTAGGTTTTAATGTTATGATAGGCGATGTTCTGAGCTGTTTGGGTAAGCAGTGTGTGATCATTGGGCATTTCACCAGTCTCGGCTTTTTCTGCTAAGAAGGAGCAAAGAATACGGCGGTAATAATCGTGGCGAACATAGCTGGTGAATGACCGGCTATCGGTGAGCATGCCGATATGAGTTCCCAGTGCAGACATAGATGTTAGGATGTTGAGCTGCTCGCGAATGCCTCTCACATGATCGAGATGCCACCAAGCTGGGCCGTATTGTAGTTTCGCTTGCCCTGCGAGCGGGCGACCGTCAGGGAGTACAAGCGATTTGGATGAAGCTTGTTGGAAGTTCTGTAGTGCGGCGCAGAGTGAGGCACTTTCATTGGGGTTGAGATTATAGAGGATGATTTTGGGTAATTGGTCGCTTTGGTCGAGGTCGTCGAGGAAGTAGATGAGTCTTTCGGCTTGGGGCTTGGAGCCGATGGTGTCAAAGCCGGCATCGGGGCCAGTCTGGCCTGAGAGACGGGTGTTGACCTGGCGCTGTGGCCCGAGGTGGAGCTGCATGATCCAGCCTTTTTCATGGTTCCATTTAGCGATGGCTTTGAGAGCCTCATACTGTGGTGTTCCTGGTCTAGGAATTTGGGCGAGCCCGTGATCTGACATCTGACAGCCCATGCCGTGAAAGTAGTCATGGCGCTCCTTAAGCGAGGTAAGGTCAATGCTGTCCTCCAGGACATGCTCGTCTGGGCGGAAGGTTGGCAGCACTTTGGTGGGGTGCTTTTTTGCCGCTATGGCCTTGTGACTGGCTAGGTCATCATAGGGGTCATCAGTGGTGGCGATGAGCTTGACCTTGAATTGCTGGAGCAGGTTGTTAACTCGCAGGCCTGAATCAAGGTCTCTGTTTGTTTGTGTCCAGATTTGGTCGGCAGTTTCTGCGTTGAGCGGTATCGTGATGTTAAAGATTTTCTCTAGCTCCATGTGAGCCCATTGGTGCACTGGGTTGCCAATAGCGAGTGGTAGAATACTGGCGAAGGCGCGAAATTTTTCCTTAGGGCTGGCGTCGCCTGTGATGAGGTTTTCTGCAACACCGCAGCAACGCATGAGCCGCCATTTGTAGTGATCATGCTTGAGCCATAGTTCCCAAATATTTTCAAACGAGTGGTCGTTGAGAATCTCATCTGCGGGCAGGTGGGTATGGTAATCCACGATGGGCAGGCCCTCTATCGATACATAGAGAGTCTCGGCAAGCTTGCTAGTGAGAAGGTGTGACATCAAGAGGTAGAGGATGGCGATTGGTTTATTGAGAGAGCAAGGACCCGGTATTGAGAGGCTGCATACCAAGCTGAGATGCTAAGTTATTGAGCTCGGAGAGCTCGGCATCTGAGAAGATCAGTCCGCCTGCTTGTTTTGAGCGGTTAGCAGCTTGAGCTTCAAGCTGTCCTGGAAGGATGGCATTTTCATTACCCGGTCCAAGGATGTTCTCAATCACCGCCTTTAGGTTCTTGGTCTGGTTTCTGCCCATTGCAAAATGGCCAGCAGAGATGGCTTCGGGGTGAATGATTTGGAAGAAGAAGGAGGTGCTGTTTTTCTCGCTTTGGTCTGGTAGAGCTCGGCCACGATGACTTGGTAGTGAGCCTCCGATGAAGGCACCAATGAGCTCGTTGATGAGGGATAGTCCGTAGCCCTTATGGGCACCAAAAGGTAAGAGTGCTGCCACTTCCCCGGGTTCTTGAGTAGGGTTTCCATTCTTGTCAACAGCGGCCATGGGAGGGAGTTGCTTGCCCTCTCGCTTGAGCTGCTGAACTCGACCCATGGCGCAGGTGGAGGTTGCCCAGTCCACGCAAATGGGAAAGCCGATAGCATCTTGGGTGGGGAGCCCCCAGCTGTGGGGATTGGTTCCCAGCGTGGGGGATTTGCCGCCAAAGGGAACCACCTCGGCGAGCGATGAGGTGCAGTTGGTATAGGCGATGTAGCCACGCTTTGCAGCATCGATGACGTAGCCGCCACCCCAGAGATAGTGGAAGCAGTTATCGACGCTGACAATACCGACTCCGTGTTGGTCAGCGAGTTCGATGGCGCGGTTGAAGGCTCGGATGGCGACCGACTGGCCTAGCTTCTTGTGGGCGTTCCATGTTTCGGCAGCAGAAAAGCGGTTCTGGATCACTTCGATCTCGGCACCCGGTGTGCAGCCCCCTGTTTTAGAACCAAACAGGTCATCGAGGTGGAGGGCTTTGAGTGCATTATGGGTATTGTTGCCGTGCCAGGTGGCCGCGGCACACATTTCGGCAGCGTCACGCGCTTCCTCGGCATGATAGCCGCGAGCTTGGTAGGCAGCTTGAACCAAGGCGTTGTGGTCTTCAATGGATACTGTATTCACGATGCGAGGATGGTTTCGGTGATTTGTTCGGGTGAATGATCAATGGAAATCGTAAGAGCGTCTAAGCCCGGCTGCTCAAGGGTGTCTAGCTGACTGTCGAGTAGAGTTGTAGGCATGAAATGGTCTTCTTGGTGGGCACGCGCGATGGCACGCTCTTGGAGGAGTTCCTTGGTGCCTTCCAGGTAGACAAAGCGTGGGGTGATGTGTCCGCTGGCTAGGATATCTCTGTAGTTTTGCTTGAGTGCAGAGCAGGCAATGATGATAGGCTCATCGTGATTGTTGAGTAAGTCGCACAGTGTCTCTAACCAACCACGGCGGTCTTCGTCATTGAGCGGCATGCCACTTGTCATTTTGCGCACGTTTTGCTCGGGGTGAAAATCGTCGCCATCAAAAAACTCTGCACCCGTGCGGGCAGAGAGCAATTTCCCGATGGTGGACTTGCCGCAGCCGCTCACGCCCATTAAAACGATGGATTGGTTCATGGATTGGTGCGGTTGACGATGTTGGGACATGCTTCGGGGCCTTCGGTCAGTATTTGGATGACGTTGCGCGCAGCATATTCTGCCATGCCGGCGTTGGACTCTTCGGTGTTGGAGCCGATGTGTGGGGTAAGGAGAATATTCGGAAGGGTGCGCAAGTCCTTGGCGAGATCCTGTGGCTGGTAGGGCTCGGCCTCGAACACATCGAGGGCTGCACCAGCGAGGTGGCCGCTTTTCAGGACATCGTAGAGATCGTTTTCACAAACCAGAGCGCCTCGCGCGGAATTAATAAATCGGGCACCTGGTTTCATTTTCTCAAAGAAAGCAGCGTTGGCAATATGCTGGGTGGATGCCAGAACGGGCAGCAGGGTGAGTACAAAATCAGCCTCCGAAAGTGCCTCGTCGAGTGATGTGGTATAGTGGTTGATGCCGTCTTTGGCAGAGAATTCAGGGTTCTGCATGATGTCATAGCCGGTGACTTGCATGCCCATACCGTGGTGAAGTTTAGCGCTGAGGGCTCGACCAATCCTGCCGCATCCAAGGATGGCGATATTGCGTCCTCTAATTTCAATGCCGGTGGCAGGTTTCCATGTGCCAGCAGCCGTGGATGCATGGGCATGATGAATCTGGCGGGCGAGCGAGCCAATCATCCATACTGCGTGCTCGGCGACGGCATTATCTAAAACTCCAGGGGTGTTTGCGACCCACAAGCCATGGGATGTTGCTTGGCGTTTGTCGATGCTGTCGTGGCCTACGCCAAATCTTGCGATCACCCCACCTTGTGGCAGCGATTGGTAAAGTTCTTTAGTGTAGGGGTGAATGTCTGCGATAAAGCCGCGTATCTGTTGCTCGCGTATTGCGAGCGCAAGAGTGGTTTCATCCTCAGCTACTGGGATAAAGTTAAAGTCTGACTCCGCCGATAGCCGCTCAAAGGTCGCTCTAGCTTTGCCGTATGAAATTTCTGAAACAAAGACTGTCTCCATAGAAATAATATGCTGAGCATACAGCGAAAAAACAATGCCTTGATGCGGATAGTTGATTTATGATTTGCGACAATTGTTGAAAATGTTCATAGTCAGCATAGTCAACCAGGAATCATGAAGAAGTCTAAGCCCACTATTATGCTGATTGCTATTCGCCAAGGGCATTTTTCTCGTGAATTCCTTCGAGGGGTGCTTGATGCTGAGGTCTCAGGTCAGGATTATAATGTGTGGGTGGTGCCGCCTATGGAAGAGTGCGGTCATCTCAAGGCCTGTGTTTCTAGTCAAAATGTGGTCGGAGTGATTGCGCGTGGTTTGGCTGCTGAGTTGGTGGAATTTCTTGATGAGTGTCGCATACCTGTGGTCTCCATCCGTGGACCACAGGACACTGGTATGCGTGCCTACGGTGGTATTCACGTGGATGATGATTTAGTCGCTAGGCTTGCTGGGGATGAGTTTGTTCGTTTAAATTTACGACAGTGGGGCTTTGTGGGTTGGCAAAATGTGACTTGGTCAGAGGCGCGGAAAAAGTCATTGCTTGGTTTTGCTCAATCAAATGAAGTTGATGCCAAAGTCCTCTCGCTTTCTGAGCAGCAACGTTTCGGCTGGTCGGGAGTATCAGCTATTGCGTCGTGGGTGGAGATGTTAGGCAAACCCTGTGGTATTCTTGCATGCAATGATGAGGCTGGTGTGGCTGTATTGCACGCCTGCAAGCTAGCGGGCCTGAGTGTGCCCGATGAGGTTGCCGTAATTGGAGTGGATAATAATTCTATGCTGTGTGAGTCAAGCTCGCCATCATTGAGCAGTATCGATCTGCATGCCGCCGATCTGGGTCGTATGGCGATGCGCCAATTGGCCGAGATCTTGGGTTTCGAATTGAAAGGTGGCGCTGAGCATCAAGAACCAGCATTGATGGTGATTCGTGAGTCAAGTCATGAGGTGGACCGATATCTTTTATTTTACCAAATTGCGGTGAGTTACATTACCAGCCACGCCTTGCGCGGTCCCAGTGTGGCTGAGGTTGCTGATTCATCAGGCTTGTCGAAGCGTGCACTCGAACGCGTCTTTGCTAAGCATGCCACTGTGAGTCCCGGCGAGATGATCCGTGAACATCGCAAAGACGCTATTTTGAGGCTTCTCAGAAATCAGTCTCTGAATTTATCGATGATTGCTCAGCAGTCTGGATTTGCCGATGCCTCAGGTCTATCAAATTTCGTCAAGCGCGTCACAGGCAAGCCGCCCGGACAATGGCGTGGTTGAGAGGGCTTAACCGTGAGTAAAACAACTTTGCTGGCACATGATCCAGATCAGGCGGGCTGTTTGTTGGGGCTAAATGGTGCTTCCAGAGTTTCTATCAATGGGAAAACCTCTGAGAAGTCTTCACGTGTATCAGAATCTTGTTTGCCAAAGACGCCTTCCTCGATGAGCTCGAAAACCATAGACCCGATGTCACTGCAGCTGGTGATACCCCATTCTGACATCATTGTGCTGGCCATGGGGCCAAATTCTTGGATGGCGAAATCACGAAATCCGATGAGAAGTTCGCTGGCAGCTACATGTCTGTGCTTGCCATCATTGCTTTCCATCGCACGCCTGACGGTAAAATCGAGCGCGTCTTTAAGAAAATAGTATGCTCCAGAATCGTAACTTTCTTGTTTCGAGCTGATTGCTTCTACAGCATCCGTGAACTGTGTAGGTTGCATACTAGTTATGCTTCACCATGTCCGATTCGATGTCAAGTTTGTCGTATGACCAGGGAATGATTACTCCATGGGCGCTTACTTCGATGCATGCAGGTAACTAACCATGTCGACAAATTGCTGCAGTGAAAGCTCATTGGCGAGGCCTGGGCCCATTATACTTGAGGTTTGTTTTTCAATGCTTTTGACATCAGTTGCGTTCAGTTTAGTTGAGATGCCCGCAATGTTGTTGACGACTACTTCTTGCTCATTCTTAGATACTAACGTTCCCATGTGTGGGGTGCCGTCATTGGTGGTTACGGTGACCCAAGAATCTGCGATTGTGGCGTCGGGCTTGAGGATGGCTTCGGCAATTTGGGCTTTGTTGAGTAATGATCCAATGTGTGCGAAGTCAGGACCTTTGATGGGGTCTTCAGGATTGATGTTGTGACATGCTGCACAGGCAAGACCAGCTAGAGCTTTTTTGCCTGCCTTGGGGTTACCCTTCATTTTGTCGAGTGCCACCATTACGTCCTCAATTGAGGTTTTACCAACTTGTCCTTTGTTGCTTTCCTTGGCGGTTTTCTTTGGCTTGGCTTTGCCGATGCCGCTGAGGTTCATGCGATGCTTGTCCGCTGTTGCTGCAAGAAATGCTTTTTGCTCGGTGTCTGCTTTGTTCCAGTGAGCGCGGTAGACTTGTTCGATTTTTTCGGACTCAGACCATTTGATAGCCTTGTAGTAGGGGCCGTGGGTATCGGGTCTTGTGAACCACCACCACGAGCCGTCGTATGGCTCTTCCTTGTGGTAGAGGCGTGCCAGAGCTGTAATAATTTTATTACTTAGCTTCTTGTCGTTTGAGCTGCCCAGCTTGGAGATGAGCCCATCAACCCCATTTGGGTTGTGCATCAGGCGCAGGGCCCAGAGCGCTCCGTCTTGGCTGGGTGAATCGATTGCGGTAAGGCAGGCCTCGGCAGCACCGATCGAAACTAGAGACTGGACAGCTACATGAGGTAAGATGACCTCTTGGTGTGGAGTGGCATGTGGTCCACCTTGATGGTCTTTCTGGGTTGATGGCTTCATGGGTGCCGGAGGCACAGCGGCTGCAAGTAATGCCTTAGCAGCAATGGCTTGGTGGGCTTTGTTGGCCTGAGTTAACCTTCCGAGGCCGACGGCGGCGGCTACTTGAACGCGTTGGTCTTGGTCTTGTATGCCGGTTAAGAATGGTTGTATGGGTGTGTTGCCATTGTGTGGGATACGGTCACTAAGAGCGCGGAGAGCAAACTCACGAATGCTAGCATCGTTGGTCAAACTGGCTAGGCCGGTGTCGGCTTTCTCACCAAGCAGCTGGGTGTAGGTGAAGATGGCGGCAACACGTGATTCGATCGTTGCTGAAGTGTCGGCTGCAATAGCAAGTATGGTAGCCGCCGCATCTGATTTGCGGTTTAGGATTTCTTGCTGTGTATGCAGGCGAATGGCGGCGCTGTCAGATCTGAGCAGGGACACCAAGGCGTCGTCGGTAAGCTCTTTAAACGATGGAGGTGCAGTATACTTCCAGTCTTTGGGGATAACCCTGATAACATGACCTTTGTTTGGATTGCCCTTGAATCCGGCGCCTGCCCAAGCAGCGAGGTAAAGACGACCTGATGCATCATTGTCGATGTCAGTAAATTGGGTGAGATCGATATAGTCCTCTTGTGCTTGGATGAAGCTGGCGCCATCGGGTTGTAGCCGGTGAATAAAGACTTGGCTGCGCCCCCAGTCACCCATGAGTGCAACATTGTTGTATTTTTCTGGCCAGCCTGGCTCTTGGAAAAACATGGAGCCGGTGCCTGAACCACCACCGACATCAACGAGTGCGGGGATGATCTCATCAGTGAAGTTTTTGAACAGCATGGGATAGCCGTATTGTCCGGATTGTATGTGGTGAATGAAGCGAACGTTCCAACCTCCACCGTCGTTGGTATTGCCGCGGGTGTATATGTTGAGTAGGGGGTCGATGGCGACGTCGTAGATGTTGCGGAGACCATGAGTGTATATCTCAAGCTCGGAGCCGTCTGGACGAACGCGCACAACACCTCCGCCAAGCATGGTGAGTATGGTGCCGTCGCTTCCTTTGGCTTTGTGCATGCCGTAATCTCCTACCGCGATGTAGATCCAGCCGTCGATGGCCATACGCATGCCGTTAGTGGTGTGATCTGCTCCTCGGCTTTGGTTGTGTGCGTGACAGCTAATATCAGAGACCAGGATCTGGGGAGGACCGTCGGCTTTGCCATCTTTGTTGGCATCCACCAGAACACCAAGGTGCATGGCGCCGAAAGTTTTTTCATCCTTCCAGGTTGTGTAGATGACGTAGACTTTGTCTCCAACGGCGATAAGCCCGCGTGGGTTGTCGACGGTGGCAAAAAGGGTGTGCTCGTCGGCAGTCCCATCGTTATTGGTGTCACGAAGTCGAACGATTTTACCTTTACCAGGGCCTTTGCCAAGCGATCCACACATATCGACACCAACAAATACATCCCCGTTGGGGTGTGCGGACAGACAAGCGGGGGAAGGGGTAAGTGCCGAGCTTGAGAACTGGCTTTGTTGGAGTTCGGTAGGAAACGCGGCGAAGCTTGCAGTTGTGACACATGCTGCGGTGATAGCGCTGTAGATGATAGATTTGGCTTTGTTCATGTCAGGTCGTCGTAATACGTAATAATTAGTAATCTATTTCAATGATTATGCAAGGAGGAGTAATCAGAACAAGTATGGCACTTGACCCAATCTGAGCTGCCATCGGTGTAATATTCTTTTTTCCAGATGGGTACAGTAGCTTTGATGGCATCGATGATGGCGCGACAGGCTGCGAAGGCGGCATCGCGGTGGGCGGCGGAGACGGCGATGCTGATGGCGATTTCACCAATTTGTAGGTGGCCGGTGCGGTGGACGCAGCGCGCGGCAACAATGTCATGCTCAGACAAGATTCGTTTCAGAATGCGCTCGCCCTCTTTTTCAGCTAGTTCGGGGTAAGATTCGTATTCAAGGGAAGCAACTTCGTTACCATTGTGATGGTTACGCACCCAGCCTTCGAAGCTGGCAAAACCTCCGGCAGAGGGGTCTCGCACTTGATCACAGAGAGCAACCGGGTCAATGGGCTCGTTAGTTAATTTAAACATGTCTTCAAATTCACCATTCACTATTCTAAAATCACTAGTTCCTAGCCTCCGGCTACGGGGGGTATAAAAACAACCTCCTCACCATCGCTGAGTTGGTGGGTCCATTCGGTGAAATTACTATCCACGGCTACCATCATGCCTTTGCGCTTGCAAGTGAGACGGTATTTTTCTCTAACTTCTTCAAACAGTCCTGCAGGTGTCTCACTCTCAGTTTTGAGGGTTTCTTGGCTGGTGCCGGTGAGCTCTCGTAGCTGTGCGAAGTAGCTGATGGTGATTTTTTTTACGGTAGTTTTTTGTGCGAGGCGTGCACGAATTTCGATCAGGTCAGCTTTGGTGTTGGTATTAGTAAGGGGCCATCGCCCCGGTGAGGGGAGCGCATGGGCTTTGAGTTTTATGAGCACTGAGCGGGGGCATTGCTTACCTGATTCTAGGGCAGAGCTGACTGCTGCGGCAGAGGCGGGCTCCCAGATGGCGCACAGAGGCTCGGGTAAAGCATCGCCAGCGCTGACGAAGTAAGTCGCTTCGTGGGTAATGCTACGGTTTTCGATGAGTGTGATCAGATGCTCTTCCTCGAGCAGAGGCAGGTCACAAGCTAGCACAAGCCAGGGGGAGCTTGGGTCAGATTTTTGAGCAGAGGCGATCGCGCCAAGGGGACCGATAGGGCCGAAGGCATCTGGGATAGTGCCAGGCTCGCTGGTATCCTCACTGGTGGAGATGAAAACCTGGTTGCATACGGAGTTAAGTAGCTTGAGTCCGCGCTGCTTTTGGCTGAGACCGTCACGCAAGACGAGCTTGGATTTATCAGATCCCATACGTGAGGATTTACCTCCTACCAGTAATAAGCCGTTCATCGATGTTATTATTGGGCGTGGTAATCGTCAGACTTACCTCCTGTTTTTTCTAGCAGGCGTGTTTCTGTGATACACATGTCTTTGCTGATGGCTTTGCACATGTCGTAGATAGTGAGTGCAGCACCTGAAACGCCTGCAAGCGCCTCCATTTCGATACCAGTGCGTCCGGTGGTAACACAGGTGCAGGTGATAGTAATTTGGGTGTCAGATGTTGGTTCGATGGTGAATTTAGCACTCTCGATCGGAATTGGATGACAGAAGGGAATAAGTTCTGAGGTTTTTTTTGCAGCCATGGTTCCTGCGATAATAGCTGTATGGAAGACGGGGCCTTTTTTGCTGTGAATATCGCCATTTTCGAGCAAGGACATGAGTTCTGGCCCAACGTCGATGATGCTTCGGGCGATAGCACTTCGGCGAGTGTTGTCTTTGGCCGAAACGTCGACCATGCCGGGTTGGTTGTTTTGATTGATGTGGGTGAAATCATTCATGCTATGACCAAGGGTAGAAGTTGGCAGCTTCGTTGAGAAGCTCTTTTCCAGTCAGTTCACCAGGTAGCTCTGCTATCCCGTCTGAGTTGGCGAGAGCCAGAAAGTTGCCAGAGTTAGATGGGGGGGTGAGCTGTATGCGACCATTTTTTATCTTGCAGGGGATAAGGCCGGTGAAGTGAGGTGGGCAGTGAAAGCTGCCGCTCGTGCTTAAGGTGTTTTTTGTGGTTGGTCTGGTGCTGAGGATTTCCTTGAGGCTAGGAATGAGGTAGCGTGTGCTACATGCCATAACGGAAACCGGATTGCCAGGTAGGGCGAATATTAAACGCTTGCACTCCTCACCGCCTGCGGCGGAACCGTCGTCCGCTCTAGCCCGCTTGCACCCCTCACCGCCTGCGGCGGAACCGTCGTCCGCTCTAGCCCGCTTGCACTCCTCACCGCCTGCGGCGGAACCGTCGTCCGCTCTAGCGGTGGAGACATTGTCTGGTGTGTGGCTCCAAAAGGCCATCGGTTTTCCGGGGCGTTGGGCGATGCCGTGAAAGTGAGGGGTGCCGAGAAGTTCGGTGAGAACAGGAGCTACATAGTCGTATTTACCGCGTGAAACGCCACCGGTAAGGATCAGGATGTCGTAGGAGGGGAGTGCATCAGTGATGGCCTCTTTGAGGGCTGAGGGGTCGTCTTTCAGGTGGGTGCTTTTGACCACTCCGAG
>ENA-UZWU01013872-UZWU01013872.1-metagenome-genome-assembly--contig:-Day-4--1m-contig-13872_pt1 | contig 11435 bp, 9 predicted proteins | sample MGYA00260345_ERZ794905 | MGnify/ENA metagenome assembly ERZ794905
AATGGAATTGCAAAACGTATCGCAAAAGAAGTCAAAAACGGATATTATGTCAATCTAGGTATTGGAATACCAACTCTTGTAGCCAATTTTGTTAGAGAAGATATAGAGGTCGAATTTCAAAGTGAAAATGGAATTTTAGGGATGGGACCTTTTCCTTATGAGGGCGAGGAAGATGCAGATTTGATCAACGCAGGGAAACAAACCATAACCGCTTTGGACGGTGCAAGTTATTTTGACTCGGCCATGAGTTTTTCTATGATTAGAGGCCAGCATGTCGATTTAACTATTTTGGGCGCTATGGAAGTTGCTGAAAATGGAGACATTGCCAATTGGAAAATACCAGGACGCTTGGTCAAAGGCATGGGTGGCGCAATGGATTTGGTGGCTAGTGCAGACAATATTATTGTGGCCATGATGCATACCAACAAAAAAGGAGCGTCTAAACTTTTGAAGCGCTGTAGTTTACCCCTCACTGGAGTCAATTGTGTCAAAAAAATAGTCACAAATTTAGCCGTTATAGAAGTTACAAATCAAGGGTTTAAATTATTAGAACGTGCACCAGGAGTAACTGTGGAGGAAATTAAAGCAGCAACGGAAGGGGAGCTTATTGTTCAAGGGGATATCCCAGAAATGGTTTTATAAACCTTTTGGAATTGCGTTGATAAGTCGTTTTGTATACGCATTTTTTGGTGCTTTATAAATATCATCAGCTTCACCGCTTTCTACAATTTTTCCTTGATTCATAATCAACAACTGGTCTGCCATATATTTTACGACTGCTAAGTCGTGAGAAATAAAAATATAAGTAAATTTAAATTCCTCTTTTAAAGCATTTAAAAGGTTTAAAACTTGTGCTTGAACCGAAATATCCAGCGCAGAAACAGATTCGTCACATACAATTAGTTTTGGTTGTAAGGCAATAGTTCTTGCAATGCCAATACGCTGACGCTGCCCTCCAGAAAATTCATGAGGGTAACGATCAAAAGAAGAAGTGTCTAAACCCACTTTTTTAAGAAGATCTTTTACTTTTTGTATGCGTTCAGTAGTATTGTTATAAAGGCTATGTACTACCATTGGCTCTAAAATCGCTTCACCAACAGTTAACCTTGGATTGAGTGATGCAAATGGATCTTGAAAGATGATTTGAATTTCTTTACGCAGTTTTCTAATTTCTCTTTTGGACATTTTTTGCAAGTCATGACCTCTATAAAATATAGTTCCTGAAGTTGCTTTATCAAGTTGTAAAATAGCTTTCCCTAAAGTAGACTTTCCGCACCCCGATTCACCAACTAGTCCTAGTGTTTCTCCTTCATAAAGTTTGAAACTAATATTACTAATGGCTTTAAAATCGTTTTGTTTACTAAAAACACCAACTTTAGAGTAGTAGATTTTTTCTAAATCAATCACTTCTAAAAGTGGCGGATTATAATATAATTCTATATGTTTTTCTTTACGGGTTTTTTTTGAAACTTTTTCTAAAGACATTGTTTTGGATAAAACATCTTCAACTGTTAGGAGCTTTTTCAAGCGCACATTAAGAGAGGGTCGCGCAGCAATAAGGGCTTTTGTATAATCGTTTTTAGGAGTTTTGAAAATTGATATTGTGGTACCTTGTTCCACAATTTTGCCTTTGTACATGACCACTGTTCTGTGTGCAATTTCAGAAACTAATGCTAAATCGTGACTGATAAAAATAACACTCATTTGTGTTTCCTTTTGCAACTCTTGAATCAGTTCAATAATTTCATTTTGAACAGTTACATCTAAAGCTGTAGTGGGCTCATCTGCAATCAAGATATCGGGTTTGCAGGCAATCGCCATAGCAATCATTACGCGTTGTTGTTGCCCTCCTGAAAGTTCATGAGGGTATTTATTAAAAGCATGTTCGGGGTTTGGGATTTTTACACTTTTAAACAATCTGAAAATTTCTGAATAGACCTCTTTTTTAGGCACAATATTGTGCTGTAATAGCACCTCTTTAACTTGAACTCCACAACGCATTGAAGGGTTCAAAGCACTCATCGGTTCTTGAAAAATCATACTGATTTTACGGCCCCGAATACGTTCCATTTTTTTTAAAGGTAGGGTGTTTAGATTCATGTCATCATAAATAATTTCCCCCTCAATCTGTGTTGTTTTTAGAAGTCGCATAATGGACAATGCTGTGATGGACTTTCCACTTCCAGACTCTCCTACAACGCCTAATATTTCGTTTTTAAAAACATCAAAACTTATGCTATGAAGTATGCGTTTTATTATCGCATTTTTTTTAAAAGCAACAGATAAGTTTTCTATACGAAGTAGTGGATGATTTTTCATTGCTTAAATATAAGCAATTTCGTTTTTGTTTAACAAGTCATCACCGCGAAGCCTAAGTAAAATTTGCGCCACAGCCAAGGTGTCTTTTTCACAATAAGAAATAATGCGCTCGATATCATTGTCTTCATAAAACACACGATAAATTTCGCTGCCATCAATATCGTCTTTGGGTGAGGGGATGCCCAACACATTGGTCATTAATTTAAGGGATGTGTAGTGTTTATAATCACCAAATTTCCACAATTCGAGGGTGTCTAGATGTGGAACCTCCCATGGTTTTTTCCCAAATAGATTAAGCTTCGAGGGGAGTTTTATGTGGTGAATCAGCATCCTGCGTGCAATGTACGGAAAGTCAAATTCTTTGCCATTGTGTGCACAAAGCAAGTGTTTTGAGTGATTGAAATGTGTTTCGAGTAATGTTTTAAATTGCTTTAAAATAGAGATTTCATCTCCAGAAAATGTGGTAATTCTAAATGCTCTAGCATCTTCTCTCGACGCAAAATAACCGACAGAAATACAGATGATTTTTCCAAATTCGGCCCAAATCCCCGCACGGGGATAAAATTCTTCAGCTGTAGATTCATCTTTACGCTGGTACTGTGATTTTTGCGTCCAAAGTTCTTGCTTATCAGCGCTTAAATCTGTAAAATTTTGAACTTCTGGAACAGTTTCAATATCTAAAAATACAATATGTTCAAGGTTGAGTTTGGAGAGCATTGTTTAACATTTTATAAGCCTCTTCGATGTAGATTGAGATGTCATCCGAAAAAATTTGGCTTGCTGCATCAGGCGATTTTTGATGGCCAAGACGTACAATAATGATATTATCTTCTGGTTCAACAATGACATACTGACCAAGATGGCCTCTCATCATAAAAAAGGATTTTCCATCTCGTTTTTGCATCCAAAAGCCATAACCATATTGTGGGCTTTCGGCAAAGCGTGGTGTTATTGATTTTGCAACGAAAGTAGAGTCTAAAATTTGTTTACCGTTCCATTTCCCATGGTCTTTGTAGAGTTTACCAAAGCGGGCAAAATCTTTGGCATTGCTGGCAATACAGCAGTAGGCCTTTACCAAATCGTGTGCTTCGCTATCGACTTGCCAAAGGGTTGAGTTTTCACTGCCCAAAGGTTTCCAAAAACTTTCGGTGAGGTAATTATACAGCTTTTTCCCTGTTGCTTTTTCAATGACCATGGCCAAGAGTTGTGTGTCTCCACTAGAGTATTTATACGCTTGACCAGGTTCCTTAACAACTTTAAGCCCAAGAATAACTTTCTCTAAATCATCATCAAAATAGGCACGAGTGGTGATGGACAGAGGCGAGTAATATTTCTCATCCCAATTGGTCCCCGAAGCCATAGAGGACAAATCGCCAACGGTCATTTTTGCGGCTAGTCCTTCGCTAAATTCAGGAAAAAAATCACTTACGGGCTGATCCAAACTTTTTATATACCCCTCTTCGATGGCTTTGCCCATAAGCCCAGACACATAGCTTTTGGCCATTGAAAAAGAGTTGGTTTTTGAATCTTCACCATAACCATCATAATAATTTTCAAACCAAATGCTGTCATTTTTAATGATGACATAGGCGATGGTGCCATAAGCATCATTGTATTTTTGAAGGCGTTCTGTTTCAGTAATGCTGTTGTAGTCTTTATGAATGGGCCATGGTTGAGGCGTTCTGTTTTGAATTTCAACATTGTCAAACTCTTTATAATCTTCTAAAAACGCTGTGGTATAGCCCTTTGCATAAATGGTCCTAACGGCTTTAAGCAGGTAGTCTGTGTCCGTAATATAAAGGATGGCGATAAGACCAATAACGGTCAGTAGGCCCCATTTTAGCGTACGCTTAAGTATGTTCATGTTGTTTGTAATTTGGTTTAAAGATAATTAAAAAATAGCCCCTCTTTAAACTTAACCAATTATCTTAACAATATTTTTCGCAAAATAACTCGCAATAAGATCAGCCCCAGCACGTTTAAACGCCATGGTGGTTTCTAGTACCGCTTGGTCGTGGTCTAACCATCCTTTTTCGCTTGCGGCTTTAATCATGGCATACTCGCCACTCACTTGATAGGCCGCTACAGGCACATCAAATTCATTTTTTACCTCTCTAATGATATCCAAATAGGCCAATCCAGGTTTGACCATCACAATATCGGCGCCTTCATCAATATCCATTTCGGTTTCTCGGAGGGCTTCAAAGCGGTTGGCATAGTCCATTTGGTAGGTTTTTTTGTCTTTCGGAATATTATCTTTTGCTGCTGGTGCAGAATCCAGTGCATCTCTAAACGGGCCATAAAAAGATGAGGCATATTTGGCGCTATAACTCATAATGCCTGTATTTAAAAATCCATCGTCTTCCAACGCCTCTCTTATGCTTAAAATTCGACCATCCATCATGTCGCTAGGGGCAACAAAATTGGCCCCTGCCTCGGCATGAGACAAACTCATTTGCGCCAAAACATCAACGGTAGGGTCGTTGACGATTTTTCCATTTTCTATAATGCCATCATGGCCATAAATGGAATAGGGGTCCAAGGCCACATCGGTCATAACCAACATATCCGGACAGGTATTTTTGATGGTTTTAATAGCGCGTTGCATCAGCCCATTGGGATTTAGCGCCTCTGTTCCACGGTTGTCTTTCAAGTTATCATCAACTTTAACAAACAACAAAACGGCTTTAAGTCCCAAAGACCACAAAAGTTTTACCTCCGCTTGAAGCGTATCCAAACTAAAGCGGAAATAATTGGGCATCGATGGAATTTCGTCTTTAATCCCTTTACCCTCAACAACAAAAAGAGGGACTAAAAAGTCATTTGGTGTAATGCTGTTTTCACGCACTAAACTTCGAATGGATGCGTTGGCGCGTAAACGTCTGTTTCTTCGTAATGGATACATACTATTAGTTTTAAGTTTTAAGCCAAAAGCTTAAAGTGATTTTTTAATGGTTTTGATTAATGAAAATAACATTTTTTTAAGCTCATCTATTTTTTTCAAAAGTGTTTTAGAGTCTTTTGTAGAGATAAATTTTAATTCACTGGACACCAAAATCAAGTACTCTAACTCATGAGCAGAACCTGATGAAATATAGAGGAATCTTATTAATTCTTTCTGAGTTTCTCTACCACAACCTTCTACAATATTGGTGGGTACGGACAAGCTTGCACGGTTAATTTGTGAAACAAGATTGAATTGCTCAGACTTTGGGAAAGTTGAAGTGATTTGATATATATCAATTACAAGTTCATGAGACTTTTGCCATACTTTGTAATTTTTATAATCGACCATAACTTATCGCTTTTAGCTTTAAACTTATAACTTTTAACTTATAGCTTTATGCTTTGAGCTTACTAAACCCATTCAACAGGGTTTTTTAAGACTTCAATTAACTTTTCTTCTTCGCTCCCTTCTTCAGGGTGATGATCATACACCCACTGCACGTGTGCTGGGAGACTCATCAAAATACTTTCAATTCTACCGTTTGTTTTTAGTCCAAACAAGGTGCCTTTGTCATGCACCAAATTAAATTCTACATAACGCCCTCGTCTGATTTCTTGCCAATCGCGTTGAGCTTTTGTGTATGTTAGGGTTTTTCTTTTCTCGACAATGGGGGTGTAAGCTTCCAAGAAACTATCGCCAACTTCATTTACAAAATCGTACCACTGTTGCATATTCATACTGTCGTTTGCTTTACAATAATCGAAAAACAATCCGCCAATACCTCGACCTTCATTTCTGTGGCTGTTGTAGAAATACTCGTCGCAACGTTTTTTGTAGTCTTCGTAAAAGTTTTTGTCGTGTTTGTCACATGCATATTTACAGACGCTATGAAAATGCTTGGCGTCTTCTTCAAACAAATAATATGGGGTTAAATCTTGTCCGCCGCCAAACCACTGATCTACAATAGCTCCATCTTTATCATACATTTCAAAATAACGCCAATTGGCATGCACTGTGGGGACCATGGGGCTTTTTGGATGAATAACCAGACTCAAACCGCAAGCAAAAAAATCCACTTCACCAACATTAAAATAGCTTTGCATGGCTGGGGGGAGTGGGCCATGGACTTTAGAAATATTAACACCGCCTTTTTCAAAAACATTTCCGTTTTGAATGACTCGCGTGCGGCCACCACCACCTTCATTGCGTTTCCATAAGTCTTCTTTAAATTTTGCTTTACCATCAATAGCCTCCAATTTGGAGGTAATTTGGTCTTGTAATTGTTCAATGTAATTATAAAATTGATTTTTCATCACAGGTAGATTTTAGGGGGTTTATGAATTATATGATTTTACAGCATCAATAAATGCTTTGGCATGATCTACTGGGATGTTGGGGAGTATACCATGGCCAAGATTTACGATGTATTTATCTTTACCAAAAGCATCAATCATTTGATGTACCATTGTTTTGATTTCAGACGGTGGAGAAAGTAATCTTGAAGGGTCAAAATTACCTTGAAGTGTGATGTTTCCACCCGTTAAATATCTTGCATTTCTAGCTGAACAAGTCCAATCGACACCCAAGGCAGACGCATTAGATTTTGCCATTTCACCCAAAGCAAACCAACACCCTTTACCAAAGGCAATCACAGGTGCATCGTCTTTTAGGGCTTCAATAATTTGATTGATATATTGCCATGAAAATTCTTGATAATCTGTAGGGGAAAGCATACCGCCCCATGAATCAAAAATTTGAACCGCATTAACACCAGCGTTTACTTTTTCTTTTAAATAGGCAATAGTCGTATCTGTAATTTTTTGTAATAATTGATGTGCTGCAACAGGATTTGAAAAACAAAGTGCTTTTGCTTTATCAAAATTTTTGCTCCCTTGACCTTGTACACAATAACACAAAATGGTCCAAGGGGACCCTGCAAAACCAATTAAGGGGATTTCATCATTAAGCAATTCTTTAGTGGCCTTTATGGCTTTGTACACATAATCTAATTCAGTTTTTACGTCTGGGACAATTACATTGTCCACATCTTTTTGGGTTCGGACAGGATGCGGTAAATAGGGGCCAAAATTTGGTTTCATTTCAACCTCAATATTCATGGCTTGTGGGATGACAAGAATATCACAAAACAAAATCGCAGCGTCCATTCCAAAACGGCGGATGGGCTGAACGGTAATTTCGCTTGCGAGTTCTGGAGTTCGGCATCGTGTAAAAAAATCATATTTTTCTCGAATGGCCATAAATTCAGGCAAGTAGCGCCCCGCTTGACGCATCATCCATACTGGTGGACGTTGTACGGTTTCGCCTTTTAATGCACGTAAAAATAAATCGTTTTTAATCATTGTTTTTGTCTTTAGCAATGTAGTGTTCATTGACCATCTCGATGACGCTTTCTATGGTTGGAATTTTTGCAATACGCACATCTTTAAAGTGTTTTGCGGCTTCTTTGCCTGTGGTTTCGCCAATGCAAAAGGCCACACAATTTGGCGTGTTGTTTTTCAAAAAACTCTGCACAGTCGATGGGCTATATAACATTACGCCCTCAATAGATTCAGGTAATTTTGGCGCTTCGAGTTTTGTGCTGTAGGCCGATATTTCGTTTACAGTAATATTATTTTTTGTTAAAATTGTTGGGAGGTCGTCCATTCTGATATCACTACAGAAATAGGAGACTTCTGTTCCGTCCAGATATTCCACTAGATATTCCGCAAGTAATTTTGCATTTTTAGCGCTATGCTTAACAGGGCCAATTTTTTGTTCAATCAATTTTTTGGTGCGCCGTCCTACACAATAAATCGTTTTGAATTTCAAATCTTCAGCAGCACAATTGTTCAGTAGTGCTTCAACACCATTTTTACTTGTTATGATGACGTTTTCATGAGTCTTTTTCAGAACCGAAGTTTTGATTCTGTTGGGTGTAGTTTTTATGAAATCTGAACTTTCAACTTTAATAGCATCAGCAAACAAATCTTTTTGTCCTTCGCTAAGTGTTTTTGAAGAAAAGATATTGGTTTTTTGTGGCTTTAAGCTGTTTTTACTCACCAAGTTTTTTCCACCTCGGTCTACAATAAATTCTATACACTCATCTACAATCGACAAGTGTTTTCCTAAGGGTGCACTGCGTTTTGCTTCTACTTTTTTTGTGCCGTCTTCACTTAATATGATGCCATGGAAATGAACTTCTTCGTCTTTTATGAAAGCCAAAGCTCCAATGGGTGCACTACATCCACCTTCTAATTTGTTTAGGAAAGCACGCTCCATTTGTGTGCAAATTTCAGTTTCTTCGTGATTTAATACCGAACAGATTTCCAAGGTTTCTTTATCGGATTCTAAACAGGCAATCATGATAGCGCCTTGTGCTGGTGCAGGAACCATCCACTCTAAATTGACAGCATTTTCAGGTGTAAGGCCAATTCTTCCCAATCCGGCTGCGGCAAAAACTGCACCATTCCAGTCTTTGTTGTCTTCTAGTTTTTTCAGTCTTGTATTAACGTTTCCTCTAAGACCAACTATGGTGTGCGTTGGATATCTATTTAGCCACTGTGCTTTTCTTCGGAGACTTCCAGTGGCTACAATTGCATTTTTTTGCGCTAAGAATTCTTCATTATTTTTAAAAACGAGGGTGTCTCTTACGTTTCCACGTTTTAGCGCAGCTGCTTGTATGATGCCTTTTGGGAGTAATGTTGGCACATCTTTAAGGGAGTGTACGGCAATATCAATCTCCTCATTAAGCAGAGCGATATCGAGTGTTCGCGTAAAAACGCCTGTAATACCAAGTTCGTATATGGGCTGATTGAGGACTAAATCCCCCGTCGATTTTACAGAAACAATTTCTGTTGTGTGGCCCAAATGCTCAAGTTGTTCCTGAACACATTTTGCTTGCCAAAGCGCAAGTTGGCTATCACGAGTTCCAATGCGAATAGTTTTTGGCATAGCTATGAGTCGAGTTGAAATATTTTTTGAATTAATTCTAAACTATTATTGTTCGTGTTGGCTTCTTGTTTGAGATGATGCGCAAAATGATTCGTGATTTTTTGGACAATCTGTGCACTGATCAAGTCTGCTTGTGTTTTATTGAAATCGTCAAGTTTTTTGCGTTGCGTATCAATTTCTGCTTCTGCAAATACATTTAGTTTTTCTTTAAGCGCTTTGATTGTGGGGGCAAATTTTCGATACTCTAACCACGCTAGAAATTCATTTTTTATTTCATCAATTATTGCTTCGGCAACTGGGATGAATTCCTTTCTTTTATTTAAATTTTCGTCGGTAATGTCAGACAACTCATCCAAATGTGTTAGGGTGATGTTTTTTAACTCTTTGACATTTTCATCAACATTTTTCGGAATAGACAAATCCAAAATAAGAAGCGGTTTTTTGTTTTGAATGACTTGTTTGTCTACTGTTGGGTGTTGAGCGCCTGTAGCTACAATAAGTATATCCGTACTTTTTATTTCTTCTGGAAGTTGAGCGTAGTCTTTCACAAGAACTTTAAATTTTCCAGCAATTTTTTCAGCACGATCTCTTGTTCTATTGATCAAAGTAATGTGCTCATTTTTGGTGTGCTTGATGAGGTTTTCACAAGTGTTTCGTCCGATTTTTCCTGTCCCAAAAAGAAGAATATTTTTGGTATTTACGTCTTTTACAGATTTTAAAATATACTGTACCGATGCGAAGGAAACCGAAGTCGCTCCAGATGAAAGTTTTGTTTCTGTTTTGATACGTTTACTGGCATGAATTACAGAATTTATAAGACGTTCAAGATAAGCATCAAGAAGGTTATATTTTTTTGAAACTCTTGCGCTAGATTTTAGCTGACTGATGATTTCAAAGTCTCCAAGAATTTGACTGTCAAGCCCAGCACCAACGCGAAACATATGTTCAATGGCTGCAGTATCTTTCAATGTGTAAGAGACTGGTTTGAAAGCATCAATTGTTCCAACAGTATTATTGCACAAAAGTTCAACAAGTTGGGAGGGGTGGTGTACAAAGCCATAAATTTCTGTTCTGTTGCATGTAGAGGTTGCAACAATGCTTTGGATTCCCAAATGTTTTGCTTGATCGAGTAAACTTGCTTTTTTGGTTGGGCTTAAGCTATAGTCCCCACGCAATTTTGCGTCTGCTTTTTTATGGCTAATGCCAATAACATAAAAAGAAGCTGAGTGTTTACCTTTAAGTTGTTCCATTCATTTGGGCAATCAGTGGATTTGAAGGCAAAAATAGTATCTATAGGAAACAAAAAATAACGCTAGAGGAACTTTATTTGTCGTTTAGGGTTTAGTCTATAATAATTCCTTATTTTTGCAATTCAGTTTTGTATAACAGGTTTAAATTGATAAATATTATAATTTTTATTTATAATGAATCTAAATAAAGAAAATTCATCTTCGTTAAGTTCATCATCAAAAAGTATCGCTACAGGTGCTTTTTTAGAAACTTCTATTGAATCTGGGTTTACAGTCATGACATTTCAAAATGAAACAGACGACTTGAAGGTTTTGGAAAAAGCTATAGATAATTCCTTTATTCAGTTTCATTTTTGTCTTAAGGGATCAACTCAATTTTGTTTCAATAACAACACTTACACACTAGATATCCCAGAAGAAAACTCATTGTTGTTGTACAATCCCCAGCGAGACTTACCCATCCATATGATTGCACAACCAAACACATGGGTTGTTTCTGTTTTGATTTCTATCAAAAAGTTTCATGGATTGTTTTCTCACGAGGCGAATTACATTACTTTTTTGAAGGACGACAACAAGCTAAAAAAATATTATAAGGACGGATATATTTCGCCGTCGATGGCTATTGTTTTAAATCAAATTATGAATTATAATTTGAATTCCAATCTTCGTGAGTTGTACTGCAAAGCCAAAGTATATGAATTGTTGAGTTTGTATTTCAATCGTGGCGAAGATGCCAACGTAGAACAATGTCCTTTTTTGGTAGACGAGTCAAATGTTTTGAAAATAAAAAAGGCCAAAGATATTGTCATTCAGCGCATGTCTGAACCTCCAACGCTTGTAGAGTTGTCCAATGAAATAGAACTCAGTTTAAAAAAACTCAAAGAAGGGTTCAAACAAATTTATGGTACTACGGTGTATGGGTTTTTATTTGATTATAAAATGGAACTTGCTCGAAAATTATTAGA
>ENA-UZWU01004512-UZWU01004512.1-metagenome-genome-assembly--contig:-Day-4--1m-contig-4512_pt1 | contig 11431 bp, 2 predicted proteins | sample MGYA00260345_ERZ794905 | MGnify/ENA metagenome assembly ERZ794905
TGCTGCACACCTGCCGGTGTGGTATATGATGGTTTACCAAATTGTTGAATAACTCTATCACTTGGAACTCCGCCTGTGTAATATGATTGATATATTTCCGTGTCAGTAATTGAAGGTGCGTTATCTAATATTGCCCATGATTGATAACCAACAAATTCCGTATGCGCAGGAAATGCGCCAGACTCAGGAAATTTAATATTTATTTTAGGACTGCTGGTCCCAGAAACTCCATTATACAGACCTAATCTTATTTCACCCGTACCTAAAATTCTAATATCTGAATCAACGCCTTCACTAAGTATGTTAATATTTGAACCATCAGTTATGGCACGCAAGTTGACCCTGTCGTCACCAACACGAATTTCAGTAGCACTAGTACCTCCATTGGCTAAATTACTCAGAATGATGTTTTTATTAGTTGATAAGTTAATTTCTCCTAAAGTTCCTACGTTTTCTATAGTTATTACACCATCATTTGATTGTAAGTCAATTGTATTAGTTGCAGCTACATTAGCTATTATGGCAGAAGTTGATACTATAAAGGAATTAGATCCTGTAGATAAACCAACTGCGCTATTTGATCGTAGATCTACCTTCGTATTTGCCTGTACAACTATTTCACCTGCTTCAGCAAGAATCTTACCATCCAATGGTGGAATTGTAAGAGGTATAGATATATTCCCACCTGCTTGTAAGTTTGCCTGCGCTCCGGCACCAAGGACCTTTAAATCAAACTTAGCTTCTCCTGCCCCATCTAACGGAGTAAAACTGTTTAATTCAATATTAAAATCAGATGACCCAGAAGTAGTATATGGATTTGCGCCTACAGTACCACTAGTAAAGCTAAATCCTGTACCTGCTCTAAAACTTTGCCCTCTATTAACCGTCTCATTAATAATCCCATAAGTATCAGCAATAGATAAAGGTGCTGTTGCCGCCTTAGGTACAGAAATAGATATTTTATCATCAGGTAATAAGCTAATATTACTAAGTAGAGATAATTGATCTTGTACATAATTTTCATTTGCAAAACCGCCGCCACCCATAAACCTAATAGCTTGTGTAGCACTGTTCTTTTGATGTATTAACATACTAGTATTCTCTGATGATAGTTGCCCGGCCATTACCGTGGACAACTGATACGCATTAGTTAAAGGTATAGTAGGATAATCTGAATCATTAGGACCAGCGATACCTACCGCAAACGTAGGAACACCTTCATTATTACTAGTTACAGTAGTATCATTTTGTGGAATAAGAGAAGGATAAGAAACATTTTTTGCAGTAGCTGCATAATTAGTTATACTTGGTAATGGTGCGTAACCAAACTGAGATAATCCTACCGAAGACCCAGTATTACCTGTTGGGCCAGTTAAGTTTACGGCAGTCTGGTCCCATGGCCCTCCCGGTTGATAAACCCAAACATCACCATTACCTTGCAAATAATAATCATTTGCTAACGGTGTTGCTGTTGGTGGTGTTATTAGCGGAGAGTCAGTTCCTTCGTACCATTCAGTACCTCTCTCGCCTCTTCCACCAATAGGGCCAGGTAAACCGGAAGGTCCTAGTGGTCCTATAGGCCCTCCTCCATTCAATAATAGCTGATCAAAGTTAAAATTTATTTTATCAACTACTTGGCTAACAGTATCAGAAGAAAGTAATTCTTGTATGGTTAATGCCATCTTATTTCTATTTTTTAATTATGGTAATACTAAACCCAAATGATTCAGTGAAACCACTCCTTTTATTATATATTAGGCCAAGATCAAATTGATTCGTATTCAATAATTTTGATCCTATTGCATTATTAATGCTTAAACCACCTGATAATTTTTCAGAATTGGTTAGAGATGCTGTATTAAAATTATTTAATGTTTTTTCTCTAGTTGCCTTGACATAAAAATCAACATTAGATACTTTATAAAGTTGTAAAATGTTTTGTTTAATATATCTTTCTACATCATCATCTAAAGTCTTAATATCACCAAAACTAAATTCAGGTTTAATATACTTTTTAAATTGTTCTTTGATAGGTTCAAATAAAAATTCAATTAACTGTTTTTGTATAAAGATATAAAACTTAATTAATGTTTCATTTTCCGTTTTCATAAATGTTCCATCTATTAAAGAAGGTTGCTTAATTGCATCTTTAATAAATTCAGGAGAATATAAAAAGGTTTCAAGCTCTATTTGTTTTGGTACCTTTAAGTATTTGGATCCAAAGAATGATTTTCTTTCTGTCATTGCTTTTGTACCTATTATAGATTCAATTAAAGATTTGTCAATACTCTTTCTAAAATAAGCAGGTTCCCAGTTAGAAGAAAACGTGTAAAAATCTCTACTTGCTATTCCTACTTCATTAATAAGTGGGTATAAGCTTAAGAATGCGCTATCTCTTGAAAGTTCTAATACTGTTGATGGATCTTCCTCGTTTATTTTATGATAAAATAAATTCTTTATGATTCCAAAATTATCTACATCTTTACTATTAAACTGAGTATTTGAATATCTGCATAATTCCATAACCTTAAATTTATATAGTTCATCAGGTACAGATCCTCCAGTAGATCCAGTAACATTATCAAAATCAACATCAAGGTAAGGGTCTCTAAAATAAAAAATGTCTAATGCAGTAGGTTGGTAATACCCAGCATGTCTACCTATTGGAGTTACTCTAGGTTTTGTTTGTAGAGATAAATCATAACCAATGATATCGGTTAAATTAAATACAGTCGGTTTTGCAGGATCCGGTAATCTTCCAATATATACAGATTTTAAAATATCTTCTTGTGCTCTTAATTCTATTGAAAATGTTTGAGCCATATTGCCATCAGGATCTAAAACTCTATTACCTTCTTTATCTATAGTCTCATAAATAATATTAGGTGCACCTTGATTAACATTTCTAAATATAGTGGCAAATCCTACATCAGATAGCCTGGCTGTATATGTATTAAACCCACCATCCACGGTAAAATAATCAGCAGCCTGTAAATCTAAAATAGACGGTATAGAACCACCTGGTACAAATGGAACACCGTTTGCAGTAATAGTTTTTGCAAAAAATTGATTATTAGATACAACTCTTTTTATGTCTCCTATTTCATAAGTGACGCCGTTAATAATAAATCTAACCGGATTAAAATTACCACTACTACCGATAGTTATATCTCGTAAGAATCTAGTATCGTTACCGTTTACGTCTGGTATACCTTGAATTAAATAAGCATTAACCGCAGGATTAAAACTAGTTCCAATAAATGATATTGCACCTTGCATTACACCCGTATCATAAAGATAATTACCTTCTTCTCCTGTAACCGTTGATTGCATCGGTTCACAATCATTAAAAGACTGAGTATGAACTCTATAATCATTTTCATATGAATACAGAGTAGTTCGGTCAATGCTTTGGCTGCCATCATTTATACATTCATTATCTAAAGTTAAAAACACCATCATTACAACAGTCTTCCATTTATCATTCTTAACAAACTTAATCTCTGTCTCAGGTTTGTTTGGTGCATTAGGTACAAGAATAGTAGAAAATCGATAATCATTAAACCTTCCATCATTAACATATTTTAGCGACCTTGCATTAAAGTTAGGTTTTATAGCTATATCAGCTTTAGGTTTTGCTATTACTCTAACACCTCTTAAAAATGCTTCAGCAAAATTCTTTTCATCACCACCATTAAATCTACCATATCTTAACTGTCTATCTATTAAATTTATTGTACCTCCTGTTGTAAACTTATCAACAATAAAATAATCATTAAAATAATCTTTATTAATATCCTGGAATGTACCTGGTGTATACCCTGTGCCAGTTGAAGGATTACTTTCTACAGTATCAGTTGGTGCTTTATCAATATAACTCCATGAAGACTTAATTGCTTCGTCATCAAAATAATAAGGAAACTCACTTAAGTAGTACCATTCATGAGTAAATCCTGTGGCATCTTGGCCGATAGTCCATTTAGATGGTGCAAAGTTATTAGTACCAAACGCTTCATTTACATTTAAGCTATATGGTAAGTTTCTTACGTTCTTACCATCGTTAATCCAAGACCATTTATTTATATAAGGAATTACTCTGGATGCAACTGCTTGCTGTTTTAAATAGTTTTCTTCTAGCCTATCATATTCTGATTCAATAAAGGTATCAAAATCAACATCAGGGTCTGCATTTTTTAACAAGCCTATTAATTCAGAAAAACCACCATCATCATAAAACGTTCTTATATCAGGGTTAGCACTAATGTTTACATATTGATTATTAATTACTTGGTTATAATGTTCTTCTTCATAATTAAGTTCTCCTAGTCTACTATACATAGTACTATAAAAGTCATAATCAAAATCTCTAACAGGAAACAATGAAAATCTACCAAACGAAGGTCTATAGTCAGAATATAAAGCAACCTGCCCGCTGCTAGTAACAGTTATCTGATTATCATTTAATGTTATTATTACATATTCATCAACTTCATTATATCCTATAATATTACCTGTACTGTTTATGATAGGACTTTCCAAATAAGGTACCCAGTCCCCGATGGTTGCCCACCCATCATTTGATTGAATATAATTACCAGGTGTGAATCTATCTTGATCTCCATTTGCAACTTTAAGTAAAGAATTAGTAACATCATTACCCCCAACAAAATTTTTGCTAGAATCTAATAATGAAGTTTCTGGGTAAGTTGTTATATTATTTACTTCTGGTGGATACTCTATGTAATTAATTTTAAAATTAAGCCTGTTAAATCTATCACCGCTAAATCTTGATTGAACATATACAGTATCATTATTATAAGAAGCATTAAAGAATCTTTTATCCGCAGGTATTCCTTCATTAATTGCAGAAGTTAATGCTTTTGCTATTTCTTGAACAGTTCCGTTAGGGCAAAAGAATTGAAATGTATTTGATCCTGGTATAGGTGCCTCTATATTTGTAGCAGCTACTTCACCTACTAAATCAATTCCGTCATAAAAAGTAATTTTTAAACCGTTGGTTAATTCATTATTAATCTTAAATGAACTTATTGCTTTACCCTTTCTTTCTATTATGCTTGCATTTGCAAACGTATCAGGTTCTTTAAAACCAGTAAGGGTTGATATATCAATTTTAGTATCAAAAAGTCTTATTTGATTATCTCCCCAAATAGAACCTTTTTTAACAGTATGAAAATTATTCTTTTTATCTTTAACATAAAAAATAGACTCTACCTCATTTACTCTACTTGGTGTAGGCACTCCTGTGATAGTAGTTGTTTTTGCAGGGTCAAGATATAATAAAACTCCACTAGTGTTAGTAATTTCAAACGGTTTGTTTAATTGCTCTGATACTTCATTAATGGTAGTAATATTAGGTAATTGAGTTTTTTCTGTATTTCTATAAAATCCTTCTCCAGATATATCAAATAAACCTTCCTCAACTTCATTTACATATAAACCAAAATATCTATTAATTGAATAATCAGCCGCACCTTCATCAGTAAACAAAAATTCCATATTAATTAAATTTGCCAATAGAACGTTATTACGCTCAAACCCTTCAGTAAAAAAGAATTCGTTTTCTATTATAGTGGCATCTTTAGCTATTATGTCATCATATGAAAAACTACCTGATTGTGTAAATCCACCTTTACGATAATTAATACCGCTCCACTGAATAGGCTCATCCCTTCTCCATGAAATATTTAGTGGGACCTCAGGAAATGATTCTTGGTTTCTATAATTTCTAATATAAGAACCTAGCAAGCTATTATCAGTTAAATCAAAAGTTTTAATTGCAGTACAGTTTTCCAGAACATTTTTGGAAAATGCCTTTGATGTTTGTGCGTCTAAATAATTTTCGTTCTGTAATGTTTCATTTATATTATTTACAGCAGCAGGATTATCTATTCTAAATATAACAAAGTTACTCGGCATTTGTTCGTTTAACCAAAGAGGCGCCAACATACCGAGTTCTTCTGAATATGAGTTAGATGCAATTGATCTTGTACCTGCAGAGTAAAACATTTCAAACTGGTTTTGGTACTGTGAAAGAACAGAGACATCCTGGAATTCTTGGAAAGCTTCATATGCTAGTTTTGCTGGAAATCTCCCTCCTTGAAAAAATTTCCATACATCCCTATCATAAGTATCTTCACCGCTTATTTTGAATGCTTTAAATGTAGAAGAAGATAGTTCAGTATTTGCACTAAACGATTCTAAGTATAAATCTAAACCATTACTAACAAGTTTAACATTACCGGTCAATTTAGGGTTAGTCCTAACTATACTATAAGAAGCTTTATCGAAAAGTTTTTCGGTCATTTAATTTTCACTTTTTTTATTTATTCACCAAACGGTTAGTGAAAATCAAAAATTGACAGTTATCAAAGTACATTACCATTAAACACTCCTTTATTCATATCTGATGAATTTCCACCTTTTACTATTTGATTTACTTTAGTTGATGTAACTGATGGACTAAGTTTTGTTAAAACTTTCTCAAGATCATTAAGGCTCTTTGTAACAGTCTTACTAGGTATTACATCTATATTAAGATTGTTAGTTCTATATTTTGCAAAAACTTCAATATCATATTGAAAAGGGTCATCGTTATTAGGCCATATATCAAATCCAATTTTTTTGGAATATGTTATATTTGTAGTTGCTCCACTATTATCACCACCAATATTTCCTATACCTCCTTCAGCTCCACTTCCTGATCCAAAATAATCAGTCATTCTATATTGGAATACCATAGGAACATTAATTGAATTCTGTTGACCAAATTGTACAATTGTGGCTGATTGAGAAGAATCTCCAGCTACCTGAATACTTTGATGATCATCAGTAGACATAAATAAATAAGATCCACAGCTTTCTTTACCTAAAGTATATTGGTCAAAAGTTTCAAATGAATTTTTTACATTTCTACTATAACCTGAACCATCATTAACTAAATTAGGATCTGTTGGATCACTTAAAGGTCCTATTGCATTTATAGTAGGACTGGCTTGTAAAGATTGACCGGATGAAAATGTTTGCCCAGCAAATGTACCACTTACAGCTAACTCTTTTAACTGTATTGTGTTTTCATTTAAATAAATTGATTGTTGTTTACCTAATGTTTCAGTAGATGATAAAGGAGAATATTTAGATTGTCTAAACAAAACATTCGCAGTACCGTTTCCTGTTGCTGTACAATCCACAGCAGTACCACTTAATCCAAGTAAAGTAGTATCATCACCAGTCATGAATTCATATGCTGATCTAAATGCAGCAAAGCTTGTAACCCATGGGTGAGTGATTTGAACTTCTAAAGTATTGTCACCAAGTGCTAATGTATAATTTTCTGCAGTAGTAGGATTACCCGATGCGTCAAAACCTCCACCCCAAATAAATTCACCAGAATTAGAATTAGCAGTATCAGTATCTCTCCCATAGAAATTCTCACAAGTATCTAAATTAAATGTATAATCACCATCAGGGTTTATATAGCTATAAAAATTGTTCTCAGAAGAAACATCACTAAATCTACTACTAATGTATTGATTTTTATTTTGTGTTGATTGAAATGGCGCTAACGAAGTAACTTGACCAAACCTACCTTTATTATTAATAGTAGGGTTAGTTAGAAGCAACGGTGTTAAATCATATTTTCTTGTTGTATTATAATCAGCATCATCTGCCGTATATGTAGGCCTATTGTTACTCTGATTTGTTGCACTATTATCTAGCCATGAATATGTAGCAGGTAGTATAGTAGTACCGTTTAATGCATCAGCAATAGCATAACCAGGATTCTCTGATTGTTTAACCATTCTTTCTCTATTACCGGCTATTCTTGATACTAATCTTAACCCAGACTGTTCGCCGTTTGCTAAGTTTATAAAAAATGTTTTAGATATAATAGCACCTCTAGGATCATCAAGATTAGTTACTTCACTAGAATAAAAACCAGCAAATATTTTTGTAACCGAGTTTCTTTTTAGATTAGTAACATTACCTTGATCGTCTATTATTGTTACAACCAATTCTCCTTTAGCATTTGAAAGTATTTCAGCAAATAAATCTAATTGATTTTGCATCTGTGTTAACTTTGTAAACAAGTCAATAGGTGTTTGATTCTCTGATAAAAACCCGGATGCAATTACTGGTGATGAGTGTGCAAAATAAGTTTCATTTGCTACAAATGAACTACTTAAATGTTCTTGTATTCCTAACGCATTTAAATCTTCTTCCAATGAAACTTTTGCTATGTCTTGTTGGTTTTGATTAATTATAGCTTCAGTAGCATTATCGGAACTAAGATCCGATGGGAATGGTATTATAATAGCATCAGACCAATCACTTTCTATTGGATTGCTTGGCCATCCGGCTTCACTAATAGATTTTACCTGAACTTCAACCTGCTCGCCTTTTCTTAAAGGAATATCTAATTGATTAATGTTAACGGCATCAGCATTATCATTATTTATTGCAGCCCATTCATATACACCAGTTAACGGATTTTTCAATCTAGGTCTTAAGGTACTTTCTACAATAGTATAATTTGAAAACGCGCCTTGGCTTTCACCATTTCCATCAGTAAATTTAAATTGATCAACTGGATTAGCAGCCCCATCATTTGATAGATATCGGTACCTAACCTTAAATTTAATAATTGACTGAGGTCCTGTTGCAGGAGTCGACTTTTCTTTAGGCATTGCCCAAAACCCTCTTGCTCTATATTTAGGAGTTATACTAGAAACTGAGTTATCTTTAGCCTTTGCGTCTATTTCTTTAACAACCGATGTATATAATTGTGCCTGTGATGACCTCGATGTAATTAATCCTTGTAAAGAGTTAATGTCGGCGTCTCTTTCAACTTCAGTTTGATAATTAGTTGTTTGTATTTTTGTTCTACTTTGAATTATTGCTCCATCATTTTCTTTTATTGTAGATTCAATAGTATTCTTTTGATTATTTAATTCGGTTAATTCTACAATTGATGGAGACTTACTAACTTGTGCATTAACAACTTTAACACCAAAATCACCATTATTTAATATTGGAGCATCAGGAGTAACACCTTCCCTGGTAGTAGGTATCTTATCATCAGCAAAAGAAAGTAGCATCGCCCCAAAATCAATAGCACTCTGCTGGTAATATTCAGCTAAGGTCTGTTCGACTCCTGCTTCATTTATAGTTGTTAATGTATTTGTATAAAATGCACTACCCGGTGACCAATTCACTGAAGGTATTTTAGAATCCGGATCTATAGGTTTAACAAAGGTAACACATCTTTCATTAAATCCTACCGTTACATCTACCTGTACATTATCCTCCAATGAAGAGGAAATCTTTAGTACATCAGCACCTATTCGTATTGGGTCTGAGCCTTCTACTAATTCTAAGACAACTGAGTTAGTACTTGAATCAACCTTAATGATTCTATATTTAGTATTAATAGATTCTGAAATAACCTCTAAGCTATCGCCCACTGCAAGCTGTATAGTGTCATCAAAATCAGCCTCTGAGTCAGTATAAAATAACTTATTTAGTTTATATTGTTTTCTTTGTGAAGTGACGTCAACACCGTTTATCTCCTCTGTAACCGTGGCATCTGATATTCTAAGTATACTAAAATCACCAGTATATCTTTTTACTCTAGGTGGTAAATCAACAACAGCTTCATCTAATACATATGAAATATTTCTTTCAACAATTTGCTGTAGAAAATCATCATAATTTATATCAGATCGCCCAAGGTAAGTATTGTTAAAAAAGTTTACCTTGGTCTGTGTATTTGTATTTAAAATAAATCTTTGGATAATAGAACGCTCAGTATCAATTGGTACCTGTCCTGTTAAGTCAAATGAAATGTAAAGTAGTGGATTAATTAATTCTTCAAAAAACCAATTAGGCTTTATGTTAAAATTTTCAACAGTATTAATAGAATTTAAATCCTGTGCTTCTGTTGGTAATTTTGAAAGAACTAATTTTCTAAATGTACCATCGGATAATCTAATTGAACTATTTGAACCATCTATATTGGTAATAGTATCAATATTATTTTGTAGTCTATCTACTGAATTCTTTAAAAAACCAAAACTAGGAATAGTTACTCTTGAATTAGTACCATCATTATTCTGAATGTTTACTGTAACTGATTCATTACTAGAAGTTATGGCCTGATTAACTTTCTCAAAACTTTCTAATGAATTATTAAAAAGCCTAAGAAGCTCCGGAAGCATTGTCGATATTGAATTATTTTCAGCCATTTATTTTTATTCTTTCTTTTATTATTTATTTAATCACGTCATACACAAAATCTAAAATACCTTGTTGTGTACATATAAATTCTATAATTGGTTTTTCTGAAATATCAGCATTAGTTATTACTCCCATTGATTGACCAAATAAACCATTATTTAATCTACCTGGCGCATCGGTCCATACTCTAATATTTCTTGAACCTATATTCAGATTATCATTAAAGGTTAATCTTAGTGTTTGGCCGGTTTTCCATTGTATAGTAGTATCATCTATATAAATATTTAAATCTCCACCTGCTTCATTGACAGTATCTAACCTTAGCATGTTTGTGTAAGTTTGTAATTCTGCAATTACTTGAGGTACTGCCTGGTTTAAATTTAATGGGTTAGTAGAATTAATTACAACCTCACTATTATTAAAAGGTATCATTAAATTATATTCCTGTGTAGCTAATGACACTGTAATAATATTAGGTACATTAGTATCCACGGTAATTCCAGTACCTTGTCTAACTACATCAGTATTATATTGTAATGTAATAGGCACGTTCCCGTTTGCTAAACCTTGTATCTCATCCGAGTTTTTAGCAATAAGATCTAATAAAACCGTATCATTTGCGAAAGCTAAATTTGCATTATCTAATTGATTTTGTACACTTATGATTTGCGCTTGTAATGAAGTTATATCAGCTACATTAGTAATTTGATTTTCTAAGTTTTGTACCTTTTGGTCTAAGCTAGAAATTTCTAATTGCTGTGTTTGAAATATTTTAGCCGATTCTTGTAGTTGTGCAGTCGCTTCACTGAAGAGCTGCATTGAAAATGTATTATAGTCATTAACGATTGTGTCAATGCCGGCCGTTCCTGGTGAAGCATCAAATCGTAAATTAATTTTAAATCCATAACTATTTCCATTTTGACCTGTAACTCTGTTAGGTTTATATTTAGGATATCTTTGAATGTAACCACCATCCGTTGTTGGTGTAACATTATCTACAAGTAAAATACCATAAAGATTTGTTACGGTATTTGCAGTATTGCTTGTATCAACTAAGTCATAATAAACTAATACTGCATTAAATTCAAATGTACTTGCCAAATCAGTCCCATTAAACTGAGGAATGGTAGATATAGTAGGATCTGTTATAATCTGCTCATAATCATTAGCATTAAAA
>ENA-UZWU01017802-UZWU01017802.1-metagenome-genome-assembly--contig:-Day-4--1m-contig-17802_pt1 | contig 11419 bp, 23 predicted proteins | sample MGYA00260345_ERZ794905 | MGnify/ENA metagenome assembly ERZ794905
TCAAATTCACCTAATGTATCAAATAGATCAGAACTATCTATAATGTCTAATACATCAACTAAAAACTCTACATCTAATTCATCAATGTCTAATTCACTGAATTCGTCTAATTGATCTTCTTCTAGCTCGTCTTCTTCTAACTCAGTAAACTCTAAAAAATCTATATCTAATAGGCCTTGATCTTCGTTTGTGTCATCAGCCATTTCTTCTTTTATCCTCTCCTTTACTTCTTCAGGAGGTGATACAATAAACATGTTGTCAATTAATGATGGTGTAATACCATTTACTTTAATTGACTGTGTTGGTGATGAATCTAATGATGATACCATTGTTGCGGCATATGCTTCGTTTAATGTAACTACTCCGCCTTCATTAGAAACTACTATCTCACCAGATGGGTCACCATTTTCATCTGGCAGTAATATGATTAGGCTTCTACCTAACTCATCTACTGTTGTTGTAAAATCAGTTCCCCGTACGGCAATCGAAGCCGTAGGAGTCTTGATATCAATATTAGCTTTATTTACTAATCCTAATCTTCCGGATGCAAATCTTGCTGTTCCCATTGTAAACTTCATACTCATCTTTGAGAGTGAAGGATCAGGGTCATAATATATTTCGTCTATCAGTACTTCAGAATGTTCTTTTAAAGATAGTTGAGCTTTATCTAAAAACTCAATAAGCATTCTTCCGTTACCAGTTTTCGCTTCATCATTTAATTCGATAGGTATCTGATTAGATACTTTTATCTCTTCATTATTACGCACAATCTGGCTTACGCCAGTTGACTCTACTATGTCACCAATGGAATCAGCATAAGCGATTCCAGAGATGAATAGTAAGCTAAGAATCCCCAGCTGCGTCTTTTTGATTGATTTGTACAGTAGCATTATCTGATGTAATATCTAAATTGATAATAGCATTAGGAGTTGCACAAGGTGAACCTCCCACACAAGTACCTGAAATCTGATTGATATCAATGTCACCACTATCTCCGTTCCACTCTACAGTTAATGATTGAGAACCATCGTTTTGTAATGTGTTGAAGTTATTGCTGTCACCAGTAATATCAAAGTTCCAAGTTATATCATCAGACTCAAAATCTAAATCAAATATATTTGAACCACCTAATAGAATTAAATCAGCATCTAGTCTTTCAGCACTTGCTCCAACTTTACCTTGATCTATATCAAATGTGTTACTGTCTCCAGTAATAGCAAAATCATAGTTAGAATCGTCTGAGCTTCCAGTATATCCAATGTTCCAATCAACTTCGTTAGAATCACCTGTTAACGTAAAAGTTAAATCAGAGCTATCCATGTCAATTGGTCCATATATCAAGTTTTGATTTCCTATCATGTCGATATCAAATGTTAAACCTGAACCTACAATTGTCATATCAGAACCAGAACTAGAAAAGTCTTCTAAACCAATTTTGTTACCATATCCAACCTGATCAATATACAACGTTAAAGTATCACCGCTTTGTTCTATCATAATCTCATTATCGTCAGTTGCTTGTGCGAAAACCGAATTTGCTGTAAATAGAAATAGCACTGATGCTAAACTAATTAATTTCTTCATTTTTCGTTTCCTCTTTGTTTGCATGCCTTTTGTTTTTCCCATCAACTTGATGAGGATGCCTATGGCCTGCGGTTAAATCCCAGAACTTACGGTCGTGGCCCTGGTATATTAGTTCCAGTACAGCAGCTTCAATAGCCGATCGTACTGCATACGTCACTGACTCATTATTTCCCACTCCGTCCTCATACTCGATAAGCTGCGTGCCTTGTTCATAGAACCTAAACACGTCGCCTGAAGAGCCGTAAGAAAGTACCGATTTCTTAGCTTGGACGTTTAACAAAACTTCACCTGTTAATACAGACACTGCTCTCACAGATACTGTAACAACATCTTTACGATACATCCGACTAAAACCAATGCCAAGAGTTCTTGCGCCTCGGCCTCCAGTCTCCATATTCGTATCATAACCTATAATACCACCTTCTATTATCATTCCTGCAAATAGAAGTGGGCCAACACCATTTGGTTCTACACCATTAGCTTTAGCGACATCTTGACGAGTAGATCTTACTATTTGTCTTTCCCGTACAAGATTGTCTATTCCTTGTCTTTCTACTACTCTAAACCAGGTTCCTCCACCTGCTGTTTTGAGAGCATCTATTAACATTTCAGTACCGCCCTGGGTAACTGCAGTAGAAAACGATGCTATATTATCTACTGATTTTCTTTGACCTGTTAAATCTTTAAATCCATATACAGCAACTACTGGTTGAGTTTTTGCTGGTGGTAAATTAAGAAGATCCACAAACGCCGGAAGCTTTACAGCCTCTGGAGCATCAACGCAAATATACTTTCTGGCCATTGCCTTTTGTATACCCATTTGAGCATGCCTATTAAAACCTTCATCATATTTCCCATCAAGATCATTACAATCCTGAGGGTTATTACTCCACTGTGGAACAGATGCGCATCCACTAAGTAGTAATAATACTAACACATACTTACCCACCGTCTGAATCCTGGCCAAAGTTACCAGTTCCTACTGGTATCTCAATAACTGTAGTTGTTCCATCGGAATCTACAATTGTCATTTTAATAAACTCTGAACCATCTTCGTTTGTAATAACTTCATATGTTACTACATTACCTTCTAGTGTAAATGAACCGTATCTTACTGATCCATCGTTACTAAACATAGATTCGACAAGTTGTTTAGACATCTGAGCATATATTCTACTCTCTAAATTACGTATAAACTTGGCCATGGTTGTATTTGCTTCTTCCCTTTCCGCTGCTTTTCTTGCTGCTTCTAAAGCATCTACTATAGCTTTTTTTCTTGTATGTTCTATATTATCAATTGTTAAATAATGTGCTCCAGTTCCTACTCCACTAAACGATGGATTTTTAAAACCAAATTTTATTTCATCTGCTTGTACTACAAGGCTTTGTAAAGCCAATACAAACATTCCGGTTAATAATATATCTTCAAGTTTTATCTTCATCTTTACTCTCATTTATCTTCTTCTGTCTTTCTCTGTATTCCAAAACAACCTTTACTTTTTCTTGCAGTCGTATCATATCTTGATCAAGCATTCTAATTTGATCAATAAGTCTTATAAGACCCATATGCATTTCTTCAAGCTTTGGATCTAGTTGTTCATTAATAAACTTCCATATAAAAAACACGAAATAAGCCATTCCTACAATGGCTACAGTCGTAAATCCGTACTGCTCGATTAAAACCGCGGGATTTAAGACATCCATATTAGTCTCTTCTAACGTCTATTTTGCCGTCTTCTACAAAATTTTCTGACCTAGCAATTCTATCAATAGGAGGAGTTAATTCTAAAGCACTAGATACTAACATATCTATCTTTATTATTTCATTATTCATTGTTCGGGCCCGGTTTTCCAGACCCTTAGTGAATATATTAAGAGTGTCTATTTGGTCTAAAACGCCTGATAACATTTGCTTTATAATAGTAAATATAAAAAACCCAGACGCTAAAGCGCCTGCAATGGGTAATCCTACATCACTGATCAGACCAAATATATCTGTCATTATTAGCTACTTTTAGCGATACTGACAGCTTTCAAACCCGCTCCACCTTCTAAGGTATCTGCTGGCATTTTAGAAACCAATTCAATTGCTTTACTCGGAATTGTCATAGTTCCAATAACCGTAGATCCAGTCTTCTGAGTCATTACAACATCTGCAGCAGTACTATTATATACTCTTACTAACGTTGCTTTACCCATATCTGTAGCTGATGTTAAGTCACCTTGACTTCCTAACAATTTAATTTTCATTCTTTTCTCCTATTATGAACTAACTAAATTTAGTTCATCTAATGTTTTATGCCAGTCTGAATATCTAAAAAGTCCTTGCTTTTTATAACACCAAAACCAACCTTTACTTTCTTGTTCTTCTTGTGGAATACTAGATTCGACCTTTAAAGGGCCTCTAGTCTTCCCATAAGTCGTTCTGCTCTGTTCGTTACTTGCTTGTACCATCTTGAATCTCTCCCCTCAACAGCCGCTACCGGCCAATCACCACACTGCAGCGCTGCATTGTGCTTTTTAAATTTACTTAAGCGCGTAAGTCCCATGTTAAACATCATGTTCGCAATGACTTGTTTCACTTCTTGTGGATATCCATCCCACCCGTCGTGTAATTTTTTACAATCCTCGATTACTGTTTCTACATCCTTGGCGAAACATTCAATAACTCTATCCTCTGCCACTGGAGTACCGACCTCCAACCCATGTTCTGGGTCTCCTTCGAGTACCAAGTGTCCAATGCCAAATGTAGCATAACCGAGATGATCATGATAAACTTCATTTACCTGTCCCTCGTCTATAATTAATTGTTCTCTTAANNTGATCTACATCAATCACCGTTTTTTCTTCTTTATTCCAAAACATTTTATTTCCTTTTGTTATATTCAGGCATATTATAAGTAAGTGTTAACTCATCACCTTCTATTAAATCTTTTATTACTTTTAAATAATAACAGCTATAGCCCTCTTTATTAATATCACTATATGTCATACATGCTGGATTATCGTTAACATGGTTTGAAAAACTACCAAGAGCAGTTCTTATCCATTCACTACCAACCAATATGCGCATCATACCTAAATTAGTTCCTGAAGCTATATTGGTTGTTGCAAATAGCCCTAATCCATCTATATCACTATTTTTTATAGTCACACTATCTGGTAATGGTCTCCATTTATTTTTCCAATCTATCCCCATTCTGCGTGTTCTCTTATTTCTGCAGCAGTTATTGGATTAACTGATAATGTAGGGTCTGTCCTTAGCCCTTCAAGCCAATTTACTGCTGTAGATGGTATCATACCAATATTACTTATTCCTGGCCTTGAGTTTTGCTCACACCAAAATACGTCATCATCTTTAATTAATCCGCCAATACAACCTTCATAATGGCCGCCAAGAGTTTTTACATAGTTTAACCAAGCATTACATTTCTCTAAGAATAAAGTTTCTTGTTCATCGGTTAAATCGATTAAAGTTACTCCTCCTGGAAATGATGTATCAGAACCTAAAGTCTTGCTTTCTTTTGCACCTGTTGATGCAATAGTCCTTATAATAGAATATTTATCTCCACACATAGTAAAGAAACACCATGCTTCAACATCAGGGTCAACATCCGCTTCAACATAGCTGTCATGTTGCAGACTAAATTCAGTATTAGGTGGTACTATCATACATTCATCCAAAACATTACGCGGTTTAACAAATTGTTCTTGGCTTTCGTTTACAGGAAGACTTAATAAATCTCCTGTTTGTTCTATAAGTAAAGGAGCTAATTCAAAACCGCCATGTTCTCTAGCTAATGTCCTTGCATTATATCTGTTATGTTCTAATGCCGCACTTTCAGGAGTATTTTGTAAAACATTATTTATCCATGGCCATGTCTCGATGCTCACTTCAAAATGTAGATTAACAACGGCATTTACAATATAATCAGGTTCGAACTCAGATATTTCTTCTATGATATAATTGTAACATTCCGATACATACAAAGACATGTTTTCAGGTCCGCTGGTCATAAGTCTTACATCATGCCCTTCAGATTCAAATATAGGCACTAAGTGATCAAGTGTTGTTGGTAAAGCTATTAAAAATATTTTCATTTTACGTAAAGGTTAAAGTAACCGTTCCTCCTCCTATCATGGCCGTTTGTGCGCCGGTCATTCCTGACTTTGCTATATAGTAATTACCACTACTAACACTGTTTGTTGTTAAAGAAGTTCTGCCAATTACAATGTTACTATATCCGCTTCTTGATATTGTTAAAGTAGTCCAGGAGCTAGTATTAACAGTTCCACTATTAATATCGTACTTTATGTTAAGTGTATAATTATGATCAGCAATATAACAATATCGTAAGTCTACATTTGCACCAAATGCATCTTGGGTTGTCGGTGATAAATTAGCACCAAGGGTGAAGGGATTGCCTTCAAGATCAAAGCCGTAGTATTGAAATTTTCCTCCATCACTACTGCCTGTAAATGATGTAGCTGTCGCAAGAGGTGCATAAGTTTTACCTAGGAAATCTGAAAACTTTATTTCTCCAGTTGTTGGTATACCTGTTGTGTCATGTAAATCACCTTTGTAGTAATCTCCAAGCGCAACATTGGAACTATCTGCTCCACCAAACTCTTCTGCAATTCCATTATTAACAGTTACTGTAGTATCAGGACCCATAATTTCAAAGCCGGATGTGCCAGAAGTATACATACTATCAATTCCGTTATTACTAGTAGTGCTATTATATTCCCAAGCCCAAGCACTGCAAGAATTACTACTAGCATTATAGTGAGAACCGCTCCTAGTAAAAGTATAGGTAGTGCCACTGCCAGTAAGTTTAAGTGATTTAAATGTATTATCAGTATTAGGTACACTAGTTCCGTTTAATACAAATATTAACCAGTGTCTAGTGTTATTGGGTGAAGGTGAACCACTAGGATTTCCAAAAATAATTGCTCTAATAGTTCTCGCATTACCACTTGCGTCTGTATAAGACGTAGCACCAATAGTTCCAAAGGTTGAAGTTGGTTCACCAGTAAAACTAGGAGTGCCATTTCTAGTTCCGTTGGGATTAAACGGAAGTTGGTCTATTAAACTTGTGAGTATAGGAAATGTAGCACCACTCATCCATCGCGTGAAGGTGGAGGTGCCAGATTGATATCCTCCTACTTGGCCTTTCCATTCTATCCTAGTAGTAAATTGGTCACCCCCCATTAATTCGTATAAAGTCCTAACGTCAACATAACCATCTTGGGCACGAGTTAAGACATCACTTTCTAATGAATTAGTCGTAGTAGTAGAACTATTAGTTCCAGCGTCTTGTAGTGCTAGAGCTCCGGATGCTAGTAGTGTCATTTAATAATCTCCGTAATTAAATCTTCGAATTGTTCTATTTTGTCGACTCTATTCGGCCATAGAATATATTCCTTTTCAGGATTCTTTTTTAAATTTGTTAAAAGGGGAAGTATAGAGTTATAAAGCTTATTTAGCTTATCCTCTAATTCTTGCGCGGTTGCTGAAGCAGTCGATGCTTCAGTCTTTACCGATTGTACGGCTTCAAGCTCGTTTTCATCAACGGCTGTAAAACCAAAATCGAAATCTAATAAATCACTCATATAATTCTCCTGTACTGTTATTTATACAAGTTAGAATGTTAAACTACTGATTTATTGGTCAGAACATTGCCGTTGCAGTTCTTTTAGCGTTTCTATGAGTTCTTCTATTGTACTAACATCCTGAGGATTCTCAGTGTCAATTTCTACGTTTATTGTTATTTTCATAATCCAATTAATGCCCAGCCATGATTAGCTATAGCGTTGAGTATAATAAACAAACATGTAGCCATATGAGTAAGCCACCAAACAGTCCTAATACAAGCAATAGTATTAGCTTGCTTATCTGTCTCTCCGACTTTTTCACCTAGACTTTTTGCCCATATTCTCCACCACTTAGCCATGACCACGCTTCTTGAGTTCTTTTCTAATTTTTTGCTTCTTTTTATTTGGAGTATTATTATTATCCATTGCAGACAATAGCTCATCTGTAGGAGTTGACTTCATATAAAAGTTTTGAACAGATCCGTCTCTGTTCTTAATTGTTTCTTTAAATTTTACAGGCATTTAACTTTCTCCAGTAATATGTTTATATATATCTTTCCATTTCCAATATCTTGGAATATCACCGTCATAATATGCGTTATGTTCATGAGCAACTAGTATTGAATTAAGTCCAAACGAAGCTCCAACTTCAGCATTTTCAGGTTTATCTTCTACCCAGAAACATTCAGTTCCTTCGTATTTTTTAAGCTCTTCGTCTTTATCAGCACCGCAAGGTAAATATATAAAGTCATCAAACATTCCTTTACCAAACAACAATTCTAAGTTTTGAGTTCTTAATCTTTGAGCGTACTTATTATCACTTAAAGATGTAATGCAATGGAACCTATATCCATGCAACATATTAAGTCTTTTCATGTAATAGACCGCATCTCTTAAAGGAGGCAAAAAGGCAATAGAGGCTGAATCGTTAAATTCAGCAACTGCGGTTCTTCCAAATTCTTTGTTAAGATTAAATCTTTTTGCAACATTGTATTGTGTGTAATCACTTGTTGGATAACCTTTATGGTTCATCCATTGAGTAAATGAATATTCCCAATCACATAGGACTCCATCACAATCTACTAAAATTATATTTTCTTTCATTTCATCTCCAAACATTTTAATGAAACACTCTTTCTTTTCCGTCAATCACTAACTGGTCGACGTGAATATTGCCTCTTAAGTCAATGAACCCTTGGCTAACAATCAACTCACAAAGTTGATCCCAAGCTCCATCGTCTTTAGAGACCGCTAAATCTACCATTTCTTTATTATATAATGGCACTTCGACTAGTACGTCCTCATTGACAACTAATCTTCCTTTTATTACATTTTTACTCATTTATTTCCTCATCATTTAATATAGGTATATTATAACACACAATCGATGAGTTGTACACACTTTTTTGCAATTTATTTAAAATATTTTTCTAACATTTCAAACTTTTCTACATAATCTGCCATCAAACCAAGCTCTTTCTCAAGAGTTTCCATTTGATCTGAATGTTCACCAACTGACACTTGATTACTTAAAATAATCTCTGCGTTCATTTGATGCTTTGCGGCTTGCGCCTGCATATAGTCCATAGATGTCTTTACCATCTGATCTCTAAAGTTTTTCATATTATCTCCCAAATAATTTTCTACGTTTATATTCTGCTATCGTATCTAATAGCTTTGTTGTCCAGTTATCGCGATGCTCAATAAATACTTGAGCTCCTTGATCACCTGCGATTAAGGTTACCAATTGTGTAATAGGCATACCAGTTCTTTCTTCCCACATAATTGCATATGCAGTTTCTTGAGTAAAGTAACCTTCACAGTACTCTTTCTTTTTAGGTTTTGCTGAGGTTTTATAATCGATAATAGATGGTTTACCATTCCATACACCAACACAATCCACTCTTCCTGCTACACCTAAATGCTCTGAATATAATGCTGCTTCTTGAGCATAAACCTTGGTAAGGTTTTTATCTAGTATATCTTTTACTTCCATGAAGTTTGACTTAACAACAAGATTAGCATCTTGGAAATAGTCTTCTTCATTATCGACATATCTTTCTAGCACTTCATGAACTGCCGTTCCACGAGTCGAGGCTCTATGAGAAACTCTATTAGCTTCTTCGTCCCCGACTCGTGCTCTCCACCTTTGTATAGCTTCTTCGCTTAAGATTGAAAGTACTGTTGTAATAGAAGGATACTTAACACCATTAGGGGCGGCATATTTTCTGCCAGTATCAGTAGTGTTTGCCACCATGTCATCGTAACCGAGATCAATTGATTCATGTTTAAAGTTTCCCATTTTCATATAATTCCTTTGTCATAATAAAGTCTCTTACAAATCCGCTTCGAACAATGTCTTCCCATTTAAATTCGATGTGATCAAAAGAGTTCATGTGTTGTATAATATTAATAAATTCTTTAATACCATCTTGATCACCCTTTCGAGTGAAGTCTGATTGATAATAATCACCAGACATAATAAATCTACAGTCTTCTCCAAGACGTGTAATTACAGAGCATAGTTCATGATAGTTGCAGTTTTGTGACTCGTCAACTATTACGATTGCGTTTTTAATTGTAATTCCTCTTATAAAGGAAGTAGTTAAAAACTCTATTGTCTTTCCTGAAGTCAGTTTTGTCCACGCTTCTTGATCTAAAAATAGATCATTCACAATTGCTTTATAAGGTGCAGTGTATGCGTCTTCTTTTTCTTCTTGAGTTCCTGGTAAAAATCCCATATCTCTTGTAGGAACGGCAGATCTTACAATGATTACTTTTTCATAATCTTTATTAAGTACTGCTTCCAATGCGAGATAAAGTGAAATAAACGTTTTACCTGTTCCGGCTGAACCATCTAAACATAAATGGTTACCTGAAGCAAAAGAATCAAAGGCTAATTTCTGATTTGCAGTTAATGGCTCGAGCTTTGTTAAATGCTCTAGCTTTAAACGTAAAGGTCTCTTATTCATTTTGTATCAATGTTTCCTCTTAATGAAGGTGGTAATCCATTCTTGATTCTTTGTTGAACTTCTTTCCAGCCATCACCGGCTTTTCTGCCGACTGAGCCAGATACTTCACCAATGATCTTTGGTGCACCAACAACTTGTTGGATATTTGGATCTTTAACGTATTCTTGCATATCGGCAATAGACATCATCTTAGTTTCTACTTCGCCTGTTTCTAAATTTTTAAAATCATACAATGGCATTAAACCACTCCGGTTGTTTACGTTTAGTCCAAAGCATTTTGAACCTTTCTTGTTTTGTTTGATAGAAATTTTGATAAGATTTTACTGCATCAGTACCACCTAATCCATGCACAATACATTCAGGATTTGAACTCATAGCTAACTTAAACGGAGTTCTTCCGCTTGTACGTACAATATTATTTGGTAAATTTTTAAGTATCTTTCTCAGCTTAATATCCGTTGCGTGTGTCTTATCATATCTATAAGAGTATTCATCGCATAGTGCGATAAAATGATTATAGTGCCATGTGTAATTACAACAACTTTCACGTGACCATACTGTAGATGGATGATTATAGTGACATGCCTTATATAGTATATCTTCTCTTTCATCATCTAGTTTAAAATATTGTAACATAGAACCAGACTTCGAAGGTCTACGCTCCATAGTTCCATCAACCATACGATGCACTGTCGATAACATTTGTGCCGACTCTACAATCATTTTGACCACGTGTTTATCGCATTGCTCTTGTGCTGCAATTATTGGGTCTTCATTTAATACAAATATATTCATAATGTAACTCGCTTGGTTTACTTTTTCCGCTTTTAGGGTATTATTATACTACACATCTGACGAAAAGTAAACCCCTTTTTGAAAATATTTTCGCCAAGGGGTCATTGCTTATTGTAACTTGTTTATTGCCTCCATATCATCTAGGAAATGATTTAAATGCGCGATCTTTTTTTCCATCTTGTACGCTAGCACATCTTTTCCTTTTTTTATTAACTTCTTCTGATAGTATAGTGCCTCGTTTCTGTCTTTCTTTAGGCGTTCAATTTGAATATAACTCATAAGCAATCTCCGGGTTAAGTGAATTGAAAAAACTATCATGATATAGATTGTATCGTTAGGCTCTCCTATTTGGATATCAAGTTTGGAAATGCGGCTTTAACTAATGTCTTTGTAATATACTTGTATTTTAAGTTTTTATCTTTGGCATCGCAAAAAAGCTTGGCATCATCCGGGTGAATAGATTCGAGTAAGTC
>ENA-UZWU01007149-UZWU01007149.1-metagenome-genome-assembly--contig:-Day-4--1m-contig-7149_pt1 | contig 11404 bp, 11 predicted proteins | sample MGYA00260345_ERZ794905 | MGnify/ENA metagenome assembly ERZ794905
GGATCTATTGACGTTGCGCACCAACCTAACGAGTACCTGCCACTCGACCAGATTCAGCCTGCCGTTGATACCTTACGGGCGTTAATAAGGCGTTACTGCCTTTAGTGATAGGGTGGTCGAGCGCCAAGACAGTTCCGAGGAGTAATCATATGAGCACAATGAGGGCGGTGAGAGTTGATTCGTGCGGTGGACCAGATCAGATGTCCATTCGGGAAGTGCCAAGACCTGAGCCTGGTCCGGGTGAGGTGCGTGTTTGCCTGAGCGCTTGCGGTATCAACTTAATAGATACCTACCACCGCTCTGGCCTCTATCCTCTGGCACTGCCTACCGGTTTAGGTTGTGAAGGTGCGGGTCGTGTAGACGCTATTGGAGATGGTGTTGAAGGTCTGTCTGTGGGAGAGCGGGTCGGCTTTGCGATGGCCATGGGCGCGTACGCTGAGGCTATTGTTTTACCGCGCGACGCACTGGTGAAAATTCCCGACGCCGTGACCGATGAAGAAGCTGCCGCTGTATTACTCAAAGCGATGACCGTGGACTACCTTTTCAACGATACGTTTGTGCTCCACGGGGGTGAGACGGTGCTCTTCCATGCGGCCGCAGGGGGCGTTGGTTTAATTGCCTGCCAATGGGCCAAAGCGAAAGGCGTTCGCCTGATCGGCACAGCCAGTACCGAGGCGAAGTGCAAGCTCGCCCTGAGTCACGGAGCCGCAGAATGTTTTTTGAGCGTCGCAGATGATCTCGAGACGCGGCTTCGCGACGCTGCACCGAGTGGCTATCCAGTGGTTTACGACAGTGTGGGGCGATCGACGTATCGATTGAGCCTTGGACTCTTAGCACCCCTGGGCACATTCGTCAGTTTTGGTAATGCGTCGGGTCCAATTGATGCCATCGTCCCAGGCGAGTTGGCGCTCGGTGGGTCGCTCTATTTCACGCGTCCAACATTGGCGACGCACATGGCGAGACCGGGTTGGATGCAAGCCTCAGCTGATCGAATTTTTGACCTGATTCAATCCGGTGCACTGACAGTGGATATTAATCAACGCTATTCGCTTGATGACGTGGTGTCGGCACACAAAGATCTTGAGGCGCGTCGAACCACAGGCAGTTCGGTGCTCATCCCGTAACCGATTCGATCAGTCATGGTCAGCGCACCACACAGAGGCGGTAAAAGAGAACAATAACAACGAATAGGGAAATGCTATGCGAGCCAGTTACAAAGCAATGACACCGTTTATGACAGCGGCTGAAGCCGATCAGATGCTTCGTATTGCCGAAGCTCGTGAGGTGTTTCGTACTTACGCAGACGAGGCCTTGAACGAGGGCATCGGCGAGTCTCTCCCACAACGATTTGACGCCGCGTTTAACTATATTCAGTACGGTATTGACGGTCAGGGGAATACCGACGAGGTGAGTACCGCCGCTCAGCGGACCAATTATTTTCGAGAAACTTACGCCTACGGAAACGACATTCAGGCGCCCGGTGTCGAACCGTTTTTTACACACCCTGATCTGTTGAACGTTGCAAGAGAGGTGACCGGTCGTCCTTTGGTCGTCCCTGCCATCGTCTACGCCAATATACTGACACCGGGACAAGAACTGGCGATCCACACTGACGTCCCTGAGTTTCGAGGTGCAGATCGAAAGCGCATGCCGCAGTGGCTGTTGGTCACAATGCTCCACTCAGGATTATTTGAGGATTACCGGATCCCTATTGCAACCTGCGTCTCGTGGTTCGGGGCTAATCCAGGTGGCGCCTTTGCCTACTTCCCTGAAGGGCCCCAAGGTCCTCGAGAATCCATGCCGGCCATGCACAATACGGCCATCCTCATGGACACTGACACCGTATTTCACGGTGTCGAACGCGTTACCCCCAAAGCGACATTCCCCGAGATCGATAAAGGCGCGACGCTGACCTTTAACGGGGAGGATCAGTGGTCTCTTGCCAATTTAAATGGGCTTGAAGCTGCGCGTTACAGCTGGTCTGACTTGCGGTACTCCATTTCATGGAAGGCTTACTGCTTTAAGGATGAAGCGGAAAAAGCGAGGTGGAGTGATAAATCTGATGATCTAACCCTCGATCGCATTTTGGACGTGCTTGAGGCTGCTTTGCGGTCACGGGGCGTTCTGACAACGCAACGGCCTGACCCCACGAGCTTTGCACAAATGCTGGTCAACGAATTTATTCGTTTTCCCATGGCCAAAGTGGGTTAGGGCCTTGGTTAATTGGCTGAGCGGTCCACGCCGCGGTAAATCATGCGTTGAACCACTGTGGGAAGCAGAATGTTATCCACTAACCATCGGGAGAGTCTCACACGCTTACCCGTGTGTTGATGCAGTGTCAGTCCGTCAGCTTGAGGACCCACAATCGACCCCCATCGATTCGGTGGTGGTTTGTAAAACTGGTTAACCGATTTCCCTGCGGCTTTTCGCTTGATGTTGTTGACCAAAATCCCGTAAGCCCAATTTCGTGCTGAAGACCGGTCGGGGTCCGTTGACGCCACATCGCCAATGGCAAATAGCGTGTCGGTGCCCTCGACTTCGAGCGTGGACTTCGTTTTCACAAAGCCCTCCGCATCGAGAAGGTCGGTAGGTAAATACTGTGAATGTGGTTTCCGTTTACCCACCGTCCATAAGATCGTATCGGCCTCGGCTGATGCACCTGACTCGAAGTTGATCGAGCCAGAGTCAGGGGTTACCGATGGCACAATCGCCCGATCGTTGCTCTGCAGTGTCACCCCCGCATCTTTCAGAATTTTCTCATAGTACGCTTGGGCTGTCGGGTGGTATCCCGCCAGTGGTTGATCTCCCGAGAAGTACAGCGTTACTTGTTTTGACGGGTCGGCCCGGCGAATGTTGAGTGCACAGCTGACACCACAGGGCCCCCCACCCAGGACAGCGATCGTGTTTGCCGCTTTAATGCGCGCGGCGTCGGCCTGGAGTGCGTCATCAATTTCTTTTTTTGAGCGAATCGAGTCGTCCCGCCAAAAGCCATTGGATGTGCCTGACGCAATGACTAAATAATCGTAGTCAATCACCCTCTCGAGGCCGTCAGGAAGTCGAACGCGAACAGACTGTTGCTCTGGATTTACCCATTCTGCTTTGGCCTGAATAATTTGGACTGCGCTCAGGCCAAGGAAGTGTTTGAGTGGGGTGTTGTAATGCGACTCTGCCACCAAGGGAAGATCTGTCAGTCGCTTGCCGAGTTCCTGACCACTAACTAGATTAGGTTTCGTGGTAACTGCCAATGACCTTGAACTGTTTTACGAGCCGCGATGCGACGAGAACACCGGTATCTCCCAAGTCCAATGATGACCACTGTTTGAGCGTTTCTTCTTTGTCCTAACATTCAGTGACCTAAGGCTACGTAATCAACATGACATCGCGATTTTGGATTTAATGACCACTCTGGGTGTACGCTCAAGCGTTGGAATTGTCTCTTCGGATTTAGGGGATCACTATGACTGTACGCGAGGCGTGGTTGAGCGATGTGGATGACATTGCCCCTCTGTTTAATGCTTACCGAATGTTTTACGAGCAGCCGAGCGATTTGAACGGAGCAAAGGTGTGGATTAGGGACAATATGACCCTTAAGCGCGCCACCCTTTTTGTGTGTCAGGAAAGTGACGAGTCTGTTGGGGTTCACTCAGCTGTATCCGGCGTTTTGCTCTGTCGAGATGGAGCCGTTTTATGTTCTTTACGACGTCTACGTTGACCCTAAAGCTCGACAGAGAGGTGTGGCATCAATGCTGCTAAGACACGCTCATGCGTGGGCAAAGTCACAGGGTGCGACGCGAGTCGATCTTGAAACTGCGCATACCAATATCACAGCGCAGTCGGTTTACGAGGCACTGGGTTACACACTTGATACTGAGTTTCGTAAGTACAGCTTTGATACGGCCTCGTGATGATACCTGCGTAGGGTTGGTGGAAAGTAACCGAGATTTTCCAACGAGAGAGTAGCGCAGGGGGACCTGATGCTTGAGACACTCAAGAATAACGAAACGCAATCGAGAAAAGGGCGTTGCTGAGCGAGTGGGAGGCGTTTCCTACACGAAAAAAGATGGCGTGGTTTACGACACCAAAGTGCTGCTTTGGGACGTGCGTGCGTTGGTTTCCGAGGCGTGCTTGGGATTAGAGCCGTGAGACCTCGGTCATCGCATTTTTTAGTTGGCGTCTCTGGTGCAACGCCCTCAGCTTAAAGTTTAGCGAAGGTCTTTTCTTCTCCTTCAAGCCCCAATTTATCATCGAGCTCGGAGACTTGGAGCGCTATTCGATCGCGAAGACTTCCGCTCATACGTCGCCTCAGAATGATGGCCATAGCAGCCCCGACGGCGCCGACAACGGCGAGTGTCGCAAAGAGGTAGCGGTATCCCTCTGCCCCTGGGTACGAGTCCAAAATAAACCCCCAGAGCAGGTAGGCAAAGGAAGAGGGTGCGTACACCACAAAGGCGGCCACAGAGATCACTGAGCCGGAAAATCTCGGGGGTAGTCCCATCTCTCCGTAGGGGGCGAAGTAGAGTGCGCGCATAAAGAAAATAGTAAACACAAGCGGCATCAAGAGCCCCATGGCGACCCAGGCAAATGACTGAGTGATCGGAAGGAGTGCCAGCAAAGTTCCAAGAACAGCGACGACCATGAGTCCGACCTGCATGCCGCCCGAGGAGCCTCCGAACAATTTATCAGTTGCAAACCCGGCAACAAATGCCGAGCTGATGCGTCCAAGCGAGGTCGAGATAACCCCGAAGATCGACGCTGCGATGACCGGCAACGTGTAGCTCTCGTTGAGGTAGGTAATGTAAAACGGGAGGCTGGTATAGGCGAAATAAATGAAGAAGCCAATGATACCTGCGAGCCATATTTCGGGCAGTGCGAGAGTGAACCTCATACCCTCAACGACCTCTTTCATCATGGTGCCCGAGGATTCACTCGATTTAAGTAGGGATTCTTTGGGCAGCCTAAACCAACAGGTGATACCCAGTAAAACCATGACACTGCCATTAATCATGAAGGCGACTTCGAGGCCCAAAACGCTGTAGCCCAGCCACGCGTACAACCCTAAGGTAATGGCGTTCTGAAGAAACTCTATTAGCCCACGACCACCCTCTAAAATCCCAAAGACCTTTGATTGGTTGCCGTCTGATGTTGATTTTCGAACAGACGACAAAATAGCGGGCCAAAACGCGCCTTCACAGCAGATTGCCAGGACCAGCAGCAGCGACAGCAGAACGTTGAAATCTGACGTTTTGCCGAGAAAGAACGTCGTAACGCCCCCGATAATCATTGTGACTGAAATAATCTGTTGGGGGGCATATCGATCCTGTACCCAAGACAGGAGAACGTACATGACGTTGCTTGCAAATCCGTAGATCGACAAAAGTAGTCCGAATTGCGTTTTGGACACGTCCCACAATTCGAGTATCTGTGGGAGAAGCACGCCTTTCATGGCCAGTAGGGCAAACGTGAACTGGGAACAAAGCGTGATCAGCACGAAATTGAGAAGAAGACGTCGTGACGCAAATATGGGTTGGTTTTCAGTTTCGACAGTGCTGTTCATCGCGATCGCATTCCCGGAGGCTTATCGCCAGACTATAACAGTGAATCAGCAGTTCGAATGTGTCTTTTCTGACGGTTAGTTCGGACTATTTCGGCGCTGCACGGTTTCGAGATACCCTTTGGCGCAACGTAGTTGCGCCTGCAGCGCTCCGAACAATAATAAGGGTCTTAATTCTGTGACTGAACCAACCGCTGGCGCAGTTCAACCATCGCCTCATTTACTCTACTCAAATCGTTATCGCTATTACGTGTTGGCGCTTTTAACCCTGGGTTATGTGTTTAATTTTGTTGATCGACAGGTCATGACGATTCTGATTGAGCCCATCAAAACTGAATTCGGTGCAACCGATACTCAGATGGGACTGTTGTCAGGGCTGGCCTTTGCGCTGTTTTACGCGACTCTTGGAATCCCCGTGGCGCGTCTTGCAGATCGGTGGTCACGCAGAAACGTGCTCGCCATCTCAATGACAACATGGAGTGCGGTGACCGCACTTTGCGCAACCGCCACCGGCTTTTGGCATCTGCTCATCCTGCGTATCGGCGTCGGCGTGGGCGAGGCAGGTGGAACCCCACCCTCGCAGTCGTTACTGGCGGACTATTTTCCTCCCGAGAAGCGTGCATTTGCGCAAGGTATTTTGGCGACGGCCCCCAACATAGGGATTCTTGTCGGGCTTTTTGGCGGTGCGTTAATCGCAGAGGCGTATGGCTGGCGGTCCGTTTTCTTGGTGTTCGGTATTCCCGGTGTGCTGTTGGCGATTGTCATTCAGTTGACGATCAAAGAGCCACCAAAAGTCATCGCAACACATTCGCGAGTCGACCAGGGGTTATTTTCCGCATTGGGACATATCTTCAGACTACCGTCCTTTGCGCACATTATGCTGGGCGTCGGATTCACAGGAATAGCCGGTTACGGACTCGGTGTTTGGTCTCCCAGTTTTTTGGTGAGAGTTCACGGTATGAGCCTGGTGGATGCCGGACTGTATCTGGGGTTGATTGGGGTCTTCGGCGGGGGGCTGGGAACGATTTCCAGCGGTCTCTTGGTGGATGCACTGTCACGCCGCGATGCGCGATGGCAGCTTTGGCTGCCGGCCATTGGAATCTTCATTGCATTGCCGACGCAGCTCGCCTTCTTACTTTGGCCCGTCGAGCACCGATTGATTTTGGGTGAGACCATTGATATTCCCTTCGCCCTAGTTTTTATGGCGTTATCGGCTGTTTTTGCGAGTTTCTGGATCGCACCAAGTTATGCCGCTGTGCAAAACTTAGTGCCGCAGTATTGGCGAACACAAGCCTCCGCGCTCATGTTGCTTGCGATTAATTTACTGGGAATGGGCTTAGGCCCTTTATTGGTGGGTCTCTTGAGCGATGCGTTGACGGGATACGGTACCGAATCAGTGCGCTACGCACTGGCCATAGGGGTGAGCTTCAGTCTCTTCGGCGGGATTGCCTACGTCAGGGGGAGTCGCGCTTACGCTCAGGAGATTGATGCCAGGCGAGTCGCCGTGCCTTGACGGCTGGGTGGAGCGAGAATTGAACCACATGTAAGCTCAATATTGAGGAAGACAGGTCCGTGCGCTCAGGGGCACGCCGTCCGTTCAAACAAACTAAGAGTCAAGTCAGTCAGCTGACTTACTGGGAGTTGAAAATGGGTTTTTTTAGTTGGCACCGTCAGCAAACACAGTGGTGGCTTGATCAACTGGGCATGTCGCCTTACGCAGGACTTTGGTTTGCTTACTTCAAAGGTATTGCGACGGCGTTGATCGGAGTGTGGTTGCTCGAGGGTTTTTAAGAACTGTGAAAGCCCGGAGCGACGCTCCGGGCCTGTAAAAAAAGCCGTTAGTCGCCTGAAGGCATGACTGCGTCTTTGACCGCCAGTAAGAAGTTAGCAACGACCATGCCGGCAATCATGATAGCAATGTTGTCAATGATCGCGTTGACGGGTGCACCAACCGCCGGTATGACGTCGAGTGAATTGGCGAGTGTAGGCATGGCTACTGCAGCCACCGTGTACGCCATCCGACTGGCCGCATCGGCCATTGGACTCATGAAGCCACTGACCAGTCCCAATGCCACGAGAACTAATGCTGAGTAAGCCGCGACTTGACCGACAAAGACGGCAGCAATCGCAACAACAACACCCAAGGCTGTTAAAATTTGGTTCGTATTCATAGTTATTATCCTTATTGTGACTAAGTTTTTACTGCGCTCACCCTGCCCCAGTACGACCGACCCTTTAGGCACAACAGGTTAGACAGTCCGCCCACACTATCAATAAGTGGCCCAAATAAGGATGGTTTAACGAAAAAAAGTCGAATTTGTCGCAATTCTCAGGATCGACGCTTCGTGGCTTTCCATGTACCACCGTACTGATAATGCGTTGCGGTTTCGCTTTTAAGGCGCACCAAACAAGGCTCGCATCTAAATTCCCAAGGATCAGCCTTAGCGCCGCGACAACGGTATAAGGTCTCTGACAGGGACTGGCAGCTCGAGCAGGGTTTTCGCTTTAGTACCTTCTTAGTCAACGCAATTCCTTTACTGGCGTGTGAATCTACCCTCAACGATGCTTATCCTGAAGGTGTGGTTATTCTCCGATCCCCATTGTCAGGGCGAAGCTGACGATGATTTTACGTCTTACACACGTTCAAATGTGCTCAGCTTCACGCCTTTGGGCGGTGCCATGCTCCGGAGTTGGTGTAATATACGCAACAGGGCTCGATGAAAGTCGGGGACGTGCTTAAGTTGTGAGAAACGCCCAACATGGTTGATAAAACGGACGCCCATATTATTCCAGTCGTCAACGTAGGCAGTGGCGAAAAATTTGTCACGGCTTCTGGTGTACATGCGATTAAAGACGGTATCAAGTCGGCTAAAGAGACAGCGCCGCGCGCGAAAAAGCCCGACTTCCTGCGAATGAGAGTCCGCCACTCGCCCAAGTATGAGTCGGTGAAGGACATCGTAAAGCAGCACCGTCTAGCCACGGTCTGTGAAGAAGCCAAATGCCCCAACATCAGTGAGTGTTGGAGTGCAGGAACAGCCACGATCATGCTCATGGGAGACGTGTGCACCCGCGCCTGCCGATTTTGTTCAGTGAACACCGGAAATCCAAAAGGGTGGCTCGACGCAGAGGAGCCTATTAACACAGCAAAAGCCGTGGCCTTAATGGGACTGTCTTACGTGGTATTGACCTCAGTGAATCGGGATGACTTGCCGGATGGTGGGGCCGGTCATTACGCGCAAACAGTGACGGAGGTAAAGCGATTGAATCCACAGACGGGTGTCGAGGCCTTGACCCCCGATTTTTTGGGGCTTGAGTCGGCGATTGATGTGTTACTGGCGTCGGGTATCGATGTTTTTGCGCAAAACATAGAAACGGTTAAGCGCCTTACTCATCCGGTGCGAGACCCCCGAGCAGGTTACGAACAAACACTCAACGTATTGAAGTACGCAGCCGCGTCATCAGACGTTATTACCAAAACATCGCTGATGCTCGGGCTTGGTGAAACCGACGATGAACTGCTGAGTTGCATGGACGATTTACGTGATGCCGACGTCGATGTACTTACGCTGGGTCAATATTTGCAACCCACACCGAACCATCTGCCGGTTGCGCGCTTCGTTACGCCTGAAGACTTTGAGCGATATCGAGAGTACGGGCTTGCAAAGGGGTTCAAAGAAGTGGTCTCGGGCGTGTTTGTGCGGTCGAGCTACCGAGCCGAGAGAGTCCTGGAATTTAATAATGTTGGTTTGCAAGCGCCATAGGAGTCTGGCTTGAGTCAGCACAAGCTCCTTTACATCACGTCGGTGGACGCACAGGGGGACAACGCAACGTTGCGCGTTCCGACACAAGCTTTGCTGACGACGCTTACTCGGGACTTTGACGTCTCGCTGGCGGTCATTGGACCCGTGAGTCAACCGGTACTGAATCAGCTTCGAGTTGAGCTGGGAGTCACGCGGGTAACAGGCGGGTTCGAGCGCGGTTTGGAAGAGCGCGCGGTCGGCGGTGCGTTAAAGTCTGTCTTTGAGTCGAAAGGTCTTGAGCCCTACGTCAACGGTCGACTAAAGGCTGCCATTCAGCGTCGGGCTGGCGACTTTGAATCGGTGGTGCTCGACAGTTTAGAGGCGACGCCCTATATGCCCCTCGGGATTCCGGGAAAAACGATTTACTTCGCTCAGGAAATAGCCTCTGACACGCATCGAATTAGACGCGGCTTTTTGGGTGGACGACGCGTAAAGCGTGTTAAAAACATGGAGTTCGACGCCCTGTCACGTTGTGACCGGGTATTCTCAGTACCGTCTACAGCAACCGCCCTATTAGCCTTAGGCTTACCGCTGGGTAAGTTGGTCGACGAGGCAACACAACCCAGTGCAGCAAGGCCGACGATCTCAGTTGCCGAATTTTCAGCAACGCGTATGCGGATTGGATACGTCGGCTATTTGGGGAATGAACAGAATGTGGCCAGTCTCACATGGTTTCTCGACAACGTTTGGAATGCCATTAGAGACGCGGTCCCGGGGCTTGAGTTTCACGTGATAGGGCAAGACGCGAGTGACGCCCTGGTGCAAAAGCTGACTGACTATGGCGATATTTTTTTGCACCGCGACCATCGCGACACGAAGCTTTCCGAGCTGGGACTTCGCGTCATGATCGAACCGCTGCTTAACGAGACCCATACTGAGGCCAAGCTGGTGAACGCGTTGGCGCGCGGTATTCCGGTAGCCACCACACGCGAAGGGCTCTCAAGAGCTCGATTGGATGCGGGTGATGCTGTCTCAATCGCTGACAGTTCGCCCCACATGGTGCTTAATTTAAGACGGTTATTATCGGAAGCGACCCTTTGGCAGGCATTAAACGAAAGGTCACAAAGAATCGGATCGTTACTTTTACCGTATCATGAGGTATCGCATTCAATGCGCAGATTGTTAAAGCACGTTGAAGCCTAATTCGACAGCGAGATGAGATGACAAGTCGTGAGTGAGTTTCAAAGAGTAGGACTGCTGGGGCGGCGAGAGCATCCGGGGGTGACCCACGTGGTTTCCGAGCTTCTCGATCTCTTGGACGGACGCGGCATTGATGTGGTGTTGGAGGATCGTCTGGCGACGCTTGCGCACTTTGAGACGCGCGCGATGCAGCCCAGAGACGCGATTGGGGCCAATGTTGACTTGGCCGTCGTTATTGGCGGTGACGGCAGCTTGCTCAGCGCGGCGAGAACCTTGGTTAAACATGACTGTCCAGTCATTGGAATAAACCGCGGGCGTCTTGGCTTTTTGACCGATGTGAGTCCTGACGACGGTCTTGTGAAGCACGTTAGCAGTGTTCTAGACGGTCACTACACGACCGATAAGCGTTTTTTACTGGATGTCGAGGTTCGTGGCCCTCAGGGGTTGACCGGACAGGCGGAAGCGCTGAACGATGTTGTCGTCAACTCAGGTACGTCAGCGCAAATGATCGAGTTTCAGCTCCACGTTGACGATGAGTTTGTTTATCGCATGAACGCTGACGGATTGATTATTTCGACGCCCACCGGTTCCACTGCCTATTCGATGTCCGCTGGGGGCCCCATCATGACGCCCGACTTGGATGCTGTGGTGATGGTGCCTATGTTTCCACACTCGCTGACCAGCCGCCCAATGGTGATTCACGGGAATAGCGAAATCCGAATTGACACGCTAGAGCGGAATAAAAATAACCCGCTGGTGACCTGCGACGGCCAAGTCTCGTTGACATTGAGTCCGGGTGACTCCGTCGCCGTCAGAAAAAAGGAGCGGGCACTGCGACTGCTTCACCCGCCCGGTCATAGCTTTTATGCGAGTTGTCGCGACAAGTTAAGGTGGTCTGATGCACTCACGCCCT
>ENA-UZWU01005140-UZWU01005140.1-metagenome-genome-assembly--contig:-Day-4--1m-contig-5140_pt1 | contig 11391 bp, 10 predicted proteins | sample MGYA00260345_ERZ794905 | MGnify/ENA metagenome assembly ERZ794905
AAGATTGAAACACGTCACGTTACTGGTACAAACTATACAGATATTGTTGTAAGTTGTTTATTAGACTATGGAGAACCAGAAGGACAAGATGCATTTGATACTGCTGCTAATACTGAGCAGCAGTTTGTATTTGACGAACTTGGTTTAATAGGTTATTCGGCCAGCGGCACAGGAAGACTTCTTACACATGTTATTTTCCATCCAGTACAAAAATCACTCAATAGGTTAATACAGATTGATTATACTGTAAGAGTACAAAGTCTTTCAGGAGGTAATACTTAATGGCATATGAGATTCCATTCACTGATCAATCCAATAAGGGTATTATAACTGTTGAAGATAATGCAATCAATACAGAAACTAGTTTAAAACTTCCAGGAAGATTATTATCAGACTACGGAGTTGCTGTTAATGAAAACTTTTTAAAATTATTAGAAAACTTTTCAAATGCAAATCCTCCACTAAATCCTGTTGAAGGACAACTATGGTACGACACTACTGACAGTATTGATCAATTAAAAATATATGACGGAACAAACTGGGTTGCAGCAGGCGGCCTAAAAAAGAATGCCTCAGAACCTGATAGTACAAATAGTGTTAAGGGCGATTTATGGGTAAACACTAGTACTAGTCAGTTATATTTGTACACAGGTAGCGGCTGGCTATTAATAGGACCAGATTTTAGTGATGGAAATACTACTGGAGCAAAATCAGTTGAGTTAATAGACACTAGCGATGTTACCCGAACGGTAGTTGTAGTATATATTGAAAATATACCAGTTACTGTTACAAGTAGAGTTGAGTTTTCACCTAAAACATCGTTTGCTGGATTTAATAGTACAACACCAGTAAAAGTTGGAACAAACTTTAACCAAACATTAACCACAGCAAAATTTAATGGTACTGCAACAACAGCAGAAAACTTGTTAGTAAGTGGCGGAGTTATTCCAAGTTCTGCATTTATGCGTAATAATATTGTTAATCAATTATCTGAAAAACTACAAATCAAAACAAATGACGGATTAGAAGTTGGCGTCTCAAAAACATTAAGTATGATAGTTGAAGGCAATAACAGTATTATTGAAAATGCTGTACCAGGCGCACCGATAGATTTAAGAGTTAACAACAACGGAGTATTTTCAATACCGATTAGAGTTAAAGGAAATACTAATGTAGGTATTAACAACTTGTCTCCAACTGAAAGTTTAGATGTAGTTGGAAATCAAAAACTTGCTGGTAACTTAACCGTAACTGGAACAACAGGGCTAACAGGCAATACTAGTGTAACTGGAAATTTAACTGTAACAGGAAATTTTGATGTTGACGGTAGTCTAACTACAACAAGTATACTACCCGACACAGCAAATATTTATTCTATTGGATCGTCAGTACTTCCATATGATACACTCCATGCTAACCGTATAACAGGCAGTCTAACAGGTAATGTAACAGGTAATGTTAGCGGAACAGCAGGTAGTACAGCCAAACTTAATAGTGTAACTACATTTTCATTGGCAGGCGATGTTAGTGCAACAAGTTTTACATTTGACGGACAAACAGGCGGCTCTTCAAAAACGTTTACATCAACTATACAATCAACTGCTATTTCTGATAGGACAGCAGCATCTAGTATAAACAGAACAACAGACGAAGTGTTGTTGAATCAAGGTGGAACATTAGTTAAAGCAACACCTGATCAACTGATTGGATCTATTGATACTATGCCAGTTGGCACAGTAATAATGTTTGGTGGACTAGTTGCACCTGATGGGTGGTTTATTTTAGATGGCGCCGAAAAATCATTAACAACATATGGTAACTTAGCAACAGTGTTAGGATATCTTGCAGCAGACCCAACAACATGGTATCACGGAACTCCAAGCGATCCAAATACGTTATTTAAGATTCCGGATATGCGAGGAAGATCGCCTGCAGGACTTGGCAGAGTATTAGCATCTACCAGCAGAATTACAGACGGACAAGTAGGTGTTATGGGTGGCATAGGAGGTAGCGAAGATGTTACCATAGCACCAGCCAACTTGCCAGAACACGAACACGATTTACGAAGTAGTACTGGGGAGCAGTTTTATGCTACTACAACAGCTACAGCAACAGCATCTGAAGTTGTACCCAATGACGGCGACTCATCTGGGACTGGATCTCGTCTACAAACATCAGGGGGTGTAGTAGATATGGCAAACGATGCAGTAGATATAACAAATCCGTATGTTGCACTTAACTTTATTATCTATCACGGAGTATCATAAATGGCCTATAAACTAAACAAAACAGACGGATCTTTACTAGTAGAACTAGTTGATGGTAGGTTAGATATATCCAGTGCTGATATTGCACTAGTAGGAAAAAACTATCAAGGTTTTGGTGAAAGTATAAATGAAAACTTTATTAAAATGTTGGAAAACTTTAGCAACAGTTCAGCACCAGTAAAGCCACTCAAAGGACAGCTTTGGTATGATACTTCTACAGGTAGATTAAAAATATATGATGGTATAACATTTAGAAGTACAGATAGTACAATATATGCTAGTTCTCAACCGTCAGAACTAATACCAGGAGATATATGGATTGACGGCTCTAAAGATCAGTTGTTGTTTTGGAACGGAGTTGAAGCAATACTAGTAGGCCCAGCATATACTAAAAATCAACTTAGGTCAGGTGATGAAGTAGAAACTATCAAAGATACCACAGGACAAAATAGAGTAGTTATTAAAAAATATTTGAACGGCAGTCTATATGCTATACTTTCAAAAGAGACTACAACATTTACACCATTTCCGGCTATTACAGGATTTACAGATTTAAAACAAGGTGTTAACATAAACTCAGCATTTGTTGACTTTGAATGGCTTGGAAAAGCATCAAGTGCTGGACAGATTATTGACGAGCTTGGAAATGTTTTTGATCAAAATAGTTTCTTAAGTGCTGTAGTTGACGATGTTACAACAGGTCGACTAGCAATAGCAAATGACAACGGACTGAGTGTTGGACTTGATACAGATCTTACAATAAAAGTAAGCGGACAAACTACACTTTGGCAAAATAATATTCAGGATGCTGATTTAAAAATAGATCTTAAAGATGTGTCTGGACAATATACTGCTATGCATTTTGATGCAGATACTAAGAAGATTGGTGTTTTTAAAGAAAATCCTGTATACACATTAGATGTTACTGGTGATTTACGTGTTACTGGAGATTTATTAATCGAGGGTGACACTACAAGTTTAGATGTTGCTACATTAAGAGTTGAAGATCATCAGATTGAACTTGCAATTAAAGACGATAGTACATTAGCAACAGATACTGAAGCAGATGACGGCGGTATTGTTATAAGAGTCGAAGGCGACGATAAACGATGGACTTGGTTAAATGCAACAAACAGTTGGACAAGTTCTCATATTATTGATATTGACAACGACTTAAATTATTATGCTATTAACAACACAAAGGTTTTGTCTCTAGATACATTAGGATCTACAGTTAGAAACAGTAGTTTACAAACACTCGGTCAGCTTGATACAATAGTAGTAGGAAATAATCTACAAAGTGATACAATGACACTTACTGAAGATAGAATTACTACAACTAATAATCTTGAACTTGCATCAACTGGTAGTATAAACTTAATAAACAAAGTAAAAATAACAAATGTAGAAACACCAGTGAGTCCACGTCGAAAGGCTGACAACGCACTATTAACAGAAGGCGCCGACCAAGATGTGATAGTTAAACGATACGTTGATGACGAAATACAATCATCAATGGTAGTTATGGGAGTAGATGTTACTGGATTGGGCAGTACATATGCAGCTGGAACATACGGCGATACTATTGCTGACGATGGATTACTTACTAATATTGCTATACTTTTAACAGAACTATATGCAATACCCGCAGCACCTTTTGACACACAAGGAAAAACTGCAAAAATACATGGCTTCTATTATACAGCTTCATCTGATCCTATTGATGTTAATAGCGGCATTGTAAAATCTTTAACAGCCGTCGATAGTGCTGGTACACAAAACGTTAATGTTGTAGGTGATTTTACAATCAATCCACCTACAGCAACAGTTAATCTAACAGCAAATAGAATAATAATAACTATGCAAGTAAACAGTGGCATATGGGACGTTAATGGAAGTACAATAGCAGCATCGGCACTTTAACGATAAATAACATAAGAGCACTAAGCACGAGGAGCAACAATGGCCTATATTGTAAATAGATATAACGGTACACAGATAACAGTCGTTGAAGACGGCACAATAGATCAAACAACTGATCTAAAACTTATTGGTAAAAACTATAGCGGTTTTGGCGAAGCACAGAACGAAAATTTAGTTCATTTACTAGAAAACTTTAGAGGAACTTCTGCTCCTGCTAAAGCTATAGATGGCCAAGTATGGTATGACGCAGGAACTACTAAACTAAAGTTTTATACTGGTAGTGCGTGGAAAACCGCAGGCGGCACAGAAGTTTCAAGTTCAGAACCAGCAGGACTAGACGAAGGCGACTTATGGTGGAGCAGTACAAGTAACCAACTGTACGGTAAAACATCAGCAGGCGAATTTATATTAGTAGGCCCTCAAAGTGCCGGTAGCGGCACAACACAGATGCTTAGTGTTAATGTTACTGATAACTCAGTGCCGTCAGTTGAAAAAACTATTATTATTGCTCTAATAAACGATGTTAGTTTGTATGTTATTTCTGGAGAAGAGTTTACATTAAATGGTGTACAAGCAGCTGGTGTTCCTTCGTTAACAGGATTTAGTTTAATCAAAAAAGGTATTACGCTAGTTAATAGTATTACAGGAGTTACTCAAAATAACTTAGGACAGCCTGTTACCGGTGCTAACAACGAACCAATCATTTGGGGATCTGCAAACGATGCATTACGTTTAGGCGGCTTTTTAGCTAGTGATTATTTAAAAGTAACAGATTCACTAGCATTAGGAGATACTGGATTTACAGTTGGTAACAGTAACGATTTAAAAATAGATGTAAATGATGGCACAGTTCCAAGAATTGTAAATCAAAACAATGCAAGTAATAAAATATTATTTTCATTAACTGCACCAGCAGCAGCTTCAGCTACAGGTATTGTTTCTGTAAGAAACGCAGCAGTTGATAAAGGCATATATCCAGAAACAACAAACATATATAACATTGGTAGCGCAACTGAAAAGTTTAATACAATGTATGCTAGTACATTTAACGGATCAGCAACAAGTGCTGATGCACTTGATGTAGGCGGTACAGCTCGCAGCGCATCGACTACAGCAGGAGCAAACACTATTGCAGCAAGAGATAGTAGTGGAAACTTAACTGCAACTGTATTTAATGGTACAGCAACTAAAGCACGTTATGCAGACCTTGCAGAAAAATATACAACAGAAGAAACACATCCAGTTGGAACAGTGATGGCAGTATCAAATGCTAAGTTTGCAGAATCACAAGATATTAGTGCCGAAACAAGACCTGCAAAATCAAGCGATTTTGCAATAGGTGTTATTAGTGAAAATCCAGCATATTTAATGAATTCAGAAATTGAAGGACAAGCTATTGCGTTAAAAGGTCGTGTGCCTGTAAGATGTACAGGTGTAGTTGAAAAGGGTATGGCATTATATGCATGGGAAGACGGAGTTGCATCACAAACTGCTACTAAAGCATTAGTTGGTATAGCTTTAGAGTCAAGCGATGATCCATCCGAAAAACTGGTTGAGTGCGTTTTAAAAGTGTAAATACTAAAAAGGAAAAGTTATGGCAGTCAACGACATTATTTCGCAATCGAGATACAACGAACTACAAGGAAAAATATCAGCATTACTAGGAGTTGGATCTGGCGATAAAGGATACAACAATACTGTAACAAGTAACCCAGTTGCCGAAGGCAATGAAGTATTAGTATCTGACATGAACACCTTGTTTGCCGACTTTGAAAAAGTATATGTACACATTAACAATACTACACCGGTTACTATTAATACAGTTACTACTTCTAATGAAATAGAAGATGCTTTATATAGTGCATATGAAATACTAATAGTTGAACTACAAGACGATAGATTTATTCTAAATGGCAATCAAGCTGACATAGAATCAGGCGGAGTTAATAGTGTAAGAGATGGAGCCACATCGCCTTGGGGAGGAACATCTCAACCTCAAGCAGTTAATCACACTGTACAGATATCTTTTTCTTCGATTGTAGCTCGTAGATGTTTCTTTAATGCTGGCGGCGAAATTAGATTTGATTCGTCAATCAATATTGATAATGTTCCATCTGACACTAACCTACAAAAAAATCAAGACTGGTATGATATTATATTTAATGCAGGTCAAATAAAATTTGGAAGAACAGTAACTACTAATACAAAACCATCAGGAACTTCTTACGCTATTGGTAACGAGGATTTAACAACTTCATATCAAACTATATATAGAAAAACAGGCAGCATTGCAGGCGGATATTCAGATAACGAATATTATATTGAAGCAAAGTTAGAATCAAATAACACTGATATTACTTTTAATATTGTATTTAACGATTTAGATGTTGGCACCGGAGGAGCAGATGAATATGTTGCAGGAGTTCTTACTAGTTCAGTTTCGCATATTAGAGCATCAGGCTCTTATGTAAGTTCACCAGCTCCGTCATACGCAAAAACAAGCGATTTATGATTGACATACAATGTATAGTATGTTACATTATAAAAAAGGAAACATAGATGCCATTAATATCTGCTCTTAACTATAATAATATTAGAGAATCAATAGCTGGAAGAGTAGGTAATCAATCTGTCTGGACTGAATATGGGTCACTAACAACTCCACTAACAAGTACAAGCGGATACGGTAGAAGTTTTAGCAGTAACACAGTAGTTGGCGGAAATACACCAGGCGTAAGTGATACAGTAACTGAGCAACAATATTTTGATTTATGGTTGGATATACAAGCGGCACATGTTCATCAAACTGGTGTATTGGCAACCGATATTGATCCTGATGATTTTGAACAAGGAGTCGATCAAGTTGCTGAACAACATATTACCGACCTAACTACTACAGCAAATACTATTTTAGCATTTAATCATACAGCAACGGACTTTCCAACTAGTAGTTTTGATGGTCCAAATCCATTAGAGACAAGCGGTGGCGCAAGTACAACTAGTTCTCGCACTACAAGTTTTGGTGGATCTGCTGACTCGGTTAAAGTTATATCACATGAAGTTACAGTTGATTTTGGCTCGCATCAAGCATTTTTATATTTCTTAGCAGCTGGCGGCGAAATACGTTTTGCAGCAAACGCAAGTGGAGGAACAACAGGCAGTCAATATACAAAAGATTGGGATTGGGCACAAGTATTAAATGATGCTGGCCAAATACGTTTTGGTAGAATTAATCAAAATACATGGCGTTGCGATTCAGTAACTGGTAGTGGAACAGGATACAGTAATGCAACTATTACAACAGGCGCACCAACTACAAAAATCTTTGAAAAACAAGGTGGCGGCAGAACCGGCGGCAATCCAGGCGATGTACCTGTAGCACAGATTTATGATGATAACTTTTTTAGGATTTATGCAAGTACTAATACTTCATTTAACACAGCAACACAACTAAAGTTTAAAATAGAACTAGACGATGGCGATACTGGAACAGGTGGTCAAGCAGAACCAGGCGGACCAGCAGGGCAGCTAGTAGACGAAAGTGTTACAGCAACAATCAATAGCACAGTATACACTTATACTCCAAGCAGTGATTTTGTTTGGGATAGTACTACTTATAATGCTATCTCATTACCTACTCCAACTGGAACAAAAGATTCCGATTTTTAACTTGACAAGGTAGTCTAAAGCATATATACTACTAGTACAAGTAGGAGATATTTATGGACGAACGCTTAGAAAAAGCATTAGATTTTAGCAACTATATGATTACTTTAAATAATCAAAAACGTTTGTTAAAAGAGCAGTACCACGATAATCTTGTTTATTATTTTAATGGTGGTCAGTTTTCTGTAACAAAAGATCTTATAAGTTTTTGTCAAAGTTTATTGGCATTACATCAAACTGAAACTATATTAGTTGATGATAGTGGTATACCTATTGAAATAGAAGTATTACAAGATTTTGCCAATGAGCTCGTAAACGTATATTGGCAATCAACAAACAAATACTTAACTGAATATAATAAGTTAAAAACAAATAGAACAGTTGAAAGTATTATGGATTTATGACAAAGGGTGTATTGTTATTTGCAAGTAATAATAAATCAGTTGATTATGTAAAGCAAGCTACTTTCCTTGCTAAACGCATACGCAAGTATATGGACTTGCCCACTTCGATTGTTACAGATACAGATATCGAATCTGACGTATTTGATTATGTTATTCATTCTAATGACATGACTAAAAATAGTACTAATAAACGATATGCCGATGGCGACTTTAGTGATAAAACATTAAAGTTTAATAATAAAAACAGAGCATCTGCATATGAGTTAACTCCTTACGATTCTACTATAGTAATGGACACTGATTATATTATTAGCAATGATTTACTAAACAACTGCTTTGTACAGCAAAAAGATCTTTTGCTATACAAGGATGCTACTCATGTTGGAATGCATAGAATAGTACCCGAGTTTGAAAAAATAAGTGATACTAGTGTAGATTTTTATTGGGCTACTGTAATCTTTTTTAGAAAAACAGATGAAAACAAAATGTTTTTTGATCTAATCAAACACATTGAAGAAAACTATATACACTATCGTAATATGTATCAGTTTAAAACAAGTGTATATAGAAACGATTTTGCTTTTAGTATTGCAGTACATATTATGAATGGATATCAAACAGGAAACTTTGTCGGAAGTTTGCCAGGTACAAAGTTTTATGCAACAGATAGAGACGTAGCTGTTGACATCAAAGACGATGAAATAAAAATACTAGTACAAAAAAATAAAAGACTTGGAGAATACACTGCTGTAAATCTCAAAGGTAGTAACTGTCATGTAATGAACAAGTTTAGTTTGGAGAGAATTATTGACCAATAACTTCACAATGCTGGCACAAAACAGTGATTTTGATTATGTTAGACAAGCATGTTTAGCAGCAATGAGTATTCATGCTACAAACAAAGATGTTAGTATTTGTCTTATTACCGATGAAAGTGTGCCTACAAAATATAAACATCTGTTTGATCATATTGTTGAAATACCGTGGGGAGATCATGCCAAGGACGAAGATTGGAAAATCAGTAATCGTTGGAAAATATATCATGCTATTCCGTACAACGAAACTGCGGTGATAGATACAGATATGTTAATACTTGAAGACATTAGCAGTTGGTTTGATTTTTTAAGAAACTATGATTTATTTTACACTAGTAATGTGTACACATACCGTGGAGAACTAGTTGATGACAACTATTACCGTAAAGCGTTTAAAAAATACAATCTTCCAAACTTGTATAGCGGACTACATTGGTTTAAAAAATCTGACTTAGCACATGAGTTTTATACTTGGCTTGAAATGATAACAAACAACTGGGAACAGTTTTATAAATCAGCTGGCTCTGGCAAAAAGTTTGCTTTGCATCCAAGTATGGATGTTAGTGCAGCAGTTGCTTGTAAAATAATGGACATTGAACATTTGATTACAAACAATAAAGTTAAGAATCCTACATTTACACATATGAAACCAAAGATACAAGGTTGGGACGTTAACTTTGCATATCGTTGGCAAGATAGAGTTGGTGTTTATCTTGATAGTGATATGAGACTAAAAATAGGAAATCATCAACAGTCGGGCATTTTTCACTATACCGAAAAGGATTTCTTAAATATCAACTTGATGAAAAAGTACGAAAAATATTTGGGAATATAATATGAAAAGATTTGTGTGTTTTGACAACGATGGAAATATCTATAAAATTTCAAAAGAATCCGATGATAGATTTAAGTTTCTTGAATGCGATTTTGAAGACGTTAAAAAGTTTATCGAAGGGCATTGGAGTTTATTAGACTATAAAGTTGAGTACGATTTTATTGATAAAACCTATCATATTAAAAATCAAACACAAATTGATGAAGATAAATTAATGTGGAGTTTTTTATATCAGATTCCTAAAACTGTGCCAGACACTCCACAAATAATTCTTTCAAAAGATAATACAAACAGTGTTTGGAGAATATCTGCAAACTCTGATTTTTTATTAGATCTCAAAGATAAAGATGTTACAATAAATCTTTCAAACTATTATTTTAGTATAACCAAAAAAGATGATCCTAATGTATTGTACAGATTAATAAGATTTGCCGATTCGGATGAAGTAGCGTTTGAAAATGATTTCGAGTTTGACAATGAGGAAGTTTCCGTATATACTATGCGTAGGTTTGATACTTATCATTATGAGGAAATAAATGGCTAATACTTTTAGAGTTATAGATTGTGACATTATATATCTAAGCTACGACGAGCCAAATGCAGAACAAAACTATGCAGATTTGTGTAAGAAAGTTCCATGGGCTGAACGTGTACACGGTGTAAAAGGCAGTGATAGCGCACACAAAGCTGCTGCTAATCTATCAACTACTGATAGGTTTATTACAGTAGATGGTGATAATATTATTGACGAAAAGTTTTTATCTCAGACAATGGACTTTGATGAAAATACTGACTTAACTAATAAAGTTATTAGTTGGACTGCACTTAATACTATCAACAATCTTACATACGGTAATGGCGGCATCAAATGTTGGCCTAAACAACATGTGCTGAATATGCGTACACATGAAAATGCTCCAGAAAACAATCCACATGCACAAGTAGATTTTTGTTGGGATACACAGTATATTCAGATGAATGGTACATATAGTACTATTATGAATAATGCAACACCGCATCAAGCATGGCGTGCCGGATTTAGAGAAGGTGTCAAGATGGCACTAGATCAAGGTATGCGTGTAAGTGTAGAAGATTTTCATAAAAATCATTGGAAGAACTTGCACCGTTTGTACATTTGGTTGATGATCGGTGCAGATGTTGAAAATGGTCGTTGGGCTATCTATGGTGCAAGAGAAGGCTTGTACAAAACAATGTGTACAGATTGGGACTTTGTAAATGTACGTGATTTTGAGTGGCTTAATGAGTATTGGGATACTAAAGACATGGATGAAGATCAAATGGAAGCTAATACTGCTGAACTTGGATATTCGCTAATAGATGAACTTGAGTTGCCTATTGCTGCTGATCCATTAGATGCAACACAAAGTGTATTTTTTAAATCAGTATACCAAAATCCAACACGTGATAACAGCAAACAATTCTTAGATAGAGAGCAATAATGGAACGCAGCGAAAGCGAAG
>ENA-UZWU01006718-UZWU01006718.1-metagenome-genome-assembly--contig:-Day-4--1m-contig-6718_pt1 | contig 11390 bp, 5 predicted proteins | sample MGYA00260345_ERZ794905 | MGnify/ENA metagenome assembly ERZ794905
TACTCTACCAAGTGACGGAAATAGCTCGAATTATTCTTCATCAAACTACGCTAGTTCTTTTGTGCTTTCCGGCAGAGAGGGCATCAGTTTTGCTGGGAGCGATGAAATCAAAGTTACGCTGAATAGAACGGGTCTAGGGTTTTCTGATGATTTGTATTACCGAATAGTTGTAGATGCAACTGACCTAAATGGAAACGTAACCAGACAAAAGTTCGTGAATCGTGTAGAACAAAATGCGACAAGCTTTACTGGTTTTAATGACCCCTTTGTAGGGAACTATTCGACTATTCCTAATGTCGCTGGATCGGATAGCTGTGTGATGACCCTTGAATTGTTCTCACACTCTAATATTGATTGGCAGGACATTTCATTTAGACCGAAGGTTGAAATTCAAACCGATTGTGATGACAACCCGATCGAAATTTACCCCAATGTAGATTTTGGCGTATACAATCATGTGAAACAACTCGAAGGATGGAATTCCTTGTCCTTGCCGAGCGGGTATCATGAAATCAGCCCAGAGGTAGGTGAAAACAAGTCTGCTATAACAACCGTATTCGGCGGAATATCTGGCGAAGACATAGATCAAATTGTTTATTTCGTAGCCAAAAGTGGCGGTAAGACCATTAGTAAGAAAGCGCTAGTCTTACACCTAGACGCTTCAGGACAGAGTTATAATTCACTGGTATTGAAGACGCTTGGGCAAACTACGGGAGGTCTCGGGAATATGGCAAACCCGGTTACATACACGGGATCAGGTGCAGCCACTTTTAGTCATACAGAGGTAGTGAACGACCAAGTGTATCTAGAGTTTTATGCGGAACGATCACCGTTTGCATCAGCCGCGCTTGAATACGTTAAAAACAATTTGGCACAGTTCAACGTGTTGAACAGTTCTTCTTCAGTAGTTCATGTATTTGGTTCAACGGATAATGTGAACATGTTCTATCGCGCAGACGGTCCGTTGAACACGCAGGTTCACGGTTGGGGTCAGTTTGCGTGGAGTGGTGAATATGGGGCAACCATTAACACCTCTGAGATGGAAGTACCAGGAACGAGCCTAGCGAAGAATCAGCCTGAACCTTATGATGAGAACACCCTTCCCAAGAGCACTATGGAAGGATTGAATCCATGGGACAATTCCTTCGCCATGCTAAATCCCGTTCGTGGGGAGAACAGCGTTGGGTTACGCTCCTATTTGGAAGCAGGAATGGCTACGGATTCAGAAAGAGATCACTGGGCCGTGTTTAGCACGTACATGGGATCTTACCGTGACGGTGGAGAGAGTGTACCTGGCTATTTAGGTGAGCGTGAGCAGCCTTCTGCTGTAGCTTCAACTCCTTCAAGTGTATATGCTGCTTATGGAGCATCACGAATTAATGAGTCCTTCTCAAAAAACCAAAATGTATCAAACGCGGCAATGATTGGCATCTCAACTAGTACTTCTGTTTCTGGGAGCAATTATTTTGGCCATGCAGTAAGTAGTTTTCAAGATATGAATGGAGATGGCTATGCAGATAGAGTGCTTGAATCTGGAGGAGATTTAACCGTTCAATACACTAATTCATCGGGTGGACATGAATCCTCTGTTACAGTACTTCAAAATGAACAAGCCACAAAGACCATTTCTGATAATGTAGGACTTACTAAGGATGGAAGTTTTGCCAATGAGGATATCCGATTCGCTAAAATGGACGGAAAGGCTACTCTTACTGGGAATGCGGCGATCAACTTTGGGTCTAGTTACGAAGAAATTGAATTTGTAGATGTCAATGGTGATGGTCTAGTAGATCGGGTTATCAACGACGGCACTAAGAAGGTTAGGTTAAACAACGGCTATGGTTTTGATCCAGCAATGAGCTTGGTGATTCCAACAACATCGTTTAATACTTCTAGCAATGATTCCAAATCCATGGGACTTGGCGTAGGCGGAAAACTTAATAAACTAAAAAAGGGAAAAACAGTTCTTGCCTTTAGCTTAAGCGTCGGCGTAGGAATGAATAATGTGGGCTCGAACTCTACATCAATGGCCATTGATTTAAATGGTGACGGGATGAACGATTTACTTCGTGTTGTGGGAGGTAATGTAAATGCCTATATAAACACAGGAACAGACTTTGTATTGCACCAGGATCAAGGCTCCACGGTCAACCTAGCATTGGCAGATAAACCTAACCAAAGCCAAGCTTTGGGCCTAAACGCTAATGTTGGAGCAACACTCGGTATGGTATTGGCCCCCTTTGTGAAAATGTCTGTAAGTGGTAACGGCGGTGCTAACTATTCTATCAACAAGCTCCGTTCGAGCTTCATGGACATCAATGGTGATGGAGCTGTTGATTTTGTTACAGCAGAAGAGAATGGTGATATGTTGGTGTACTACTCGAACGTACAGAAATCCAATCTTCTGACTAGCGTATCAAATCCTCTAGGTGGATCATTTGACATCACTTATGACCCAGAAGGTCGTAAATCGGGTGTACGTGATGTCCAGGTACGCACCCACAGAAGCGGTGAGCAAATCGTTTGGGACATGCCGCAGGCCAAATGGGTCATGAGTGAAGTGACTATTCACGATGGTGTGGACATGGTTACGGATAAACAAAGTGATGATCCTGATATCGATTTAGATGGAGCCGATCAAGTAAAAGTATACTTCTCTTATGATGGGGGTATTCATAACCGACGTGAAAAGGCATTTGCTGGGTTTACACGTGTGGAAACCAGACAACAAAATCAGCTTACCTCAAACCAGCGGTTCTTAACTGAAGTGGTTGAGTACTTTGGACCAAGCGAGGTTTCTTTTGATGAGATGAAGAAGCACGATTACCTCAAAGGTCTTGTGCGCAATACGTATGCTTTGCTGCATGATAATTCCAGCGGTTCAAATGTAGTAAGCTTAATCTCGCAGCAAAACAGCTCCTATGAATTTAGAATGGTAGATATTTCTTCCAGTTCAATTGCAGGAGATTCTATTGGCCAAGTAAAGAAAAATTCGAACGGTTGGATACAGGCGGATTGGTCTACGATAGATGAAAGTTCGAGCATTTTTCCAGCAGTAGTGGTCTCAGAGGCATTGAATTACCCTCAGATCACAAATTCAAACTATCACAGTCAGGAGTTCGAACTCAAATACGACTCTCTGTTTAACGTAGTGGAATACAGAGACAAGGCTGATATGATTCCGGGAGTGCCAGCGGAAGTAATTGTAGATACCATCAATTCTGTAAAAGTTCTCTCATATACCCAGAAGGATTCGTGTTTAAACCTCCCTTCTACTCCTGATATTACTCAGGAGGGCTTGAAAGGATACATTATCGATGCAAAGCAATCAGGATATTCCAGTGATACGCTTTGGATGGTGGACGTAACGGGCAACTGTCCAACAGACGATGTGTTTGGACTGGATTATTGCTCCGGCGGTGATAATGGAACGTTTGTCACCCATCATTTTAAAGAAGTTGTGCAGACGTCTTATGTTAAAAAGACGATTTCTGATGCCAGTTATTCTTCCGACCGAGTCGCTGTGATGACCTATTTTGCTAAAGGAGATGCTGCGGGAAGGACGAACGTTTTGGAAACCCACAGGATCTACGATGGTAGTGTTCAAGCGCCGGACTTGGTGCGAGAATCCAAGGTGTCTGCGCTGACAACGGATGATAAATCGGTGGCAACTATAGAAATGAAGCTCAACGCTACGGATTACTCCGTTACGGATCTTGAATATGACACTTACGGGAACGTTACTAAAGTAACAGGTGCCGAGAACAGTATAGGGCAACGAGCCTACACAATCTATGGATACGATACGGATGTTCATCAGTACATTGAGAACATCACCAATCAATTTGGAGAAAGTATTTGTAACATCTACGACAAGGCTACGGGACAACTCCAACAGACTGTTGGCATTGGCGGACAGGCCATGGCCTATGAGTATGATTCGTTTGATCGTTTGGAGAATGTATGGGCACCTCGCGAAATTAATATTTCCGGAAGTGCGCCAACGATCTCCTATTCCTATGATTTATCCGGGACTGTAGCAAAAGCTACCACTACACACAATTTGGGAAATACCTCCAATACAGCTGTAAACAATGTGGCTAAGTCATGCGTGTTAGTTGATTTAACGAGTAGGCCAGCCATCACATCTGGAGTAAGTACCGTTACGTTTGTAGATGGTACAGCCAAGGCTATTCAGTTACAGACTGAGCAGTCGGTAATCTCTGGAGGGACTTCAAACACCAATTCATTCATTGTATCTGGGGTTCAGACGTTGGACAAGTTTGGAAGAGGCACTCAGCAATACGCTGATATAGCAGGACCATCAACAGGTACGTTTGGAACCTTCTATATTCATGATGACTATGTCAATAACGACTTGATTCAGCAGAATGTCACTTATGACTACAACAACCGCCTCTTGTCGCAGGAAACTTGGTCGGGTGAAGACGGTAGTTCTACTGGACAATGGACCACTACTGCTATGGAGTACGATTGGAATACGGACCTAGGTGGAAGTGACTACATGTATTATGAAAAAACATGGGTAAAAAGCAGTACAGGATCAGGCACAACAACTCCAGATGTTGAAAGTGCTACCTATACAGATTCTAGAGGTCGCAAGGTGGGACAAATCACCTATGGTGCTACATCTTCAGATAACATCATAACCGGGTTTACGTATAATAATATTGGCGAGCTCATGAGCGTGACGGATCCTATCGGGTTAGTGACCAACTACACGTATGATTTAGCGGGTAGGGTTTTAACGGAAGATCATCCAGATCGTGGACTTACAGAAACATTCTATGATAAAGCCAGTAATGTCACCTTCTTGCGTACACCAGGGACGATTCCTTTTGGTGGTGGCATTACCATGAACTACCAATACAATAGGCTTTCGTCCAAGCGTATGCCAGGATCTAGCGGGTCTGATTTGTACGATGTGGATTATACCTATGGGACCAGTGGAAACGAAACAGGACGTATTGTTCAGGTGAACCAAGGCGCTGGATTCAAAGTTGATATGTACCTGTATGATGAGCTTGGTAATGTGATATCCGAAGATGTCTCCTTGAACCTTCCTATACACGGTGTCAAAAACTTCACGACCAGTAAGGCGTATGATTCATTTGGGCGTATCATTCAAGCCATTTATCCTGATGGAGATAAAGTGGACTATGCTTACACAGGGCTCGGTGAGTTGTATTCCATCAAGTCTACTGTTGGCGGAGTTACAGAGGACATTGTCACCAAGACCCTGTACAATGGATCAGGGCAAATAGCCAAGTTGGTGTACGGAAATGGGACAGAAACGCAATACGAATATCTGTCTACCAATGGTTCATCATTGAAGACGGGAACACTTTTCAATGCGACCGTGTATGGTAAAGAACAAGGTGGAACCTCCAATACCACTTTGCTAGAGCGTGATTATACCTACAACAAGCAGGGTATGGTGTCTCAGCTGGACCGAAATGTAGCCGGTAGTTTGGTAGGTGGATCAACAGGTACACTGCAAGCCTTCACGGATAACTATGCGTATGATCGATTCGGGCGATTTGCTCAAAACGTCCATAAAAAGGGTTCAACGACCAATTATGTCTTGGACATGTCCTACAACAAGGCAGGTGGCATTACACAAAAGAATGCATCGGTGGCCAATGTTACCAATGGCGCTGCGTTACATTACAACCTGAATTACAATTACAGCGCTTCCAATCCCCATCAATTGGATAATGTCATTGATCAGATCTCCGCAACTCAATCTACTTACCAATACAATAGTGCAGGGAGCATTAAGGAAATTCAAGACCCCATGGCGGGTGGGCCGCAGACTTTCTTTTGGAATGAAGAACAGTGGCTAAGTGGGGTACGAAATGATTTAGGTGTACATCACTATGTCTATGACCATAAAGGAGAACGTGTGATGAAAAGCTCGGTGATGCGTTCTGCTGTACAAGTCAATGACCAAAACATAGATGAAGTGCAATACCTGGAACCGTATTCCATCTATGTAAATCCATATTATGTGGTTACAGATTTACTGAATGGTGATAAGGTGAGTAAGCACTATTACATGAATACCCAGCGTGTGGCGACGGATATCTCAATTTCCTATACTGGGAATACCCCACCCCCAATTGGACCTCAGAAGAACGGCGCTACACGTTCAAGTCAGAATAAGCCTAGTAAAGATCCTGACTCACCAGATTACAATGCGGCCTTTGCTGACCTGCAAGAGACATTAGAACAACTAGGACAACAGCTGCTAGATTTGGATCGTACCTCAGAACTACCTACATTAGAATCGTATTATCCAGAATTGGTAAAAGAAAAACGAACCTCATCTTCTAAGGCAAAAAATTCTCCTGAGAGTACAACACGTGTCATCTTCTGGTATCATCCAGATTATCTAGGGAATGTGGATCTTGTTACCGAGCGAGGTGGTTACACCCACGAATATTTCCAATACAACCCTTGGGGTGAGGAAATGCACCAGTGGAATGCTAGCACCTTTAGCTTCAGCTCTCCCTATAGGTTCAATTCAAAAGAAAAGGATCAAGAAACAGGATTACACTACTATGGGGCGAGGTACTATCAGAGCAAGCTCAGTGTGTGGATGAGTGTGGATCCGTTAGCCCATGAAACATTGGAACCTTTCTTGTTTTCAAGGAATAACCCAGTCATGTTAGTTGATCCCGATGGACGTAAAGTTAAATGGAATTTAAGTGCAATAATCACAGCAGCTGCGATGATTGGTACAAAAACAGGTAGAGAAAACCTGAGAGACATGATTGCGGATAAAGATGTCACACATGTTTTTAAAATTTCATCAAATATTGGGTTGTCTATAGACAACAAAGGGAATTATGGCGTTATTGGAGGAGTTTCATATGCAAAAGAAGGGGACCCTTGTACAATGATTTCTAAAATCTACCTCGGCTCATATAGATTAAAGAGGTTCGCTGAAAAACGTTATGGAGAAAATTGGGGAAGTATGAGTGCAGACAAACAGCATTCAGCACTTAGAATTTACAGAAATAGAGGAAAGAAGTACGAAAAAATAGAGGATTCTGGATCAAATACTGGCAGAGTGTATTCTTTGAGAAATGTTGTAAAGAATAAGCCTGATAATTATCAAACTGCTGATCAACATGGCTATATAAATTACTCTCCATTAAACCAAAGACTTTTTGAATATATTGCTCAAATAGGAATTCATGAATCGACTCACTCTCTAGTCGAATCAGGAAACAACAAATGGGTCGAAATGAACATGAAAGTTTTGGATAATGGTGGGAATTCAGAAACCCTACCCCAGCAACGAGAAAAACAATGGTATGATGAACATAAATCTAAAAGGTACAAGAGGTAAAATTGGACTAATTTTAATAGCAATAACTGTATACTTAAGTAGCAAGGGAAACCCTAAACTATATGAAGATAATTTTGAATTAAGGAATGATTCGCTTAAACTGATAGATATTGATGAATCAGACATTGGATCAAGAGAATTTTACCAAGCTCTTGACAGTATTAAATATGTAGAAGTAGCTGTGATTACAGGAAAAGGTCTAAAACTTTTTTCAGATTTAGTAAATCTTGGAATTTCATTTGATTCCGTAGTAGTAGAAAATGCTCGCTTATCGGACTTCTGGTCTTACACGATGTTTTTTGAAGACAATGCATTTCAAGCACTTACTATTATAAACTGTTCAGTCGGTAATAAACGGACTATTCATAAAAATGTATCAATGTTCGGCAGGATAGGTTTTGAACACATATATATAAACGATTGCTCTCATCGATTTAATCGATATCTTCTTTTACTTGAAGGTGTATTTAGGCCTACAGTAATATCAGTCACGAATAATAAAAAAACAGTTACGGCTTTAGAATGCGGACATTTTTATCCATCAAAATTCCCTCGACAATATCATTAAGCAAATTGGCAGACCATACCAAAGGAAAGCCCTCTCTTCAAAATATTAGTTCGTAAAATCCTGACTGCTTACCTGCAAAAATAATTTATGGTGCGCCTAACTTTTCAATCATTATCCTAACCATTTCTGGAGTTAAGACCTTGGTTCGAGGTTTGAATCCGAGCTTACCAAGCTTTTCCTGAAGGCCAGGTGAAGCGTTAATCAATGCCTTGAGTCTAAGACTCGCAGAATGCGGCTTGATGTTAGGTAAATAGAGTTGAGCAAGTTCACGAAAACCATATGCTCTGATTCTAAAGGGTTCTTGTTCCATGTTATTGTGTTTATCACTCGCCCAAGGAGGTGCAAAATGAGGGCTAAACCTTCGGTTCCTTGGACGAGTGGTTGTTATTATTCAGTTAAACGGTAGACGCCGTTTTCTCCTTGTAATGCGGTGAGCATTCCTACGTCTCTTAGAGCCTTGATGTATTTCTCTGACGAGGAGGAAGTGACCTTGAACTCCTCACTTAGTGCTTTGACTAGGTTACGGTAGAGCATGTGCTTTTCTTTTTTGAGCAGAAGCATCACAAAACCCTTGAGCTCGCTCATTTTCTTTTCACTATAGCGTGTTTTTGGTTTTTCACCATGGAGAACGTGGTAGTGTTTTTCTTCATCCCATTCAAAGAGTAGTTCAGGAATCTGTAACGGGCTCCCTGTTCTCACTTTAAGTGGTTTGATTACAGAAAATGATGAGTTAGGTTCTTTTTCAATGGAGATGATTCCGGCGGCTTTGCGCTGGATTTCAGAACCAAGGTGGCCACGAAGCTTGTAGCCGCTGGGACTAAGGTGCAGGACGAGAACAATACAGCACTGGTAAATGGCTGCTAGCCTAAAAATTTCATCTACAAGCTGAACGGAGGAATCCTCATCATTCACTCCCGCTATAAGATCCGCTATACCGTCAATAATCACCAAGTGTATTCCTCCGTATTTGTAGTAAAATTGGTCCATCGAGTGAAGAATGGTTCGAAGACGGTCTTGGCGCTGCATTCCAACTAAACCGTAAGTCTTAAACCAATCAGGAACTCGTTTTCTATTCGCCCTTCTGAATATCCGCCAAGCGTTGTTATAGAGCTGCAGGTCACTTTGCTCAGTGTCGTAGTACAGCACCGCTTTTTGATCCAAGTTGGGAAGAACAGTAGTTCCAAGTGTATCAATTTCCTTGTGATCACCGACCAGTGTACCAGCGAGCAATGCTCCCAGGAAATTTGATTTACCTGATCCTTCTGGACCTGTGATAGCCAAGAGGTTTCCTTGGGTGCCAATAGGAACGTCACCAATGGAGATGATCGGACTTAGCTCTGGAGGTGGAACATGATAATCCAATTCAAAACTCTTGAGCAAGCTCATGGTCGTGGCATAGAATCGTTCCAGAAGCTCCATGAATAGCTTTTTCAGCCCTTTTGCGGAGTTTCCGAGGCGGAAATAGTCACTGATGTCTTTTTGGTCTTTTTCGCCGCTTAGAGGAAGCGTGAGCACTTTAACCTCAAACTCCTTGAGTCGTTCTTGTTGTTTGAGAGATTCTCGTCTCCCAGTTTCATCTACATCGTAGAGCAGGACAATGTGTTTGAACCTGAAAGAGAGCTTTTGAACGATGTCTTTTGGTATTCTAGCGGTTTCTGAGTTGAAGCAGACTGCTGAGAATTTATGGGCTACCAAAGAAAGAACGTCTTTTTCGCCACCTGTGATAAACACCAAATCTCCCTTTTTGGGCAATCGATCCATGCCAAAGCAATAGTCCGGGTCTTTGGTTCCGGCAAAAGCGAAACGAAAGGAAGTCGAAAACGGCATATAAGATTTGGTGTACCCAGGAAACACATACCCAAATACTGGATTGTTTTCAGAAGAGCGAATGGTAAATGGCTTGGGGGGATTGCTTTTAGAACTGTAACCGTAGAATTCTTCAATACTGAATACATTGAACGACTTTAAAGTCGCCTCGTCAATACCGTATTGGTTCCAAAACAAAAGGTCTTTATCGGTGAACGGTTTCGTTTTGGGTGGATGGTAAGGCAATAACAGAGTGGGACGATCCCCTTGACTCTGTTTCTTGGGTAATTGTTCTATTCTAGTTTCGTTTTTTATCGATTTTCGTGGCTGGACGTTCTGATTGGAGGACAAGCCAAGACCGAGCTCTACATTTATCAACTCAAGGATCCACTTGAAATCCTCGCTTTGCTGACAGTCTTTTCCGAACAAGTGTCCAGTGAACGTGAAGCAATCCCCATTGAAGGTGGAATCCCCAAAATCTACATATCGGCATGGCGTGGTTTTCTGAGCCCTATGCACATGCGCAGAGGGTTTGGTATCAGGATAGAAAGGACTCAAGAACGGTTTACCTAATCCTGGAAAGTTCTCGATGAAATGATCGAACACCTCTAGTCCACCATCCGTCAAGTCCAAAATGCGCTCTTTATGTAGTTCAAGCATCACTTAAGGCGAATGGGTAGTTCATTCTTGTTTGAAATCAGGTTCTTCACATCCTCCAATTTGTAATACACTCTACGCTTAATTCGGGTGGGGTTAAGAATCCCCGCATTTTGATAGTTGATGCGGGTCTTTTGACATACCCCTAAGAGTTCTTCTACCTCCTTGGCACTAACCCATTCATTGGCCAATTGCTCCTTTGGTGAATTAATCTGTTTAAGTTCGATGTAGATTTCTTCCAACTTTTTGTTGATCTGCTCAAAGGCTTCGGATTCTATGGTAATGACTTCCATGGCAGGTATTGCTTTTCAAGGGGCAAGTCTAAGATGAGTCCTTCAAAGGATTACTTAACTTAAGACTTAGTTAAGTAGAAGAAATATTACAAACTCTTGTCTATAAGCCCATTAAGAGCATCCACTAAAGAGTCTAGGAAAAGAGTGTTTGAGCCCGTTCGGTTTTTGATGTGTGATTCGTTCACCGAAGCATTTTTTAGGTCCACATCGAAGAATTTCCCCAGAACTATCCACCAATCCTTTTTGGAGGATTGAATAAAACCTGCTTCATAGATAGCAGTACCGAGTTCCACTACTTGAGTGGGCGACAGCTTCTTTTTGAAAATGGTAGACCCATCGTATGGGGAATGGCCATGGATTGGTTCGGGATTAACAATTGACCGTTGACATTCAACTTCTGAATGATGAAACCCAGATATGCGAAGCAGCGTAGCTTCTTGGATGGCTAGAAAGGGTTCTAGCTTTTTTTCAGTTCGCTTGCTGGAGGTAGTGTAGGAAACTCGTTAGGCATTACGTTAAGTTGCACTCTAGATAGGACAGCTTCCTTCATTGGACTCATGAAGTACCACTTGGCTTCTGTTAGTAGGGCTTCCACATGAGAGGCTTCTTTTCGAAATTGTGCGTGAGACAGTTGGCTAAGTCCACTTAAAATTTCCTGTGCTTGAGCATACAACTGTTCCGCATGGTT
>ENA-UZWU01008757-UZWU01008757.1-metagenome-genome-assembly--contig:-Day-4--1m-contig-8757_pt1 | contig 11375 bp, 10 predicted proteins | sample MGYA00260345_ERZ794905 | MGnify/ENA metagenome assembly ERZ794905
GAACGAAGTATACGAAGCACAAGGCAAAAACCCTTATGAATTTAAAGATACTGAAAACGGTACAGAACTCTCGATCTTTGACGGTTACTTTAGAAACGTTTATGAAGGTGACTTTAGAGGTGGTTTTTTTAGTAAACATGATAAAACACTAAACAAACAATTTCTCGGTCATTACATAGAAGCTTTCTCAGGAAGACAAACTAGTGGAAGAAACGTTGTTCATTTCATTACTCCTGAATCTAAAGCATCTAATCACAAAGCTGCACTAGGATCTTTAAAACAAAGTAATTTTATAGAAGAAGTAGCTCGTGAGTTAGTTACAGGTAATTCTGTAGTAACATACGCAGAAAGAAACCGTGAAGACGTAGATTTGTTAGGAGGTTATAGAGATGATCAGCTTCTTGTTGGTATTAAACATATTCCTTTTGGTGGTAACGAACTGACATTTAAACTTACGTATCAACAAAAGCTACAAAGAGAAGCACTCTTAGGAGATTACTTATCTATTCGTGGTGTTGTTGATGAATTTGACAGTGGAGAGATTAACGGCTTTCCTTTATTTGGAGACGGTAATCTATTAGGACGTTACAAGGATACTATTCAAACAGTTCCAACAGACATCATCCGAAAAATAGATTCAGAAGAAATTAATCTATTTGACAACGAACTTCTCAAATCAAGAGCAGAAAAACTAGGAGTCTCTCCTGCTGCTCTTTACAACATTAATAAAAGAATTTTAACAAGACAGGGACTCACGTTCTCTGAAGACGAAGTGGAAATAAACCTAAACTAATATGGCAAATTATTTAAAAGAACTTTGGGGAGATAATGATTCCCTTCAATTAGCAGCAGAAAGTCTTAACACAGCAGGCACACGTTCCATCGACGACGCTAAAGAAAGCGGAATACAGGGACAACAAAAAGAAGATAAACCTAATATGTTGTTTGATGTTGCTGCAGCTCCTATACGAGGACTAGAAGGAACAGCTCAAGGTGTCTACGGATTAATGGACATGATTGCTTTTGATGCCCTTCCTGATTGGAAAGACGAAGATAGACTCTTTGGACGCTCTGAGACAATGGTAGGAGGCTTTGTAGAAGGCTTAACACAATTCTTAGTTCCTTTCTTACCTCTAAAAGCTGCTATGAAATTAGGTAAAGTAGGAAAAGGTTTTGCTAAACTTGGATCTAAACGTTCAGACCTTGCACGTGATATAACTGCAGGAGCTATTACAGACTTTGCAGCCTTTGATGGACACGAAGAGAGACTCTCAAATCTTGTAAATATGTTCCCTAAATTTGGTAATCCTGTTACAGATTTTCTTGCTGCTGAAAAAGATGACACAGAAGCTGAGGGAAGATTTAAGAATACTATTGAAGGTCTCTTGATTGAAGCAGGACTTCGTGGAGCTTTCCGCGGAGTAGTTCAAGGTGTAATGGCTGTTAAACTTCGCAAGCAGAAACTAGCCGAAGGTAAAGCAAACGAACAAGCAGGAAGAGAAGCTACAGAAGAAGCAGAAGTAAAAGCAAACGAACTAAAACTGTCCGAAGAAGATGACGCGTTTGATCCTATTGATTCCCTTGAGCAACAAGAATTAAAACTACAGGAGTTTCGAGATAAAACCAATTTTAAAGAAAACAGCGATCAAGAAAGTAAAGTATTTAAAGAAGCTAACACTCCACGTAATTATACAGACAGTTTAGATGATCCTGATTATAATTATAAAGATGCACGAGAAGCTGTTTTAAGAGGTCAAGACGATACACTTGTAGCAGAAGGTAGAACAGCAGCACAATCTCTTGAAGTATTTAAAAACACTTACGGACAAGATGCTTTAGATGCGTTCATGCGAGGAGCGGAATTAAAAACTAAAGAATTAGATCCTAAAGATTTATCAGATCCAAGTACTAACTACAAGGATATGTCTTGGAACGAACTTCGAGCTGAATCAAAAAGAGAAGGTCTTGGAGGACAAGGAACAAAAGCAGAAATTCTTAAAAGATTAGAGGATAATCAAACCCCTCGTCCAAACACAGATCTTGAATCAGGACAAGGACAGTTATTATCTCCTGATCAAGCAACAGGTAAAGAACCTAACTTCCGTACTTCAGAAGTTTATAAAGAAGCTCAAAGCCGTAAAGGCGAACAGAGACCTGTTAACAAAGCTGATAACACTTTCAAAAGTGGTGATGCTAAGGTTGAACAATCAAGACAGATGGAACTTGGTCTTAAAGACATAGATAACGATAGAGTTCCTGAAGGACAACAAGCTCCTAAAGGTCCTGAAAGACTTGTTGCTGATTTGGTTGCTAAATTAAAAGCTGCGGAAAATGCAGACGGAAAACCAAAAGGAAGAGGATTTCAACAAGCTCTAGCAGGCTCTATACGTAACGTAGCAAATAGCTCTAACATGATGATTGTTGCTAGAGCTTTAGCTGTAAACATAGAAAAATCTTTTGACGCATCATCTAAAACATTTGATGAGCTTATAGCGGACGCTAAAAACCACGCTGCAGAACTTAACGTTAAGGAGCACGATTTTACTTCCAAGCTTTATGAAGTGCAAGACGACGTAGCATCTGTAAAAAGAGTAGCTGCTGAACAAGAAGCTTTAAGAACTATTAACTTACAGATAGGTCAAGAGCTTAGAAGAGCAGCAGACAACTACGCAGAAATAAAACAAACAGGCAAAGGTAGTCTAGATGAAGCTGAAGTAGAACTTATGGGTTTATTAGAAAAGCATAGAGAAACTCAAAGAATTTGGTCTTTATATGGAAGAGAAATCTCAGGAACTTTCTTACAACGTAAAGCTTACTACAGAGGATCAGGAGTATACAACAGACGTATAGCTCTTACTGATCAAGAACTAACAAGTGCTGCTGACCGTATGGCTTACAAGAAACGTAACATCGGTAGTATGAAAACAGAAGAACTTGTAGCTAAGATTAGAAAAGCTGTAAGTCCTGAGCAGGTAATAGGTGGTATTGCAAAAGCTGACAACGCAAAACTTAATGCAATCACTAAAGCTACTGATGGATCTCGTATGATGCAGATCACTATGGAGTATTGGATGAACTCTTTACTTAGTTCTCCTGCAACTCAGGTTGTTAACACTATTGGTAACATGAGTATCTACATGATGAGAGCTGCTGAAGAATACGTTGGAGCCGCTTTCAGTGGAGATAAAGCTCTTATGGAAGCTATTAGTAGGTATGTATTCAAAGCTGAAGGTATTAGTGAGTCTTGGTCATTATTTAAACACGCTTGGAAAGATGACAACGCACGTCTAATTCCTGATGCTCGTGTATATGATGACAGCGTAGAACGTGCTCACGCTATCTATAAAGAAGGTGATGATGCTTTTGCTAACGCTATAAACTTTATTGGAGATGTTGTAAGAGCCCCTTCTAGATTACTTTTAGCAGGTGATGAGTTCTTTAAACAACTCAACTACCGTTACTTTATTCGTACAAGTGTTTACGCTAGTGAAATAGCTAAAAAAGGAACAACTTCAAAGTATGCTGCTGAACAAGCAGAAACAGCTTTAAGAATGTCTCTTACTAAAGATGGACGTATGTTAAGCGAACGTAACGTTGGTATGGAAGCTTACAACACTGTCAACAAGATGGACGATGAGTTATACGAACGTACAGGTGAACGTATGTCTGCTGTACAAAGAGAAACTGAAATGAAACGTCTCTTTGAATCACAAGGAACAAACCTACGTAATAAATTCATAGGTATGGATCAAGCAGATGAAAGATTACGTCTTCCTGATGCTGCTGCTGACTATGCTCGTGTAAGTACTGCTACAAAAGATATTCCTCAGATTCAAGAACCACTATCACGTCTAGCACACTATTTCCCTCTAGCTAAGATGGTATTCCCATTCGTTAGAACTCCTACAAATCTTCTAAAGATGGGTCTCGAAAGAACTCCTTTAGGAGGCGGTGTACAAGTTATACGTGAACTAACTCAAGGAAAGTTCCTAGAACAAGCTAGAGAAACCTTTAAGAACGGAACAAATAGAGAGAAAGCACAATTAAAAGGTAAGATGGCTACTACTGTGGCAACTACAACAGCCTTAACAATGTACGTTTCTTCTAATAGTCAGTTCATTTCAGGTGGAGGACCAAGAAACAAAGATGAGCGTGAAGCTCTTAAACTTTCAGGATGGCAACCATACTCCATTAAAGTTGGAGACAAATGGTTAAGTTATATTCGTTTAGATCCTATGTCTACAACGCTTGGTATCCTTGCTGATTTGGCAGAGACTCCTAAATATTACGACGTACAGGATAATGCTTTAGAAGGTATGTTCACAATGGTATCTGTATCGTTTATGAATAACATCACTAACAAGTCATTTGTAGATGGTATTGATAATCTATTCAAAGTATCTCGTGATCCTGTTACTCACGGTAAAACATTCATCGGTAGTCTTGCAGGTGGTTTCGTTCCTAACATTGTAAACCAAGCTGCTAACAATCTTGGTGAAGATAGAATGCTTGTAGATACTCGTACTTGGTTTGACTATGTACGTAAAAGAATGCCTTCAGGATCTGCATCAATGCCTCCTAAAAGAAACTTCCTTGGTGAAGCACAGTTCATTGAAAACGGTGTAGCAGGACTTGGTGTTGTTAATCCTTTATACGTAAGTTACGCAAGCGACAATCCTGAAGATGTTGAGATCTCTAAACTACTTCACGGTTTCTCAATGCCTGAAAGTAAGCTCAGTAATGCTGATGATCTTGACCTTAAAAAGATGACAACTCTTAATGGACAAGATGCTTACGACAGATACTTAGAACTCAGTGGTACACTAAAGCTCGGAGATAAGACATTACGTCAACAACTCAGACAACTTGTAACGCATCCTTCTTATCAGTTACTTCCTGAAAACGAAATAATGGATGAGACAGGCTTACAAAGTCCACGTGTCAAAGCAATCACAAAGATGATAACACTTTACAGAGCTCACGCTAAGAAACAACTCATGGCTGAGATGCCTGACCTTCAAAGTAAGGTGAGAAACAATTACAAAAAGAGATCTGATTATTTATTAAACCTAGACTAAAACTTCAACCCAACTAAATTATGGCTAACTCCTATGTGGAATATACCACAGCATCAAACTCAGGAACAGGCACGAACGGTCTTGGACAAAAGACTTTCACTGTTCCCACTAACTTCATTAACATTAACGACATTGTCGCGAAAGGATATAACGGTTCAGCATGGACAGAATTAACTATTGCTTCACGAGGTACTACAACAGTAGAACTGAGTGCAATCCCAACAGGATATGCAACAGTAAGATTCTTTCGTCGATCAACTACAGAGCCTTTAGTAGACTTCCAAACAGGAGCTACATTGTCTGAGAGTGATTTAGACACAGCGTACAGACAAGGTTTATTTGTGGCACAAGAGGTAGCAGAAGATGCTGACCCTGATGGTGGTAGTGGTATAGGTAACATATCTAACTCACAGTTAGCAGGCGGTATCACTCAAGATAAACTCGCAGGTGGTATCACTAACGATAAACTTGCAGGTGGTATCACTAACGATAAACTTGATGGAAGTATTTCCCAAGATAAACTTGCAGGTGGTATTACAGATTCACAACTTGCTAGCGGTGTGGGAACAAGTGCGAACAACCTAGTGAAACTTGATGCGAACGCCAAACTACCTGCGGTTGATGGAAGTCTACTTACGGGGATTGGTGGTGGTTTAGTTACAGGAACAACTCAAGCCACGACTTCAGGAACTACTTTCAATTTTACAGGCATACCATCAACTGCAAAAAGAATCTCAGTTTTGATGCGTGGAATAAGTCTTAGTGGAACTGATACTTTAATAATACAAATTGGAACAAGCAGTGGTTTAAAGACATCAGGATATGCTTCTCTTTCTCATTACGGAGGTAGTGGCACAAGTTCTACTAGTGGCTTTGTTGTTTTTGGTGCAGGCACAACTAATATTGTGTCAGGGATTATGACAATAGCACATATGGGTTCAAATGTTTTTGTTTCTTCTCATTCTTGCAAATATAATACAGCCAATGGTGTGTTTGGCGGTGGAGATGTTGATTTAGGCGGAACTTTAGACAGATTGACAGTAACAACAACAGGCTCAAATACTTTTGATGCAGGGTCAGTTAACATTATGTATGAATCATAGGAGCATAATAAAATGGACTCTCAACACTTCCCCTCACTTGTCGGATTCCTTGGAATACTCGGCACTCTAACTCTAGCAGATGTTAATGTAATCATAGCTATCTTTGTAGGACTAGCTTCATTCATATATCTCATAATCAAAATCATAAAGGAACTTAACGATGGCAAAACCAAGTGATAAACTACATTTTTTACAAGATCTACTTATTGACGAATTCACTACAAGAATACGTTCAGGTGATGCTACCCCTAGTGATCTTAACGCTGCTAGACAGCTTTTAAAAGACAACGGCATACACTGTGCTGTTGAAAAAGATAACCCTCTAGAAGGACTTGTAGAGTCCCTTCCCTTTCTTGACGACAACGACAAAGTTATAGCAATCAATGAGAAATTATAAAAAAGAATATAGCAATTACCATTCACGCCCTGAGCAACGTAAAAGACGCTCAAGTCGTAACAAAGCTCGTAGAAAAGCTCTAAAATTGTATGGAAAATCAAAATTATTCAATAAAGATGTTGACCACCGCGATAGAAACCCTATGAACAATTCTAGAGGCAATCTCCGCATACAGTCTAAACGACATAACAGAAGTCGCAACAAATAACTCCCAACCACATGAAGGATCTAGAACATCTAAAAGACTTTAGAAACTTTTTGTATGTCGTTTGGAAGAATTTAAACCTTCCTGATCCTACCCCTATACAATATGAAATCGCCCAATTCATGCAAGAAGGACCTAAAAGAGGAATTATCGAAGGCTTTAGAGGTGTCGGAAAGTCTTGGATCTGTTCTGCTTTCGTTGTCCACCAACTCTTGCTTGACCAATCAAAAAATATTTTGGTTGTCTCTGCATCAAAAACACGAGCGGATGACTTCTCTACTTTCACGTTACGCCTCATTCACGAGTTGCCTGTGCTGCAACACCTCAAACCAAGTGACAAACAAAGATTCTCAAAAATAAGCTTTGATGTTGGAGGAGCCCCTGCCTCACACGCCCCAAGTGTTAAGAGTCTCGGAATTACTTCCCAATTAACAGGGTCACGTGCTGATATTATCGTTGCTGATGACGTAGAAGTTCCCAATAATGCTGCTACCCAAGGCATGAGGGACAAACTTTCCGAGCAAGTAAAAGAATTTGATGCGATCATAAAACCTGAAGATGAATCCAAGATAATGTTCCTTGGTACTCCTCAGTGTGAAGATACGATCTATTCTAGACTCGCTGAGAGGGGCTATGACCCCATGATATGGACCGCTAAGTATGTTACCCCTCAGCTTAACGAAAAACGCTATAACGGAGCTATTAGCCCCTTTTGTGTGGATTCTGATAAGGATGGTAAGTCAACAGAGCCAACTCGGTTCAGTGATCTTGATTTAGCAGAACGTGAAGTCAGTTACGGTCGTACAGGATTTGCTATGCAATTCATGCTCGATCCTAAGCTTTCTGACATGGATAGACACCCATTAAAGATCAATGACCTGATTGTTATGGACATTGACCCTGATGTGGCTCCTGAGAAGCTTGTGTGGGCTAACACACCTGATTTACAGTGGGATTCAGACATCCCTAACGTTGGATTCACAGGAGATCGCTTCCATAGACCTTTTAAAACTGTTGGTGATATGGTTCCTTATACAGGTACTGTGATGTCTATTGACCCTTCAGGACGTGGTAAGGATGAAACAGGTTGTGCTATCGTGAAGATGTTAAACGGCTTCCTGTACGTTGTAGAGGCTTTTGGTCTTCAGGGAGGGTACGGTGAGGATGTACTCAAGAAACTCGCTCTAAAGGCTGCTGAGCACTCTGTAAACGCTATTGTAGTGGAGTCTAACTTCGGTGACGGTATGTTTACGGAGCTATTCAAGCCTATATTAACACGTATTCACCCTTGTTCCGTAGAGGAAGTAAGGCACAACATACAAAAAGAGAAACGTATTATAGACACTCTTGAGCCTGTTATGAATCAACATAAGCTCGTAATTGACCCTAAAGTACTTAGGCATGACTTTAAGAGTGCTCAGACGTACACTCCTGAAACATCCCTTAAATACCAACTCATCTATCAGTTATCACGAATAACAAAAGATAGAGGAGCTATAACACAAGATGACAGACTTGATGCTCTTGCTATTGCTGTTGCTTATTGGGTTGAACAGATGGCACAAGATGCTGATCAACAAATAACAACTCGTCATAGTGAGAATGCTCGTAAAGAGTTACAGAATTTCATGGATTCTTTTCATAAAACAAAAGGTTCTAACAATGCTCTTAAATGGCTCTAAGCTTACCTAGGAATGACTAGAAGGGCGATGGGCTACTTTTAAAGTACTTTTAAAGCTATCTTATAATAAACAACAACAACATACTCTTAAAGACTCTATAAGTACTTTAAAAGTACTTTTAAAACCCCTTGTCAAGCTCAATCATGTCATTAGATAAAATAAAACAAGCACAAGCTATCCTTGGAGAGCACTGTGAGCACTATGTGATCATTGGAATACTCCCTGAGTATAAAGATGAGATACAGATTGTTACAGATAACTCCACAGTAGCTATGGGTATGCTTTATTGTGCTTCTCTTCAGAATAAACAGCTTTTAGATCTTGACAACAACGTTGAAATAGAATGGGTTGATGATGATGATAATGATGAACAATCTGACTCCAACGAATTTTGAAGACTTTGTAGACTCCCTGAACCCTGATGCGTACATCCTAGATGGTCTTAACGACTGTATCTTAGGTGTTGTTGATGGTGTCCTTTGCTACAGCTATACGAGACTTGTAGAGCACTTTGTGCACGATGGAATGTCTCACGATGAAGCTGAAGATTGGGTAAGTTTTAACATAATAGGATTAAACCCTAGTATAAATACTTTCCTAATATGCGATGACCATTTGTTGGTAACATAATGTGTATATGTGTTGTGCCTCCTTTAGGTCTGTTGGTTGACCTTTAGGGGGCTTTTTGTTTTGGTAAAAAAATCTGAGGGGCTTATACGTACTATAGCGTGCTGATTTTACCCCCATGGCACGACTATCACGCTACCACATCCACAGATTTTGTCTATGTATTGTCACCATCGCCCTGCGTATCGCGTGTTTCCTAGCTAGGATTAGAATGTTGTATTCTATTTGTCACCTACCCTGTCGGTATTATGAAATGTGCCTCACTTCGTTTGCACGTGTTTGTGTGTGCAGGCGTTTTTTGTTTCGTATTACTTTACGAGTGCAAAGTAAAACAAACACTCGAACTAACGTAGTTCGACACGACTATACTTATTCAGTATAGTAAGGTTTCGTAGCAGTGCTACGAGTCCTTTAACGTGCCGTTAAACGACCAAGAGTTGATGCAATTCTTTGTAAAGACACAAAGAACCAAAAGTCATGTTGCCTTCACCAAGGCACATACTTTAATCGATTAAAGTATGCAAAGATCGCCCTTGAAACGAGATCAGGGAGATCTCACAACAAATCCTGCCTCGGCAATAGGTTAGCCCTGCCAACCATAACTGTTGTCCGTTCCCATATCTTGTGATGCTTCATTGAGAAGCAACAAGAGATGGACTCCCAACGTTAGGAACTGCTTTTAAAATGCCACTAAAGTGTCAACTAAAAGCGTTGGTCCGTGACCTATTGTTCCTTTCCGAGTCAGGAGATGTTGATCTGTATTCCTCATATACAGCTTATTCATTTTCCTTCTTACCTCTTCTTTAAGATGTTGGAAGTATTATGAATTTTTATTAATCAATACTATCATTATTATCATTATGACAAAAGAAAATCAAACTGCTACACACGTCGGTCTTGCTGACGTTTTCTCTATTGACGCTAACGTTAAATCTAAACGTGGGCTTGCTACCGTTATCAAAGCTCTTGGCGATCCTATTAATCCGCTCGTAGAAATATGGACGGATTCTTCGAGTCCGCTTATCAAAGGCTTAGAAATCGGTAACCAAATAGGTTATTTAGCCCAAAGTAAGATGGAGCCGTCAGAGGTTGATCCTCGTAAGCTTGTCGAGAAAAAATACTTCTCGTATATTCCTGTCGCTAACGTTAAGCGTTTCTTAGGCGAAGGAGGTAGCGATGTTTAAGCATCTCTTACATCCTAGTCCTAGCGTCAAGCAGTTTCTCGGCTTGGCGTTAGATGCGGACGAAGATGATCCGCTACGTTCAGCATATTGGCGTTGGGTTTATAAGCAAGCCCATCGTGTTGTTGATATGTATCATCAGCAATCAAGCCGTAGCTTGGTATCGGTGCAAGATGTTCTAGAGCATTGGATTTATTCAGTAGAAGACTCTAGAATGCTCGGTGATCCTCTCTTGGATGATCTGCATTGTGGTTTCAAAACCATAAGCCAAGAGTGTAGAGCTCAAGGCTTCGAATGCGTCAGCTATGAGGATTTTGAGAAGTTTAGTGAGGATGCTTGGGTAGATAAGCCCACGCAAGACCCTCAGGTAACTCTTCAAAATCATCGTGAAATTCGTATCCCTCAGATATCAGCAGACATCGCAGGTCGCCCTGACCGCCCCTTCCTCAACGGCATGTATGAGAACACTCTCAGCGAGCCGTGGGGTGGATATGATTATTCAGGCATCCCTCGCAACGTTTAACTTCACAAGTCCAAGGGCTATATGCTCTTGGGCTTTTTTTGTTGTGGGGGTCGCGGTGTCGCTACTATCACGCTTTACAACCAATAAACAATTATGACTACAATATTCTATTATACACAAGGTGAAAAACCTACTTACTATCTTGATTGGAGTATCAATCACGAAAAAATTCTATTCACAATAATCCACCAAGACGACGGAAAGACTACGTGTGTTGTTGTTAACAATCCTAATATCAGTGGACTGCTGTACGATCTAGCAACATCATCAGGCTTTCACTACAAGATACCTGATGAACTTCTAGAAGAACACGGTCTCAACAAAACAGGTACTATCCTAGAGCAAGATGCTATAAGAGAACCTAGTATCGAAGAGAAGTGGTCTATAGATCAAGTAACAAACAGCAAAGTTAAGAGTAAGTTAGAAGAGCTCGAAGAGAGATGCAAAACTAACAACATAATCCAATAACACTATGCAATGGGCATCAAAAAAAGATTGTTGGTCGTTTACACCATCAACACCATATAAATATATCGTTTGGGTAGGTGGTATCGACGATCACTACACAAACTTACTAGA
>ENA-UZWU01043843-UZWU01043843.1-metagenome-genome-assembly--contig:-Day-4--1m-contig-43843_pt1 | contig 11372 bp, 11 predicted proteins | sample MGYA00260345_ERZ794905 | MGnify/ENA metagenome assembly ERZ794905
TAAAGAAAGATGACTCAGGTGGTATTTGGCTTGATCAAAAGGTGCCTTATGGTAAGTTAATTGGAATGTCTATTGCTCCTGTGTTATTGATTTTTAGTTTCGATACCTTTGGATTGTAAATAACCATTGCCCTATTATTACTGATTTCTACATAATTAGTCCTTTTTACTCTAACCTCCAATAAAGCTATTGCGTGGATTAAAAATGACGAGCTTTTTTTTCTTTATGCTAACTATTCCATCAATATTCATAGCCTAAAGTCAATTTCTAATCCCAAAGGCTATATTCAATTCACATCTAAAGATGAGAGAAGTTTAAATCTGAGTTTGGATCATTGTACAGATAGGAATCTACGCCGATTCATCAAGGAATTACAGTTAAAATATCCTGAAAATACATCACTCGATGAGTACTTAACTGATTTTGTGAACGAAGAATAAACTTTAATCAAAGAGTATTTTCTATGAGTAAAAAGGAAATCACTAGTTCAAAAATGATGAAGTCTTGCTACCACCCAGTTAACTGACCCTCATATTTCCAGTTTTTACTTTTTCGTTTGTACGTCGTAGTGATGAGCGGAATACCTACTGCTAGCATTGGCAAACTTGCCCTGTAATTTTGACTCATTTCATTCCAACCATTTCTCAGATTATCACTAATTCCATATAATAGCAGGTTCATCCCTGTGGTCACCACTAAGGAAGCCACTCTGCCCACTCCAGCACCTCTTCTTCCTATTGATTTAACATTGGTTAGAGGCACCACCTTATGCTTTACTTTGATCAGTTTTTCAGAAAGCACAAGCATCTGACCTCTCACTTTATCCCCTTTGAAGGTTTTGATAGAAACATATTCACCTTCTGTGATGACCACTTCTTTCTATTTATCTCTGTGTTTAAGAATAAGATACTTTGGAGCTTGAGCTATTGAAGAAAGAGTGAACAACAAAAGACTAATAGATAGAATAACTTTCATACACGTGCTACGCGAGTGACGCTAGAGATGTTACAGTACGGCTATTTCACTAATTTCAGTTTATGATGTAAAATACCAGCATTAGTTTCTATTTGTGCGAAGTAAATTCCAGAAGGTTTATCTGAAATGTCTATGCTCGCACCTTCAGATCTGAGTTGCCAGTTTATGCCCCTAATTTCTTTGCCAGAGATATCCATTAGTTTTATATCTTCAATGCTCCAAGTAAGAAAGAACTGGATCACGATTTTCTTTGGCGGTGTAATCAAGCTATCCCATCAAGAGGAATGATGGGTCTTTTTAATAGAAGTCACTATGAAAAAGTACTCGTATGCAAGGTTCATCCGGGATATGTTTTAGGACAAAATATTCCTGGAGTAAAGACATTGGAAGATATAAACGAAGAACTTTGGCTTCAGTGATACGAAAGCATTTGTAACTGGGAAAATCATCTAGCAAGAAATGGAACGATAATTTTAAAGTTTTTCCTGAATGTCTGACAAGATGAGCAAAAACGGAGATTTCTAAGCAGAATAGAAGAAGATAAAAAGAATTGGAAATTCAACATTAGTGATTTAAAGGAACGTGCACTATGGCCAAAGTATATGAAGGCCTATCAAGATGCTATAGGAAATACATCTAGCAACCAAGCTCCTTGGTACATTATACCCGCAGATGATAAGCCCATTATGCGTGCTATAGTAGCTAATATAGTAGCCGAAAAATTGCAGTCACTTCAGCTCAAATTTCCTACAGTAACTGCTAATGATTAAGAAGATATGTTAGCAGGTAAGAAAATTTTACAAAACGAATGGTCGATTACAGTATTATTTAAAGAAAGTGTTACTTTTGCAAGCCTTTAGAAAAATACGCTTTAAAGCATAAAGAGAGATAAAGATATAAAGATGAGTAAGAGAACATTCCAACCAAGTAGAAGAAAAAGAAGAAACAAGCACGGTTTCAGAGAGAGAATGGCTACCAAAAACGGTAGAAAGGTACTAGCTGCTCGTCGTAAAAAAGGACGTAAGAAATTAACTGTTTCTGACGAGCCTCGTCACAAGCATTAATCATATCCCCGACTAATGGGGAGTTTACATACCTTTCATAATCTTGAGAAACTTTCTCACAAGTCCTCAATAGACGCTATTTTCCAAAAAAAAGGAAAAAGTATTTTCAAGCCCCCTATTCTATTCGTTTATTTCAAGACTGACTTACGGACACCTTATCAGTGCCAAATCATGGTATCCGTGGGTAAGCGTAAATTCAAGAGTGCTGTCCATCGAAATCAAATTAAGCGACAGATAATAGACATTTATAGACTCCAGAAACACCGTATTTACCAAGCGATTCCAGATGACACGAAATACGCCTTAGGTATTTTGTACTTGGACAAAAAAATGCCGTCTTATTCTATTTTAGAACAAAACCTTACCTTAGCTATCGATGAATTTATTAAAAGGATTAAGTAGCTTAGTTGTGATTATTCTGATGATACCCATTCGTATATATCAGAAGGTGATTTCACCGTTTCTACCGGCAACTTGTCGTTACGCTCCTACTTGTAGCTCATATGCTGTACAGGCATTGCAAAAACACGGACCAATTAAAGGTTTTTATCTTGCGGTCAAGAGAATTTTTAGCTGTCATCCTTGGAGCAAAAAACACGGGTACGATCCCGTACCATAGAAGTGCCTACCTTCATCTACATTTTTAGCTCGCTCATAGAAAGAAACCATCCCGACACACTACCATAGGAGTGTTGAAACGTTACATTTGTGCGAAGTACATATTATTTTGAAAAAATATATTCTAACACTCTTAATAGGAAGTCTAGGTCTTTTAGCTTTTAAGGCAGAAGACTACTTCGAAGTATCCAAAAATCTTGATATATTCTCGGAAGTGTATCGGGAAGTCAACACAACTTATGTGGATGAAGTAAAGCCCGGGAAACTTATCAGAGCGGCTATAGATGGCATGCTTAAGTCTTTGGACCCTTATACAAACTTTTACTCAGAAGCTCAGGCTGAGGATTATCGTTTTCAGGTGACGGGTACATACGCAGGTATAGGCTCAACTATACGAACTATTGGAGATTATGTATACATAGAGTCTCCAGTAGATGGATTCGCTGCACACAAAGCTGGCCTGCTGCCAGGAGATAAAATTCTAGCTGTAGACGGTAAGGATATGAAAGGTAAAAACAGTGGAGAAGTTACTGACTTTCTCAAAGGAAAGTCCGGAACCACTTTCCAACTCACCATAGATCGTATCGGTGAAGGAGAAATAGTAAAAGATATAACGCGAGAAAATATAAAAATGAAGAACGTGCCTTATTTCGGCATCATAGAAAATAATATTGGTTATGTAAAATTAACTGGATTCACTCCAAATGCAGGTAGAGAGGTAAGAGACGCTGTAGTTAAGCTCAAAGAGCAAGGTGCAAAATCAATCGCATTAGACTTGAGAGGAAATGGTGGAGGACTCCTGCACGAAGCTATAAACATAGTCAATGTATTCGTGCCAAGAGGAGAAACTATCGTAATAACAAAAGGTAAGTCCAAGAAAGATACCAAAGTTTATAAAACGCTCAATACACCTGTCGACACTGAAATCCCGGTAGTGGTCTTGATAGACAAAGGTTCAGCTAGTGCTAGTGAGATTGTTTCAGGAAGTCTTCAAGACCTTGATAGGGCTGTACTCGTCGGTAGAAATTCATTTGGCAAAGGACTAGTACAGGTCACTAAGAGGCTGACTTACAATACCTCTATGAAAATCACCACGGCAAAGTACTATATTCCTAGTGGCCGATTGATCCAACGATTGGATTATGGCAATAAAGTAAATGGAAAAGCTATTGCTGTAGCAGACAGCACAAAAAAAGAATTTAAAACTAAGAATGGCAGAAATGTAACCGATGGAGAAGGAATTCAACCTGATATCAATATTGCTGGTCAGAAATACTCAAAACTTGCTCAGAGCTTGATTAAAAATAATCTAATATTTAAATACGCGAACCTCTATCGAAGTGAAAACGAACAAATCGTTGAACCTCTTGCTTTCAATGTAAGCGATGAAGAATATGAAGATTTTAAGAAGTTCATAGCTGGTAAAGAGTATCATTATACTACACGTACAGAGGAGCAACTCGAAAAACTTGTAAAACGATCTGAAACAGACGAATATTACGATTTACTTAAAGAAGAATTAGAAAAACTAAAAAGTGCTTTAGAAGCCAGTAAAGAAGCAGATATAGATAATAAAAAGGATGAGATAAAAGAACTCATCGAATACGAAATCATAAAACGGTACTACTTCGAAAGAGGAAAAGTAGAAGCTACATTTGACGATGATGTCGATTGGGGAAAGACTAAAGAAATCCTCGTAGATATCACTAAGTATTCTGCCGTTTTAGAAAATAGTTAAATGGAAATAGTAGAACTCCTCATTTTTGGTGCTATAGGTGGGCTCATTAGTGGCCTTCTTGGTGTAGGGGGAGGTATTATTTTTGTACCTGTACTTACAAGCGTGCTAGCACATTATGGGGTGGGTGACCCAGAACTTGCAAAGTATATTCTCGCAAATTCTTTCGCTGCCACCTTCTTTGCGGGAGCTATTAGTTCATACAAACAGTACAGGTTGAAGTCTTTCTTTCCTAAGGAGATATTGCTTACTGCTTCTGCCGCTATCCCAGCAAGCATTATTGTATCCTATCTAATCACTCAAGGCACTTGGTACGATAAAAAGTCATTTAGTATATTTTTTATCGTTTTGCTCATACTGATGTTGATCAAATTCATCACCAGTAAAAAAGTAAATACAGAAGAAAACCCAAGTGTACCTGGTTACAAACACTCCTTATCTGGAGCATTTGCAGGTATTGTTTCTGCTCTGTCTGGATTGGGTGGTGGTGTAATCATGATTCCAATGTTTACGCAGTATGTGAAACTACCTATCAATAAGGCTGCTTCCATATCAATCGGAGTTATCCCAGTGATGATGATTCCTATGATTGTATTCTACGGAATACAGTCCCAAGCGACGAATCAAGTTGCTACTTTGCAAATAGGATATCTACTGCCTACCATAGTGCTACCTCTTGTGGCAGGTTTATTTTTTGCAGCTCCTTTGGGTGTCACATTCAGCAAAAAAACTCATCCTACAAAATTGAAAATTATATTTGCACTCCTTATTGTTACAGTCATTATTAAAACCATTTTAAACCTTGTTTAGACTAAAATATAACATCACCCTTATCCTTACTATTTTCACTTTAAGCTCCTCCGCTCAGAGACCTTGGTTTAAGGAGAGAAAAATAGCAAAGCTAGTAAAAAAACACGTAGAATTCTTAGCAAGTGACGCTTTAGAAGGTCGCTACACCGCTAGTGCTGGCGAATTAAAATCAGCTGAGTATATAGCAGAGCAGCTAATGGCTATTGGCGTAAAACCTCATGACTCTTTGAATTCATACTATCAGACTTTCAAGATTGTGGATTTACGCATGGCACAAGCAAATTCGAGCCTTAAGATCGGAGATCAAGTTTACACCCTGTTTCAAGACTTTTATCCTTTAAGCCCTTCTATAAATAATGGATCTTTCAATGGTGAAATAGTAAATGTAGGATTCGGTATAGAGGATGAAAAACTTGACCATAATGATTATCAAAACAAGAGCGTAAAAGGAAAAACGGTACTCATAAATATAGATTTACCAGGAGGCACTCATCCTCACAGTAAATTTCTTGGCTGGTCAGGTTCCGAATTTCGCTCCAACTACGCAAAACAAAAAGGGGCAGGTGCTGTTTTATTCTATTCTAAAAATAAAGACCTGTTCCCAAATGGAACGCTTGCGAGAACTTACAAAAACACAGGCTTGCCAGTCATGTTTCTAAAGCAAGACCTCAGCGACATAAGCACTGTGAATGGTGATTTAGTAGTAGATATTCTCATTTCTCATCAGACTGCCCACAACGTAGTGGGGTATATAGATAATGGATCAGCTCATACTGTAGTCATAGGAGCTCATCACGATCATTTAGGATATGGATACAAAGGAGGCTCTTTAGCTGAGCGACCAGGAGATATTCACAACGGAGCTGATGATAATGCCAGCGGGGTAGCCGGTTTAATTGAACTAGCGAGGTTCGTCAAGAAAAACCAAGATGATCTCAACAATAATAACTATGCTTTTGTTGCCTTTACAGGAGAAGAGCAAGGTTTGGTAGGCTCCAAATTTTTTGTGAACAGTGGATTAGTAGAAGCTCCTAAGACACGGTATATGATAAATATGGACATGATTGGTCATTTAGACTCTACACACAAAACTTTAATTGTAAATGGAGTAGGCACATCACCTGAATGGGAATCTTCAATATCTAAGGTGCAATACCCTTTGAAGAAAATTGCAAAGATTAAGACCACTGAAAGTGGTATTGGATCTTCCGACCATACATCATTTTATCTCGCTGGTGTGCCGTCAGTACATTTTTTCACAGGCCAGCATAAGTACTATCATAAACATACCGATGACATAGAAATAGTCAACTATGGTGGAGAGGCTTTTGTTATTAGTTATATCAAGTTGCTTATGTGTGAAATGGACCAACTTGATGAGGTTACTTTCACAAAAACCAAAGATGAAAACCAAGGTAGAATGAATTTTAATGTCACCTTGGGTATTATGCCTGATTATGTATATGATGGAGAAGGGCTAAGAGTAGATGGAGTCAAAGACGGTAAAACTGGTTATAAGGCTGGTTTATTGAAAGGTGATGTAATTATAAATATGGATGGCAAAGCTATAAATGACATCCAAGACTATATGAAACAGCTCTCCTCGTTGAAAAAAGGAACAAAAACAACACTTACGGTACGTAGAGGGTCAGAGACTAAAGTCCTTGACGTACAATTTTAAACTATTATGAAGTTAACAAACTATCTGAGTTCAGATAAAACACTATTTTCATTTGAGGTACTTCCGCCTCTAAAAGGAAAGAGCATTGATTCATTGTATAAAGCTATTGACCCACTTATGGAGTTCAAACCAGCCTTTGTGGATGTAACATATCATCGTGAGGAATATTTTGAACGTCCTAGAAAAGAGGGCGGTTATGATAAAATAAGCACTAAGAAACGTCCAGGTACCGTTGCTATATGTGCTGCTATAATGAATAAATATCAGATAGAAGCAGTTCCGCACCTAATTTGTGGGGGTTTTAGCAAAGACGAGACTGAAAATGCTCTTATTGACCTAGCTTTCCTTGGAATAGAAAATGTACTCGCACTCAGAGGAGATAATAGACGAGATGAGAGACATTTCACGCCGGAACCCAATGGCAATTCAAACTCGCTTGAACTTATCCGTCAAGTGGTAGATATGAATAATGGTATCTATCAAGATCAAGAGTTACAGAATGCAACGGAAACAAATTTTTGTATAGGAGTTGCTGGGTATCCTGAAAAGCATATAGATGCACCAAATATGGATAGCGACTTAAACTTCTTAAAAAGAAAAGTAGAAGCTGGCGCAGAATTTATTACTACTCAAATGTTTTTTGACAATCAGAAATACTTTGAATACGTAGACAGATGTAGGAGTGCTGGAATAAATGTACCAATAATTCCAGGAATAAAGCCCATTACTAAGAAGGGGCATTTGAGAAACCTACCAAAGATTTTCAATATGGATATCCCAGAACCACTGGCTTCTGAGCTAGACAAGGCAAAAGACGATAAAGTAGCACGTGAGATAGGTATAGAATGGTGTATCCAACAGTGTAAAGAACTAAAAGCAGCCAATGTTCCGGCTTTACACTTTTACACAATGAGTTTCTCGTCTGCGACTAAGGACGTCGTTTCCAAGATACTTTAGCATGAAAGGCATTGTCAGTAAATCTACAGGTAGTTGGTACAAAGTATTATTAGGCAGCAATGGAAACGAAATAGATGCCAGACTAAGAGGAAAAATTCGAACTTTAGAACTAAAAAGTACTAACCCTGTAGTCGTGGGAGACGAGGTTATCCTTGACTTTGTGGACGAAGAGTATACTATCAAAGAGATATGTGATAGAGAAAACTGCATCGTAAGGAAGTCTAACAAGCTTAGTAAGCAATTTCAGATTATAGCGGCAAATATTGACCATGCCTTTCTACTAGCATCTCCAGCAAATCCGCATACTCCACAAGGGTTTATAGATCGGTTTTTAGCAACTGCAGAAGCTTACCATATCTCTGTTTCAATTTTACTCAATAAAAGTGATTTAGACTCAAAAAAAGCCAATAAGCATAGAGAAGAATTATTAAACCTATACCCTAACATCAGTTACCCAACATATAATGTAAGCTTCTTTGATGAACAAGACATAAAGGTGATTAAAAATCTAGTTGCCGAGAAGTGTGTTCTACTTGCAGGAAACTCGGGAGTCGGAAAATCTACCTTGATAAATGCTCTAGTCCCTCACAGTAATCAAAAGGTTAGCGAAGTTTCTAAATCCTATCACAAGGGTCGTCATACTACCACATTTGCACAGATGTTTGTAGGAGAAAATGGGTGCAGAATCATCGATACACCAGGAATAAAAGATTTTGGCATCGTAAATATTGAAACTCACCAGGTCAGCCATTTCTTTCCTGAAATGAGAGACTTACTTTCTCAGTGTAAGTTCAGCAACTGTCTTCACACAGAAGAGCCTCAATGCCGTATTCGTGAAGCGGTAGAATCAGGAGAAATCAGCGTAACTCGATACGTTAGTTACCTCGGGATATTAGAAGAACTCTCTTAAAACAGAATAAATATTATTGCAGGAAAATTTTAACTAGCTGATTGTGAGCACATAGTAGAATGTATCTAATTTGTTTAACAAAAAACAAAAACCATTAAATAAGTAAGGTTGTTCAAATATCAACGATAAAGTCAAAACCATTATCGCTAAAGCCAAAAACGATTGAATTATTCGATCATTCATCATCTCTCAACTGAAATACGAAGTTTAGTTGCAAGAAAAAAATTTTAAGACTGTTAATTAGTTTAGTTAGGATGAAGCTCTTCTCACAATGTTGGGAGGGGCTTTCTTTAATTGGTGGCAGACTACTCTTCTAGTCCAATAGCCATATTATCTACTACTACTTCCCAAGTCTTATCTGGAAGCAATAGTACTGAAGCCAAGAACCTATCATAAGGCATTTTCGATTTCCACTCAGCGGGAGAAATAAATGAGAGTATTTTCTCGTCATTTTTTTCATACAAGTGATACATTTCATTGATTTGAGGAGTGAACTTCATCTCAGCTTCATAAATTCCGTAGGAAATTTGGAGCCTGGATTCAATTTTTTTTACTTGTCCCATAATGACATCGGCCTGCTTACGAAGCATAGCAATCTGCTGATGAGCCTGCTTCTCCATAGCCTCAACCGCACTTGCCTTTATCTTTCCCTTGTGCTCAGGTCTTATTACTGGTGAAGATACGCTAAGAGGAATAGGAGAGAACTTAGCTTCTCCAGTGTAATATTGCTTTTCTTTTTTATCTTCTTTCACTTTGGATGTGTTTAAGGTATGAAATATTCAATGCCTATGGCTCCTTTAAGTCAAACATACCGAACGGAATATTGTTCCCTATATATGAAAAACTTAATCTTGATTCTTTTGGTCTTCACATTCGCACAATGCTCTTCTTCCAAAAATAATGGTTCTACTTCGGAAACAAATAGTACAGAGCAAGTAAATGCTATAAACAATGCTCAAACCAATAATGTAAACAAAAGCTTTCATTCGTTTAGCATATTGTCCTTAGACGAATCAGAAACTCTCCAGATGGCTGACTATAAAGGAAAAAAGATTCTGATTGTAAACGTAGCATCAAAGTGTGGTTATACTCCACAATATGAAGGTCTACAAAAACTTCACGAGCAACAAGGTGAGAAACTTCAAATCATAGGATTCCCTTGCAATCAGTTCATGGGTCAAGAACCTGGTGGCAAGGAAGAAATAGCTTCTTTTTGCCAGAAAAACTATGGTGTTACCTTCCCTCTGTCCACTAAGATTGATGTAAAAGGAAAAGACCAACATCCAATTTACAGTTGGTTGACATCAGCAAATCAAAACGGACTTGAAGACTACAAGGTGAGTTGGAATTTTAATAAATTTCTTGTTGATGAGAATGGGCAATTGATCGGTCACTTCGGTAGTAGTGTAAAGCCACTAAGCGATGAACTGTTGAAGGCAATCAATCAATAGAACTCTATTTTTTGATGAATCGGTCTACGACAGAGTCGCCCCCGCTATAAAGCTTTATGAAGTAAAGACCAGACAATAGCGTATTCACGTCTATAAGAACAGGACCGTTTTTGAGTTCTGGCGTACTGCCTGAAAGCTGCACTCTCCCCTGAACATCAATCACTTCGTAAGAGTCTACCTTTCTTTCCTGTAAATATGTTTTCACTATTCCGGAACCCGGATTGGGGTATGTAGTCACTGAACCTAAGTTTGTGTGCTTGCCTTCGACTAAGATAGACTTAGCTAAAAGCCAGATATTTGGATCTATCTGCAGTTCATCTACTTTAAAACCTAAATTGACATCTATAAACTCTTCAGAAGAGCTATGTTGGATAGAAAAAGTACTGTCCTTTCCTTCTCCGGTTGCAGCAAATTCTATTTTCAAAGGAAAGAAGTCTACACTATTATGAGTAGTTCGCTGAATCAGATTGATTCTAATGGTTTCATTGTTTATTCTATGCCATTCAGACGTAATAACAGGATAACCTTCTTGATAGATATATCTTTTGAAATAGTCCGTTAAATCTTCGCCACTTGTTTTCTCAATGGCCTCCTGAAAATCTATCGTATGGGCGAATCCGTAGCATAAATCGGCATCGGACATGTAGTTCCTTACCCCTTCAAAAAAAGCCTCATCGCCTACTTCCCACCTAAGCTGATGTAAGACCATAGCTCCCTTAGCATATCTCAATCCCGCACTGAATAAATCTCGAACAGAGCTTGTATCATATGCATAAACTGAACCTTCCTCATCAATAGTTGCGGTAGTCCTAGTTTCTAGCAGGTAGTTGAGATGGTTTGCTCTAGTATCTGCAAACTCACGTGCGATAGCTGCTGTATAGGTTGCCCAACCCTCATTCAACCACAAGTCTTGCCAGGTGGCACACGTAATCTTATCCCCAAACCACTGATGCCCTAGTTCGTGAGCCATTAAATCATAGTTTAAAGTACCCATGAAACTCATCGTTTGATGCTCCATACCTCCTCCTCTTCCAAACATAACGTGGCCGTGCTTCTCTTTGATGTATGGATACTCTCCAAAAAGGCTATCAAAGGCACGCATCATCCCATCTATATTCCACCTCAGCGTATCTGCTGCCGGTTTATAAGCAGGATACATGTAATCTACGTG
>ENA-UZWU01000802-UZWU01000802.1-metagenome-genome-assembly--contig:-Day-4--1m-contig-802_pt1 | contig 11355 bp, 15 predicted proteins | sample MGYA00260345_ERZ794905 | MGnify/ENA metagenome assembly ERZ794905
CAGCAAACGCAGAAATAGAAACACTAACTGATGAAAAGTTTGAACTTGAATCAGAGTATAGAAAACTAGAAGCAGAAGTAGGACCAATCAAATATATTGCTGAGTTTGTGTATGGTGAACAAGCAGACCGTAATATGCTAGAAGAAGCAGTACGTTGGGTTATTATTACAATTATATTTGTATTTGATCCTCTTGCTGTATTATTATTAATTGCAAGTCAATATACCTTTGAGTGGAGAAGAACCCTTAAAGATGACGGCGGTGAACGTCTTCGGCAAAAAGAGTTCCGTGACTACGAACAAGCAAGAGCACAAGCAATAGTTGACAACATTCCTCCTAATAATGATCCTATTGAGGTACCTGAGGAAGCGTCGGTAGATTTAGCCCCTGCACCTTCTAAAACAACATTATCAGAAGACGAACGTAAACAAAAACTAAGTGAACAAGAAACTGATGATTGGGAAAATGCTAAACAAGCATGGAAAGAAGAAAATCCTTCGTTAACATTAAAAATGTATAAAGGATTATTCCTAGAAGGCAAAATAGACGAACTGCCATGGGAAAAGCATTTTGTATCACAAAAGTTTATGATAAAAGATAACAACAAACAAATTAAACTGGAAACAGAACCACAAGAACAGGAATCATCCGAGGGCCAAGGATATATACAGAACGAAGAACAAAACTCTTCGGAAAGTAAATGGAAAAACATCAGGCCCACAAATGAGTGATATAACACTAGTTACACCCCCAGATAAATTTTATACTAGCGAACACAGTTTCCTATTGATTTATCCTAGCGAAGTTGTTAAAGAACAATTCAATACCTTTATTCAACAATATAATATTCCGTTCGTAGTTTATCTATACGAACAGAAAGAACCCAATCATGAGCCTGAATGGCTACTTGACACTTTTCATGCAGCAGACCACGTTATTTTAGATATTGATAATTGTGAGTCATCTGTACGAGATTTTACATCATATTTTATTTCCAAAAACAAAACTTTTTGGTTGACAAGTAGTGGTGAAAACATGTATAATGTATTATCAAAGAATAGATTATATAATTTAGACTTTTTAACTGAAACAATCGGAGGACAGTTTGAGAAGAAACAATAGAAAACCTGAGGGACAGCCTTTAGGAAATGGATTAACCGTTGAAGTACGTAACGGTGACTTTACCAAAGCATTAAGAATTTTCAAAAAGAAAGTTATGGAAGCTGGTATTATCCAAGAAGTACGTGATAGACAAGAATACACAAAGCCTAGTGAAAAACGTGCAAAAGCAAAAGCGGCGGGCAAAGCTCGTTGGAAGAAGAAACAACGTCAAATGGAATTAGACGGAAAATTACCTCCGTCACAAATTAAACGTAGGAAGTAGTCATGGCAATGCATACGGAACTATGGTTTCCGAGTGTTATCTGGAGCTCGATCATTCACGTAGTTAATAACGATGAACTTAAGAAGTTTGCTTATGAACGTAAGCAAGTGGACAAAGGCAGAGTTATTAGTAACTATGGCGGCTGGCAAAGTAGTGACATTGCTACTGGTGAGTGTGATCAGATTGATCGTCTAGTTAAAACACTCAATGAGGAAATGAAAACTTGTGCCTTACAAGTTGGTTTAAAAGAATGTGAAATATATAACATTTGGATAAACATTAATCCACCAAACAGTTACAATCATTTACACAATCATGTTGGTAGTGTATTAAGTGGTGTATATTATGTTGATGCAGATAATCAAGGTAATATACAGTTTGAAAGGAACGACGGTGGTGAATATCATATCCCTTATGATATCGGACAAGAAACTTATTATACAAGTACAAGAGCAACTTATGCCGCAAAGACCAATGCACTATATATTTTTCCAGGATGGTTAAAACATAGTGTACAAGGTAATATAGGAACTACTGATAGAATTAGTGTTTCATTTAATTATGGTGAAAAGGTAAACAGATAATGCGTATAGAACAAGACATGAAACTGGACTACAAGGATGTATTAATCCGCCCAAAGCGTAGTACACTTAAAAGTCGTAGCCAAGTTAGACTTGAACGTAAGTTTAAATTTCGTAACAGCAAATCAGAATATGAAGGCGTGCCTATTATGGCAAGTAACATGGACGGTGTTGGCACATTTGAAATGGCGGACACACTTGCTGAACAAAGCATTTTTTCATGCTTAGTTAAAACATACACAGTAGAACAACTTATTATATATTTTGATAATAATGATGTACCAGAGCGTACAAATAATGTTGCTATGAGTATTGGTACAAGCGAAACTGACTTTTTAAAGTTAGTTGAGGTTCAAGCAAAGGTAGGCGACAAACTAAAATATGTATGTATGGATATTGCAAACGGATATAGTGATCACTTTGCGGCAAGAGTGCGTAAAGTACGTGACCAGTTTCCAGGATTAGTAATTATAGCAGGTAACGTGGTTACCGGAGAAATGACAGAGGAGTTAATTTTAAGTGGAGCAGATATTGTTAAAGTGGGAATTGGGCCTGGCAGTGTTTGTACTACTCGCATACAAACTGGTGTTGGATATCCGCAGTTGTCAGCTGTTATCGAATGTGCCGATGCTGCGCATGGTCTTGGAGGACATATTATCGCTGATGGTGGCTGTACTTGTCCTGGGGATGTCGCTAAGGCTTTTGCTGCTGGTGCTGACTTTGTAATGCTAGGTGGTATGCTTGCCGGACATGATCAAGGTGGCGGCGAAGTAATTGTTAAACAATTTGAAACAAATGAAATTGTTCAAACTCAAAAAAGGATTGAACAGAAAAAATATGTTCAATTTTACGGAATGAGTTCAGGTGCGGCAAATGATAAACATTTTGGCGGACTAAAAGAGTATCGTAGTAGCGAAGGAAGGGAAGTGCTGGTTCCTTATCGCGGCAATGTAAACGATACAATACAAGACCTCTTAGGCGGTCTTAGAAGCACTTGTACCTATGCAGGTGCGTTAAAGCTAAAGCAACTTAGTAAATGCACAACGTTTGTACGTTGTAGCCAGCAGTTCAATGGCGTTTATGCTAATAGCGTAAGTACATAGTAACCATAATTAATAACAATTATGGATTATTGCGTAATAAAATATAGGAGAAAATTACCTTGGAAAATATAAACTTGCTATACAAGGGGCAAGAATACCTATTGTTTATTGCATTCATCATGATGGTTGCTGGTTTGATTAAAGAACACAATTTGTTTGCAGGCGCTTATGCCTACATTCAAAAAGTATTCAAATCAAAAAGAGTAATTGTAGGATTAATGAGTGCGTTTACAGGTATCCTCCCCGTATCAGGTCGAGTAACCATTTCGGCCGGAATGCTTGACACTATCGCTCCTCCGAAAGGAACTAAAGGACGTGAGAAGTTTGGCATTATCGACTATTTGTCGACACACCACTACTATGTGTGGTCACCACTGGAAAAGACTATTCTTATCCCAATGGCTGCATTTAGCATCACATACGGTGCTGTAGTATATTCACTACTGCCACTGTTAATCGTATCTTTAGGATTAGTTTTTGGATACATTATGTTCTTTATCAAAGAAGATGATATTGAACTTAATATTCAAAAACAACATTTTAAAGTTTCTAATGTTCTTAGGAACGTTGTACCTTTCTTGTTTGCAATTCTACTAGCACTAAAACCAGTAGCAGGGTTAGACCCTTGGTTAGTGTTTGGTGGACTGTTGTTCTACTACATGGTGTTAACCATGACATGGGACTATAAGAAGTTACTAGGCTTTGTAGATTTTAAGTTATTAGCCTGGGTTGCTGTTATTATTATAATGGCTAACTTTGCAAGAGAGTATACTGACGACATCAAAGGATATTTAGAAAACACAGCGTTTGATATCAACACTGTTACTGGCTTTGCTACACTTAGTGGCTTAGCATTTGGTTCAGCATTTTTGTTTGGATCAAGTAGTAGATTTGCTGCTATCACAACAATCTTATCATTGATATACGGAGTTGAATACTTTGTATGGTTCTTTGCTTTAGATTATGCAGGATACTTAATATCCCCTATGCATAAATGTATGGCAATTGGTAAGATGTATTTTGGCACACCGTGGCGAAAATACGCAAATGCTCTGGGAATATGGATGCTACTATTAGTAGGTGCCGGAGGAGCAACTTTAATTTTATAAAAATTAAAAGTAAAAACGTGATTGGTGAGCATAGGTTTGCTTACCAATTTTTTGATTAACTTACATTTTATTTAAGGAGATAAAAATGAAAACATTAATCGCATTAACCCTATCATTGTTTATGATAGCGCCAGCAATGGCAGATGACTTCGACTATACAGAAGTAAACACTTTCGTGTCTAAAGATAATTGGACCTTTGGTGTAAGAGAGTATGCTGACAAGGATACATCTCAACGTATTTTACGATATGATAATGAAGAAAATCCGTATCGTTTAGAGTACAGAAAAATTGATAACGCTGGCGTGGGAGAGGACTGGTTCCGTTTCCAAGTTAAGCAGATCAAAAATGGAGCGTTCTTTTTCAACTCAAGATTTGAACATAGATCAAGAGAAGGTAGAGAAAACGTTATGCGTTATCGCCCACAGTTTGGTTTAAAAGCACAAGGCCAACCTAACTTATTGTTTGGTAGCCCTTTTGTAATCTTAGAACCGCACGTTCAATGGACGTACGACGGAGATAAAGTTGAATACAGTCACATGCAAACCTTTATTGGTACTAAGTATGTGTTTGGCAATTTTGAAGTATCACCTATGATTGAAGTAGATTTTACAGATGACTTTAAGAAAGATGTTGCATACTTTGCGGTTGACTTTAAGATCAATCTGTAATATACTTGTATTATAAATGATAAATAAATGTGTAGGGGATTTTCCCCTACGTATTTAAACCGAGACGCCGAAAGGGTCTCATTTAGTTAACTTGCTTATTATAAGGAGAAAACAATGACAAGACTAACAACTCTAGACCTACCTAACTTTCACAGAGCCACTATTGGCTTTGATAGACTGTTTAACGAAATGGAAAGACAATTCGCAAACAGTCCAAACGGAAACGGGTATCCCCCATACAACATTGCACAAATCAACGAAGATGAGTATATGATCTCATTAGCCGTTGCCGGCTTTGGTATGGATAACCTTGAAATCACTAAAGATGGAGACATTTTAAAGATTGAAGGAACTGCTCCTAAAGGAGATGAAGATGTCAACTACCTACACAAAGGTATTGCCGGACGCAACTTCCGTAGAGAGTTTACACTTGCTGACCATGTGAATGTAACAAATGCTACACTTGAATTAGGTATGCTTAATGTACACCTAACACGTGAAGTACCAGATGCACTGAAGCCAAAAACAATTAAGATCAACGAAGGTCTTACAATTGAAGGCGAAAGTAAGTAAACAGTTTGGGGGAGTAATTACTCCCCCATTTTATTGGAGAAAAAAATAATGACCGAAGATGTAATTTTAGATGTAAAGATAGATGAGAAATTATCTAAGAAAATATCTGAACCACCAAAGTTTAAAGTAGTATTGCTAAACGACGATGTTACTCCAATTGATTGGGTAATAAAAGTTCTAGTTGAAATATTTAGACACTCAAATGAAAATGCTGAGAAAATAACACTAACCATTCATACCGATGGTTCAGGCGTTGCTGGCATATATACTTATGAGATAGCAGAACAAAAGGCACTCGAAGCACAAGACCAAAGTAGAAGTCAAGGGTTTCCATTGCAAATTAAACTAGAGAAAGAGTAAAATATGAGCTTAAAAGATCTTACATGGGAACACCATAAGGACGCAGAAAGGCAAGAATTTGTTAAAGTAATGATGAGTGGTAAGATCAATCCAGAACTATATGCAACTTATCTTTGGAATCAACATAAGAAATATGATTTGCTTGAAGCAATAGCAGGTGCTAACGGAGTACTAGATGACCTTCCAGGAATTAGACGTAAACAAGAAATTGAAAAAGATTTCTTTGAGTTATGGACTGATAAAGATAAAGAGCCAACTATTTTACCAAGTACAGAAAAATATATCGATCATATGCGTAGTATAATGGCAGACCCAGATGCATTGATGGCGCACATATATACACTACACATGGGAGACCTAAGTGGTGGTCAAATGATTAAAAAACGTATTCCAGGCACAGGACATATGTATAATTTTTCAGTTGACACAACAGAATTAAAAGAAGCCATACGTAGTAAAATTAACGACGAAATGGCAGACGAAGCAAGATTTTGTTTCGAAACAGCAACCAACTTATTTAAAGAATTAATGGAGTTAGACATTGAGCGTTATATGGAACCGGCTAATTGAGTGCCAAGATGAAATTCTAAACATCTTTGACAGTCGAGCAACAGAAATACAAGAACCAGGACTATCACATTTTAATCAACCTGAGAACGGGTGGATCAATCGCGTGTGGGCAAATGATAGTGTTCGTAGAGCACACATCGATGTAGTAGATGCACGTGAGTCTAGAGGCTTATGGATGATGCATGTTTGTTGTTTTCCTAATCTAAATAACGATGCACCAATATACGGCTTTGATGTTATTTCAGGCAAGAATAAAATGACTGGAGCCTTTCATGACTTTAGTCCTAGTTCTAATCCAGATCATCCTATGATTGACGGATACAAAGAAAGTGTTGAAGACTTTATACCTAGTAAACAAAGACAACTACCAGAGTGGGCAACTAATATCTTTACAGATAAAATGCTTGCCGCAGGTAATGTTAAAACAGAAGAAGAGTCTGTTGCCATTATCGATATTGCTATTGCTAATCTTAATGCATGGTTTGACGAAGTACCGTTATCAAATGGAAACGGTGATAGAGATATAGTTGCGGCAAGTCAAAACTATTACTGTCATAACCAGCAACAAAATCCACATACGCCTAATGTTATGAAAACGCTTGGTCTTGCAGAAGAAGATGTAGATCGGTTCTGTACAGATATGCTGTTTCCTAAAATAGTATAAATACTATTAATAATTTAGGAACAATGAACAATGCGTTATAGTGATTTTAAAACTGTTAAATTTAAACAAAAGAAAATTGTAGAATTTGTACAAAACCCAGATCTAGCCAAACCAGATCAAATGGATATGAATCAAATACTTGATTTTATTGATACCGAGTCTGACAATGCAGACCCAAAACTTTTACAAATTGTTACTAAAGGATTAGATAAGCTCAAAGGATATTTTAGAAATAAAGTTGAGAAAGTTAATCCAGACGCATTAAAGAATCAACCAGCCAATGAAACACTAGCAGATGCAATTGACACACAAATTAATGATGTTAATTTTATGCGTGAGCAAGTTAAGCAGGCAGGTGGCGACCCTGATGATGTTAAAGCATTAGAATTTGCTAGAAACCTAGCCAAGATGCTACTACCTAAAGGTGCTCAAATTGGACACGAATCACTAAACAAAATTAAAGCAGAAATAGAACAACTGTATGCCCCACTTGCTAAAAAGATTGTAGACGGTGGCTCAGTGTTTGCACCAGCTGTTGGCGAAGACGGTGATGATGCTTATGCACAAGAGATGCAGATTAAACGATCTGAACTTTCTAAAACTGGTCAAGCCGTTGCAAACAGTATTGCTGACATGGCTAATGCAGTAATAGAAAAAGCTGGACGAGAAGAAGCAATTAAAGACGCCGAAATAGAATTAAAGAGAATTCGAGAGTTTTTAAAACGCTGTGTAGCTGATCCATTTATTGATTTTGATCAGTTAATAAAACAGACTCACGGTACTATTGAGCAAGAGTTTGCAAAAAAAGGCAAAGAATATTTAGATGTTTACAATAATTTTGAAAACATCTTAGGCCGTACAATTGATAAGTCAGGTGCTGGTGCTTGGGGTCCAGGTGAGCTAGGACTATTAATGCTTTCTAATCCTGTTAAAAAAGGAACTAAGGGCGACATTATGACAGTGGCAAATCTTCAAGTTGAAGTTAAGGCTAGTAAGAAAGCAACTGCTGGTGCAAGACTTAATGTTGAACAAGCAACAAAAGGCAACCTAACAAAAGATTATAACGAAGTATTAAGAAAATACTTTGGTGATAGTGTATATGTTGGTGATAAAGAAATGCAGGTTGATCACCAAACTCCAAAAGGACAACTTAATTTTACTATTAAAGGATTTGATATACTTAATTCTTGGGTAGACGAAAAATCTAAAGAAGATAAATGGTCAAAAGCACAGTCAATTAAGTTCTTAATAGACTCTGTAAATATTCCTATGAGGAACTATATAGGAACTGAAGGTTACGATTCGTCAATCAAACAAGCAATGTCAAAAGTAGTAGATTCCACAGGAAGATTTGATTTTAAATCTTTCCAGATTGAATTTACAAAACTAATGTTTGCATTATACAAAGCAGAAATGTTAGACTGCATTTTAGTTATTAATCCTATCATAGGAACATTCCTTGTAATGAACGATCCATCTGATGTTGATGATGCGGTAAAACGAGGATTAGTGATCAGCGGCGGAATTGATTTTAAAGATAAACAATCAACCAAATCTCCTCAAGTAGGCGTTGGCGCAGTACAGTCAATATAACCCACCTTTCATAAACCCCACCACTTTAGATCATTCATCTCTGATAAATACAACGAGAAGGATATATTAAGAAAAGAGCGTGAGGGCTCTCACTTCGGAGACTATTATGACAAGATTAGGAGTAACAGCGTTACTAGTATTATTAACATTTTCAAATACTAGTGCAGCAGAGATTGTATGGGGTTTTAAAAACCCAGCATTTCATTATGGTAACGGATATTCCACACATGTTTTAAGTGTAGAACAATTACAATTTAATAGAAAAAAAGAATTAGCTGATTTTCAAAGATCAGAAGCATTAAGAATTGAAAGAGAATTAGAAAATACAACTCTTAATAAATTCTTAAAAAACTTAGAATCAAGAATTTACGCACAGATATCAAAACAGATGGTAGACAGTATGTTTAGTGCATGTAGTGATACTGACGCGGCTGCAGGTACTTGCTCACAAGCAACTACTGGAACAGCATCAATCGAAGGATCCACTATTACGTGGATCAGAGATCCACTAACAGGATCAATTACCTTACAAATACTAAACGAAGATGGAACTTATACGGAAATTACAATTCCAGGCTCAGGGGAGTTTGGTTTTTAAATGATACGTATTCTAACACTAATTACATTCACATTGATAGCAAGTGGATGTGCTATGTCACCGAGCATGATCGATTATTCAAAAGAGTCGAGCTGGAAACCAACTGTTCAAGTTGCACCTCTAGTAAACGAACTTAAAGATGTACCCGAACTAGATGGTCCGGTCATAACAATAGCAGTATATAATTTTTTAGATAAAACTGGTCAAAGAAAACCTGCAAGTAATATTGCTAACCTTTCTTCGGCAGTTTCTCAAGGCAGTGAAGTATGGGTAATAAAGGCATTACAAGAGGCAGGTAACGGCACATGGTTTCAAGTAGTTGAACGTGTCGGTCTCGACAACTTAGTAAAAGAGCGTCAGTTGATTCGTTCAACACGAGAACAATACGAACGTACAAAAGACGCTGGACCAACTCCATTGAAACCTATGCTTTTTGCAGGGTTACTTTTAGAGGGTGGCATTGTAGGGTATGACAGCAATGTGGCCGCAGGTGGAGCAGGAGCCAGGTATTTGGGCATTGGGGCACAAACCGAATATCGAATCGACACAGTAACCGTTGTGATGCGAATAGTATCAGTAAGTACCGGCAAGGTTTTATTATCTGTCGCTACAGAAAAAGTAATTGCATCATCACGATCCGGAGCGGACGTATTTAAATTTTTAGATATGGGTACAAAAGCTGTCGAAGCAGAGAGTGGGTACTCTGTAAATGAACCGGTCAATTATGCCGTTCGAGCCGCAATTGAGGCAGGTATAATTGAAATAATAAATCAAGGCCAGAAAGAAGGGCTTTGGAAGTTTAAGGACGACGTGATAGATGACAATGCTTTACAATGTAAAATAGTTGATACATGCTATACTCAAGAGGACTTAGATAACCAAAACACCGACTGATGGGCGAGAATAGAGGGATAATTATGAATAAGATATATGGAGGATTAACAGTCCTATTATTATCTAGTTTTGTAAATTTTGCGTCAGCAAATGATATCTATATTACACAAGTGGGAGACACTTTGGATTTAGATATTGTTCAAGACGGAACAGGTAATACAATTGGTGATTCAGTTACAGGTGTAGACCTTGACGGATCAAGTATGACATTTAGTATATCTCAAGTTGGGAACACCAACGTTGTTAATGCACTTATTAAAGGAAGCACTTATGTAGGCACATGGACAATGGACGGTAGTGGAAATAATATTGATTTTAAATGCTCAAGCAGTACAACAGGAGACTGTGATACTGTAACAGCAAATATCGATATTGACGGCTCCAATACTAACCTAGACTTATATATAGGTGAAAATGACGACTCTGATAGCACCAATGTAACATTAGACATTGACGGAAATGGAAACATTCTAGCAATGAATCTAGACGGAAAAGCCTTGGCACTAAACTATACTATTGACAACAGTGTTGGTAGTAGTGCATCATCAAATCTAGCAAACACTATTACAACTACAGTTACAGGAACTGGCTTAACTGGCCATAATCAAACTGTTAGTTTAATTGGTGGTGATAATACTATAGATATTACACAAAGTGGTACAGCTCAAGATCAAACAGTGAACTTGAATTTACAAACTAGTGGTAGTGATATAGACATTACACAAAGCGATTAATAATGAGAGTTGCTAGGTACATCCTTGTTGCCTTGCTTTTTTTACCAATAACAGCATATGCAAATATTGGTAAAGTTGCAGATCAAAAAGGTAATGGTGCAATTGAACGAGGGCGCGATTTAGTTGGTAGTGGCATAGGTACAGAAGTACAAAGTATGGATGCTGCAGTCACTACCAATGGAACTATGCGTATTGACTTCGTTGATGACACTAGGGTTGATATAACCCAACATAGTAAACTCATTATTGACGAATTTGTATATGACCCAGCAAACGATGTAGGGTCACTTTCNNATAAGAACACCTAGTGCTACTATTGGTGTTCGTGGTACAGACTTCGTAATGGTCGTAGATGAAGTGGGTGGAAGTTTGATTACACTTTTACCAAGTTGTGATACTTCTGGAGCGTGTTATACAGGAGAGATAACTGTAGAAACAGACGCTGGTATTGTTATAATGAATCAAGCATTTCAAGCAACAGCAACATCAACATCGGCATCACCTCCATCACCACCAAAACTT
>ENA-UZWU01000058-UZWU01000058.1-metagenome-genome-assembly--contig:-Day-4--1m-contig-58_pt1 | contig 11345 bp, 9 predicted proteins | sample MGYA00260345_ERZ794905 | MGnify/ENA metagenome assembly ERZ794905
CCCGGAGTCGCACCGGTGCCTGCTTTCACGACTTCATATTGAAGTCCTGATTCGGTCACTGTGACACCCTCACGCTGAGCGTTTTCAGCGAGGAAAGCCGCTCCAGCTTCTGAATTTCCTTCAGATAAAGCCGCTTGCTCACCCGCACGCTCGGCTTCCATTTTTTCCTGAAACGCCATCATCTCAGCGGTAATTTCTTCCTCGGTCAGTCGCGCCTCGGCACCGTCAAATGCGTCTCGCATTCCCAGTGCATAAGCATCAACATCCATCGCCATGCCATCCGCGACCATACGCTCACCCATTCGCAGGGCAATACCATAGGATAAACGCTTCTCAGGGGTATCTAGTGTCATGGGGTCGGGCTCCTTAGCCTGTTCCTGACAAGCGGACAAAGCGCCCACCAGAACCGGCGCCATCAAAAAAGTCGCTATGCGACCAGTAGTCATTCGAAACATGGTTTCTTCCTGCAAAAAGTGATCGACGTCTTGTGACATCGGAGAAGGTACCCCGCCATTTTAAAGGGAGTATCGCGCTTGTGCCACCGTTAACCTACCACCAAGGGTGACCGGCGCTTAAGGGACGGAAAATACTGGTTAAGATAATAACGCCCCCAGACCGGCTATACGCTGCCGAGGAACTGGTTTCGCGGCAACTGAGAGCGCTATACCAAGGTTATCAATCACCCTCGACTCTTCCATCAAAACTAGCTCACTTGGCCCAAGTACAGCCAAGGATCCAAAATATAGTTCAGCCAAGGCATATTCAGCTTTAAGCTCAAGTCGTTGTAGCTGCTGACGCTGGCTTGCCAGGCCGTCATTTTCACGCCAACCACGGCGCGTGCTACGCAAAGGAATAACCACACCGTCGAGCCAAGGCGCCGCCGCAGTGGCAAGTGCATGCCGGGCCTCAGGGGTCACCGCCCAACCTTGTAGGCCCAGCCAGCCCATCAGTAGCAGCTCCAATACGGTGCACCCATGCTCCTCCTGTAATGCCATCATTTCTGTTGCCACCACTGGATCTGTCCACTGCGCGACTGCCCAGCTCCAAAAAGTATCCACGTTGAGGGTATTAGGGGCCGTCATCTTTTTCCTCTGCGATGAGCCTTTGCTTGTCTTGCCGGGACAGTCGACGCGTCTGGGCTTCAAACTGCTGCGCCTCGCTGCGTGAGCTCGCCGACTTTTTCCATACCAATTCCACCGGCCTTCTGACACGCGTGTAACGCGCACCTCCTGCCAACTCCCCGTTATGCTGCCGCACGCGCCTTAGAAGATTCACCGTGACACCACAGTAAAGCGTGTGGTCCGCGCAGCGCACCAAATACACCCACCAACACGCGGACTCCGAGGGGCATTTTTCATCAGCCCTAGGGGTGCTATTATACTGCGTCATCTACCCACCTAATTTACGTTTCTATTTCAGGGAGTCCCTATGACCCAAAGCATCGTCCATGTCAGCGAAGCCACTTTTGACGCTGAGGTATTGTCTTCAGAGCTACCCGTGTTAGTGGACTTTTGGGCCGAGTGGTGTGGTCCGTGCAAGATGATAGCGCCTATTCTCGACGAACTCGCCACCGAATACGATGGGCGTTTAAAAATTTGTAAGGTTGACGTCGATGCCAACCCCGGCATTCCTGAAAAGTTTGCCATCCGAGGCATTCCAACCTTGATTATCTTCAAAGATGGCAATGCCGTCGAAACCAAAGTCGGGGCGCTAAGCAAATCCCAACTTGCTGCATTTGTCGACGAGTGCCTGTAGCTTTATCCTTTGCTAGCCCCTCTATTGGGGGGCTACACACAACAATGTTTTAAAAAAAGATAGCCAAAGGGGGCTGGACGCTTCCTTTTCGCAGTGCTAGTTTACAGATGTGGCGCGACCAGCCTGGTCCAGCCTTTGTTCCTTTCCAACATTTTTATGCCTCAGGCTACCCACTTAAGTCGGGTGTTTGTGCAAAGCGTCGGATAAGGTCAGACCGTACCTGCAGTGGATTCCTACCACGGCAGCACCTCCTTCTTAATGAATCCGGACTTTACTTGTGGATGAAAACAATAGCTCAATGAGCAACAACGTTGAGGCAGCAAATGCCTCAGAAACACCTGCCGCTACCGAAGCCGCAGCCAAATCGGCCCCTGAGGCTACGGCGAACAAAACAACAGCCGAACCAACCTCCCCCGATGTTGCTGCAGCGAAAGCGAAAGACGCTCCCGATACCGCCGCCAGTGATAGTGCGACGGAGACTGACGCCGACGCAGGGCAAACCAAAACTCTGAAATTAAATCGCACCGAAGGCGCTGAGACATCAAGTCCCGAGCAGCCAACTCCTGAGGCGACTTCAGAAAACACGGAAGCCAGCGAAAAAGACAACGGTGGTAATAACAACCGTAGAGGGCGTAACCGACGACAGCGTCGACGAGAACCCAGCACACCCAGTGCCAACCCATTGAGCTTGACCGAGCTAAAAGATAAGCCCACCCAAGAGCTGATTGATATGGCTCAGGAAATGGGCCTCGAAAATATGGCGCGGTCACGCAAGCAGGATATTATTTTCGCACTGCTCAAGCGTCACGCCAAAAGCGGCGAGGATATTTGGGGCGATGGTGTTCTTGAGATCCTGCAAGACGGTTTCGGATTCCTTCGCTCATCGGACTCATCCTACCTCGCCGGCCCCGACGATATTTACGTAAGTCCCAGCCAGATTCGACGATTCAACCTGCGCACGGGCGATACGATTACCGGCATGATCCGCCCGCCAAAAGACTCTGAGCGGTACTTTGCGTTACTGAAAGTAAAAGATGTCAACTTTGAAGTGCCCGAAAGCGCGAAAAGTAAGATCCTCTTCGAAAACTTGACGCCACTCTTTCCCAATGAGCGCCTATCACTCGAAAAAGGCAACGGGTCTACCGAAGACTTGACCGGTAGGATCATCGACCTTGTAGCGCCTATTGGTAAGGGTCAGCGCGGATTATTAGTCGCCCCTCCTAAGGCGGGTAAGACCATCATGATGCAAAACGTAGCGCAGGCGATTATCACGAATAATCCCGAATGCTATGTGATCGTGCTGCTCATTGACGAGCGTCCGGAAGAAGTCACCGAAATGCAGCGTTCGGTGGGCGCCCGGGGAGCCGAAGTTGTGGCCTCGACGTTTGATGAGCCGCCCTCACGGCACGTGCAGGTCGCCGATATGGTGATTGAAAAAGCTAAACGACTGGTTGAACACAAACGTGATGTTGTCATTCTTCTAGATTCTATTACCCGCCTTGCACGTGCCTACAACACCGTTGTACCGAGCTCAGGCAAGGTGTTAACGGGTGGTGTGGACGCCCATGCCCTCGAACGTCCAAAACGGTTTTTTGGCGCAGCACGAAATATTGAGGAAGGTGGCAGCCTCTCCATTATTGCCACAGCCCTCATCGATACCGGTTCCAAGATGGACGAGGTAATTTATGAAGAGTTCAAAGGCACCGGCAACCTTGAGTTACACCTAGACCGGAAAATAGCCGAGAAGCGAATTTATCCTGCGATTAATATTCGTCGCTCGGGTACCCGCCGAGAGGAACTGCTCACCGGTGAAGATGAACTTCAACGCATGTGGATTCTGCGTAAGTTGCTGCACGGTATGGAAGATCTACCCGCCGTTGAATTTTTGCTGGATAAACTCAAAAACACCAATTCCAACGAAGAATTCTTTAAGTCAATGAAGCGAAAATAAGCGCCGGGGGCAGTAAGCAACAGCCCCTCGCCAGCTGCTATCTTTTGGCCCCTAGCTCCCTAGGGGCATACCAACGCTCCCAGTGAGGACAATTTATGGCCGCACAATTCACCGATTTGCGGGACTTCATTGCCACCCTCGAAGCGGAGGGGCAATTAGTTCGTATTACCGCGGAAGTTGACCCCAACTTGGAAATGACCGAAATCGCCGACCGCACATTGCGGGGCGGTGGGCCCGCTCTCCTGTTTGAAAATCCCAAGGGATACAGCATGCCGGTACTGGCCAACTTGTTTGGTACGGAAACCCGAGTAGCGCGTGGGATGGGAGCAACGTCAACGAAGGCCTTGAGAGAAATCGGTGAGTTATTAGCCTACTTGCGGCAACCCGACCCGCCCAAAGGCATGCGCGACCTCATCGACAAAGCCCCCTTACTCAAAAAGGTCCTGAATATGGGGCCGAAAACCATTAAGCGTCCGCCTTGTCAGGAGGTGGTGCTCGAGGGGGACGCAGTGGACCTAACCACCATCCCGGTTCAAACCTGCTGGCCCGGGGATGTCGCCCCTCTCATCACTTGGCCGCTAGTGATCACACGCGGCCCAGAAAAACCAAGAATGAATCTTGGCATTTACCGGATGCAGCGCCTAGGCCCACGCAAGTTGATCATGCGTTGGCTGTCCCATCGTGGCGGGGCACTCGACTTTAGAGATTGGACACTTAAGCACCCTGGTGAACCCTACCCGGTAGCCATTGCGCTGGGAGCCGACCCGGCGACAACCTTGGGGGCGGTAACACCTGTCCCAGACGCATTGTCCGAATACGCTTTCGCCGGCTTATTACGTGGCAGTAAAACCGAGCTCGCCGAGTGCCTGACCGATCGCTGCAAAGCCAATGATCTTCGCGTTCCAGCTCACGCAGAAATTATTCTTGAGGGATACATAGACCCCACCGAAGAGGCCGAGGAAGGTCCCTATGGCGACCACACCGGCTACTACAACGAAGTCGAACGCTTTCCCGTGTTTACCGTTGAAAAAATGACGACTCGTAAAAACCCTATCTACCACAGTACTTATACCGGACGCCCACCCGATGAACCTGCAATTTTAGGCGTCGCTCTCAATGAAGTTTTCGTACCACTGCTGCAGAAGCAATTTCCAGAGATCGTCGATTTTTACCTCCCACCTGAGGGTTGCTCTTACCGAATGGCGGTTGTCACGATTCGCAAGGAATACCCCGGACACGCCAAGCGCGTTATGTTGGGAATTTGGTCTTTCCTGCGTCAGTTTATGTACACCAAGTTCATCATTGTCGCTGACGAAGATATTAATGCTCGCTCCTGGGAGGACGTTATCTGGGCGATGACGACAAGAATGGACCCTCGCAGAGACTGCGTATTCATCGACAACACGCCCATCGACTATCTTGATTTTGCATCCCCTGTCCCCGGCCTTGGGTCTAAAGTTGGCATGGATGCAACCAACAAATGGGAAGGTGAGACTGATCGGGAGTGGGGTGAAGCCATCGCTATGGACAGCACTGTAAAAGATCGTATTGACGAAATCTGGCAGGAGCTCAACATCGAGCTCCCGGGACGTTAAAACACTCAGATTGCGTGATTACTGCCCTTCTTTAGAATCGGGCAATGGCACCTCGGGCAGTGGCGCAAGACTCAACCCTACAGCCTCTGCCGACAGAGCACTGGCTCGCTCGTGGTCGCCCCTTGCAGCGCAAAAGCGCGCCAGCTCACAACAGTTTTCAGGGGTAGCCCCTCGCTGATGCGCCTGTTCGAGCCAGGTGCCCGCGGTTTCCCAATCTCCAGCGTGGAGTGCCACTCTAGCTGCGGCTAAAAGCAATGCTCCATCATGGCTAGGCGCGTCCAGCCATTTTCGAACTATTTTAAGAAGCTTGCGCGGATTGTCAGGGGGAAAGCGCCCCAGAAACGCCACCAGCTCAGGCTGCCAATCTTTTCCCAGCCAGCTAACGATGTGTTTTTCTGCCTCGCCATAACCACGGAGTGTGATCAGGGCATCGAGGTAGCAAATCCTCAGCGGCAATTGCTCGCGCTGCGCACGGGGCATATCACGCCACAGCACCTCGAGGTCCTTAACACTGCCATTCGACTGCTCAGCAATTGACCGGATAAGCGCATGCCAGAGCTCCCCCTCAAGGCCTCTCAGTGCAACGTCTTCTAGTAAGCCGTATTTCCGCAGCTCAGGTAACAGCGGGCGCAGTGCATCCCATTCACCTAAATGCCGGTGAGCTCTTGCCAACAGTGCTAAAACGTAAGGGTGTTTTGCGGCGTTAGCCCGGGCCCGGACTAAAGTTGCCAGCGCCTGCTCGTAGTTACCTGCCGATAACTGAAGTTCCGCCTGCGTTAGCTCAACCGCCACGCCGGCATCTGCCTCAACACTCTCGGCCTTTCCCAGCTGCTCCTTGGCTTCGTCAATGTTCCCCAACCTAAAACTCGCGCGCGCAGCAATAAGATGATTCACCAAAGGGGCATCGCTGTAGCGCGCCGAGCGCAGCAACTGCGTCCGCGCCCGCTCCCAATTTCCCTCGATAAAACTGATGAGACCGCGATTTGTGAGTGCCGTGGCGTTACGACTTTTCCGCTGGCCCATCCAACCGCTCAACACACGCTGGGTACCCCACACTCGCCGAACAGCGCCGAATAAGAGTGCTATCAGCCCCCAGCTGATCAACCACGCTAATAGGGCAAACCAAACACTCGTCTCCACCACCACATCACCGAGACTGGCGTAGACATAACCGCCATCTTGGTCGACCTGATTTACCAGTGCGGCACCCAATATCAGGCCCAAGACTGCCAAGACGATGAATCCACGCATCGTTAGTCGACCTCCGCCGGAGCCGCCACGCCCATGACGTTATCGCCGCTGTCTATCGCTATGATGGCATCGGCCAACGCAGCGCGAGAGGCCAATAAATCAGGTATTTCAGGCGCGATATTGAGGGCCGCTAGCCCATCGAGCTCGGCGACCATGGCCGCAACCCGATCGGGATCAGTGTCTGTAAAAACCTCTATGGATGCCCGGGCTCGGGCGACGGCGTGTTGAAACAGGGTCGCGTTGGCAGACAGCGCTGCAATCTGAGCCTGCTCAAGTGACATGCGAAGATTTTGGCGAATCAAATTCTCCCAATCAGGCGTCAGCAGCCCGGCCCGCTCATCGCTACGGCGCTGCACCACGAGGTAACGTGACAATTTATCAAGCGCCGCGCGCCAGCCAGCATTCGCCTGAGACCATAAGCCCTCACTCGCTGGTACTGGGGGCTCTGGTGCCTTGGCAACCCGAACCTGTAATAAAGCGGCCTGCTCAATGAGTGCGGCAAACCGAGCGTATAGACCTACCGAATCAACCCTTGGGGCCACTGCAAGACGCGCTAAGTCGGCAGCAAGCGCTCGCCGTGCGGTGATAAATCGCGGGTCATTGACCTCCATGAGTAAAGCATCTGCATTAGCCAGCAGCGCTTGCGCGGCGTCGATATCTCTAGACACCAGCAACCGCTGTGCCGACAGCCTGACCAAAAAAGCGGCCTCGTTGGCCAACCAAGCCCGTCGATCAGTAGCCGTGAGCCTAGCGAGCCGGATGTCGACTCGCTCAAGACGCTCTGACATCAGTTGGGCCACGCTTTCCTGTTCTAGCAGACGTTGAGATTGCCGCGCTGCTGAGGCTTGCAATGCTGCCGACGTTAACGCCTGAGACTCTGCCATTTGTTGCTCAAACCCCAAAGCAAGCTCACGGGCAAGAGTATCCGGTGAACCCTCTAAAGCGGCCAGTCGAGCGTCGCTAGCTTCAAGCTGTAACATTAATTCTTGATAGCGAGGTAAACCGTAGGCCCAGCCAAGATAAGCACCACCACCGAGCACCAATAGCAGCAACACGAGCAGCGTCCTAGCAAAACGGTCACTGCTGCGTTTGGATGCCGGCGTGCTGACGGGATCAGCCGCAGCTGGTTTCTTCGCAGGTTTGGCCTCGGGTATTGGTGCTAATTCACTGTTAGCGTCATTAGGGCTTTCGGCCACCATACCGTTTTGCTCCTTCAGTGGTTCGTTTAGCCGCGTTTGTTCCTTAATCTGCAGACTTTGCAGGGGCTCAATGGCCGCAAGAAACGAATCATCACCCGCACCGGCTGCCGTGATGATACGGCTCCAACCCAGCCCCGCTGCAATTTTAGCAACACGCTTCGAAGGCACAATCACAGGACTATCTAGCAGGTTGGGCTGACCGCCCCGCCCCAGTAGATCGGTTAATTGTTCAACAATCTCTCCAGAGCTCGCCTGAAAAACCAAGTGTTCCTTTTCACACAACTGCCAGCAAAACTGACCGGCATCAATCTCCGTTGGAGCTCGCCGGTAACACACGTAGCTGACGACCTCGGCTCCTCGCTCACGCAAAGCCTCAGCGAGCAAACCACGGCCACCCTCGCCTTTGACGAGAACAATTTGCTTGCCCTTGACGCCGTGCAGAATATCAAGATCCAACAAGCCCTCAGAGTCAGCCTGCGAGGGCACGCTGACATCAAATCCTGCCGACGATATGGCGCTTGCTGTCGCTCGACCTACCGCCAGAATTGGACACCCTAGCTCGCGTAACTGTGGCGCTAAATTAGCAAGGCCCTGTTCGACAGCATTCACGCTGATAAAAATACAAATATCACCGGGGTAAAGCGTTATCAGCTCTCTGTCCTCGACAGAAATCGATGCGATGTTGATTAAGGGCTGCACAATGCTGTCAACACCGCGCTGTTCAAGCACGATCCGCAGGGGCTCAACTACCCCCCCGGGCCGTGTCAGGACCGCTGTTAGGGTCACCCTCGCGCGGCCTCGAGCAGTTCTGCTGCACCTCCATCGAGCAAGGCCTGCGCAACCTCTCGACCCAGCTCTTCAGCTTCGGTGCCTCGAGCTTGGGCCGTAAGCACAGAGCTGCCGTCAACGGAACCCACCAATGCCCGCAGCCAAAGCTCATTGTTCTCTTGTACCGCGTAGCTGGCGATCGGAACATCACAACCACCATCCAGCACTCTCACGACTGCGCGCTCAGCAGTTACACATTTGGCCGTGAGGGGGTCGTTCAGGGGTGCTAGCAGCTCAGCCACTCGATCATCATCACTGCGATACTCAATACCGACAGCACCCTGGCCACCGGCAGGTAGTGAAACCTCAGGCTCTATACGCGCGCCGATTCGCGACTCAAAGCCCAACCTCACTAAACCCGCTGTGGCGAGAATAATGGCATCGAACTCACCCGCATCTAGCTTCGCCAATCGGGTATTCACATTGCCTCGTAAAAAGCCAATATCTAAATCAGGGCGTACGCGCCTTATCTGGCAGGCCCTGCGCAAACTCGATGTTCCAAAGCGGGCACCCTCATCAAGCTCAGATAGAGCCGATATACCAACAAGGGCATCTCTCGGATCTTCACGCTCGCAGATAACGCCCAGCGTAAGGCCGGGAGGCAGCGACATGGGTACGTCTTTCATAGAGTGCACTGCGATATCTGCGCGGCCATCGAGCAGTGCTGTTTCTAACTCCTTAACGAACAGCCCTTTCCCGCCGACTTTGTAGAGAGGTTTATCGAGTAATTGATCTCCGCGAGAGGTCATACCCAACAGTTCTACCGTGAGATCCGGATACAGTGCGCGCAGTCGATCTGCGACATAGTTGGCCTGCCAGAGCGCCAACGGGCTCTCTCGGGTGGCAATAACGAGCTTGGACACGAGATACTCCTCAATAAGAGGTTCCAGCTTACCACGGCTTGCGCTGATCCATAGCGCCACAATGCTATACTGGGGCTCGCCCATCAGGCCATTACCCCAACTCAAAGGGGGCTGCATTTCAGGACTGCACATGAGTCAATCCAAAAATTCCGAAGCGACAACCAGCAAACTGTGGGGTGGACGCTTCGCAGAACCCACCGATGCCTTTGTGCAACGCTTTACGGCCTCTGAGGCCTTTGATCGACGATTAGCGTCGCAAGATATCCGTGGATCTCTGGCACACGCCAAAATGCTGTGTGCCCAGAATATATTGTCCCCTGCCGATCTTGCGGAAATTGAAGCGGGCCTGGCCCAAATTTCTGAAGAAATAGCCTTGGGGAGCTTCGAGTGGCGGGTTGATCGGGAAGACGTTCATATGAACATCGAAGCTCGACTTACTGAAATTATCGGCGCCACCGGCAAAAAGTTGCATACAGGCCGTTCACGCAATGATCAGGTTGCCACTGATATTAGGCTATGGCTGCGCGAGTCGATTGATGCAGTCACCCAAGAACTGACCCGCTTGCAGCAGGGAATTGTTGAACTTGCGGCTGAGCATTCGGGCACCGTCATGCCGGGATTTACCCACCTTCAAGTTGCACAGCCGATTACTTTTGGGCATCACCTAATGGCATGGTATGAAATGCTGGACCGTGACTTTGGTCGGCTCCAAGATTGTCAGGCGCGCTTAAATCAGTGCCCCCTCGGGGCTGCTGCACTGGCAGGCACTACTTTCCCAATCGACCGAATGATGACTTCCGATGCTTTGGGGTTCGAATCTCCCACCCGCAACTCTCTGGACTCTGTTTCAGACCGAGACTTCGCCATCGAATTTACGGCAGCTGCCGCTCTAATAACCACACATCTGTCACGCATGTCGGAAGAGCTCGTACTTTGGACATCGGCCCAATTCGCCTTTATCACCATTCCAGACCGTTTTTGCACCGGCTCTTCCATCATGCCGCAAAAGAAGAATCCTGATGTGCCGGAACTCGTGCGAGGTAAAACCGGGCGGATTAATGGCCACCTTATGGCCCTGCTCACCCTAATGAAGTCCCAACCTCTCGCTTACAACAAAGACAATCAGGAAGATAAAGAGCCTCTTTTTGATACGGTACAAACGCTACACGATTGTTTACGTGCGTTTGCAGACATGGTGCCTGCGCTGACCCCTAACCAAGAGAATATGCGCAACGCAGCATTGGAGGGCTTTGCCACTGCCACCGACCTTGCCGACTACCTTGTGCGGCGCGGAGTCACTTTTCGCGATGCACATGAAGTGGTGGGCAATGCCGTGGCCCATTGCGTTTCTGAGTCCTGCCGCCTTGAGGATCTTTCATTGAGCACGCTACGGGGCTTCTACAACGACATAGACAACGATGTTTTTGATGTCCTCACCCTTGAAGGCTCCGTTGCCGCTCGAGATCACATAGGCGGGACCAGTCCTAGGCAGGTGGCCGCCGCTGCCGCCAGTGCATTAAAGCTTTTAGCATCACGCTAAGGCAATGTGGAGGACCACTCACTAACCCCGCCACAAGGTGACAAGCTCTCCACCCACATTGGCCGAGCGGTATCTTCTGATAATGACTAGGCCTGGGCAACGAATCCCATAAACAAACTAAACGGGGCTAGGGATAACACGCCTTTAATCCCAAGAAAATTCGACCTTTGCGTGTTCACGAAGTTGCTTGGGGAGAAACTCTCTAAAGGCGTCTGCAGTTTTAGTGTCCCGCCAGTCACCAAGCGCGTCATCCCAAACGTAATGAAATCCGCCGCCCGGAGTCGCAAGCCACAGCTGCTCAGTGGGGGGTTGTCGACTAAAAACAAAGACCACGCCATTGGCAAATCGTGCGTTAATGACGCC
>ENA-UZWU01004496-UZWU01004496.1-metagenome-genome-assembly--contig:-Day-4--1m-contig-4496_pt1 | contig 11293 bp, 7 predicted proteins | sample MGYA00260345_ERZ794905 | MGnify/ENA metagenome assembly ERZ794905
TGCCCTGCACAGCAACAAAAGACACATTATTTGGATCTTTCTGTTGACGGGTGTAAATGGCAATCCAGTGGTTTCTATTACCCTGTTTCTTCACATATACTAATTTAGCATCAGTGAGTGGCTGGTTATTTAAGCGTAATATCGGCAACGTGCTTGTGTCACTGTTGATCAGGAAGCTGATATCTTCACCTGGTTGTACACTGCCGGGATTCAAACGCACAAAGGCTTCTTTTTTCATCAAAGCGTCTTTCAATGCGCCTGTGATGTCTTCCACTTTTTTGAAAACATCGAAATAGTGATTCCATTGTTTACTTGGCTCGCCTTCGTTCTCGTTAGAAACAGCGGCCACCATTGGATGTCGTCGTCGCTTTGGATGCGGCGCGGCGTGCATCTTAGTATAAGACACCCGTAAGCGTTGTTTAATCTCAGCCCAGTGCGTTGTCTCTTGGCTATCCCAATCACCTATTAAGGGTAGCAAATTTGCATAGATGCTATGTTTTAAGCTATTTGGAATGCTGGCTAAATTGGGCTGGGTGGCTAAAAACGTGAGATGGCCTAATAAGACCTCCTCATCTGATATAGAGGGAAGGTCCTCTCGGTCTATCAGCGGATACACTTCAACCGTACGTTGACTTGAAAGATAGCTGAATTCCTGCTTGGTCAAGTGAGCCATAAAAGCAGCCACACCTTGCACCTGATGCATGGCCAAAATATCGGAACCCACATAACCATCCTTATTTAAATCGTATAAAGCATTAGTTCGATCCAAATACGTTTTTAGCTGATGGCGAAAGTCATTCAGTGGTAGCAGCCCTTGGGGGATTTGATTATATATAGTCTGCAATGCTTTACGTAATGTCTCGAGCTTGGCAACAGCACTGTCATTATCCCTGCCCAAGGTTGAGTCACTCAAACTCGATGCTATATATTGATGGGCAACCTCTAGGTCTTCAAATAGTCCATTAACCTCTACCGGCTGCAGAGGCTTCGCAGAGCTGACAAGCACATTGACGCCCTTCTGGATGACGCTTCCATCAGAGAAAAAACGTATCTCAATCCTATCACCCTCAATAAGAAGTGTCTTATCGAGCTTACCTGAGAAACGTTGTCCATTGACTTCAATATAATCACCCCAACCAACCCACTGGAAAAATGGCTCCGTTGCTCCCTCTAGGGTCACCTGCAGGGAGGTGGCACCCGGTATGGATATGCTGGCCTCTATATCAGTATCATTGTGGTAGTTTTCAATTCCATAACGCGGGGTGGTCCAAGCATAGATGGGAGATGCTGTTATTTGCACACCCTGTTTGTGAATCAAGCTATCCGAGGTAAAGCGCACACTGGCAACATCCCCATCAACAGTAAGGGTTTGGTCATTGAAGACGCCAGAGTAAGGCTTATCATTAATATAAATAAAGTCATAGTCAGACTCAGTTTCCCCGTTAATGGTCAGCTTTAAGGCGCTGGCACCAGGAATGCTAAGTTGGGCTTCGTCAACAGTATTCTTGAGATAATGCTTGCCAATTGCATAGCCAGGCGTGCTCCAGGAGGTCGTCGGCGGTCTGCTAGCATCGAGCAAAGCGGTACGAATTTGCTTGATAAGGCTGTCCACCTTGGCAGCTTGCAATAGTTTTAGCGTGTCCTTGTTAACTGTCTCTATAGTGCGTTGCTCATCCTTACCATTAAACCTAACAACATAGTTGTCAGCTGCCGCATTGGGTGTGAGGAAGATGGCTATAAATAGAAAAGCACAGAGCATACATGCGCTGGCCGAAAGCCATAAGCGGTGCGGTATTGGGTTGATTGAAACTGGATATGGTTTGGCAGTGCAAACCCGGTGCATAAAAGCCGTTAAATTATTTGAAAAACTATATATGGGGTTGTTACAGGCAATAATTACTCTATCTTTTATATTTTTCATCAATCGAGTCCTTAATAATTGTCGGCAGGTATATAGTCCGGCTCTCGTTGTTACACTTAACGGTATTCAACTGTAAGGGGTGGAATAGGCATTACCCTTATGGCATGGCGTATTTCGATACCACCATCAAGTTCGTTATTGCATGGCGTAACTTTGCACATCCTCAGTATTGAAACTAGAACGCGCATCACGAAAATAAAAGATAATTTATATATATATGCTCGGTGTCGAGCTAATTCTTGCAGACCCTATGGTTACTTCAAATATTGTTGAGCCACGATGGGTATATCGCTCTTCAGGTAACGATAGATCTTCTTGGGTGGTGCGCTGATAACCATGCAAAAATAGTTATCGGCAGGTATATAGGCTTGCACTCATTGTTACACTTTATAATTCTTCATCTGCCCCCATCATAAATGGGCAGGTCGCAGAGCAAGGCCCCTCTCCCGCAAAGAGAGGGGCAGTAAGCTGAGCGTCGCTATGGCTCAAAATCTACAAAAGGGCGCTTTTTATCTGGGTGTCGATGCACATAATGGTCCTTCTGTTCGTTTTCAACATAGTCTTTTAAAAGGCCATGTAGGTTATCAATATCAAAAACACGGCTATCTGGGTGATTCTCAATGCCCCGCGCTGCCTCGGCGTCAAAACGTTTTGGCGGAACATCAAATAAATGAAATTCAGGGAACCGTCGCTCAATATCTTCTTTTGATCGAGCATAGAGATACAGCCACTGGCCACTGGTACTTAAATCTTGAAAGACTAAAAACTTTTTCTTCTTCATTTAACAGTAATCCATCTGTAAGGGGTGGAATAAGCATTACCCTTATGGCGTATTTCGATACCACCACCAGGTTCGTTATTGTATGGCGTAACTTTGCGAGGCGGCTCGAATCCAGAGGTAAAATCATCCATATTAAAAATAAAATAACCAATGGGTTTAACTGCCATCGCCAATCGACTTTTGGCTTTTTTACCAGAAAAAAAGATATCCGGGGTGAAATAAGCATATCCGTCCTCCCCTGCTTTCACAAATTCATCTTCCAGTATCCCTGTATATCCGATAATATCAGTATAGTGGTTAATCATAGGCTGAACGTCGAGTGCGTTTCCACTAGTAGTCACCACCTCTGCAGTTTTAAACAATTTCGCCAACACTCTAAGAAATCTAGCATTGGAGGGATGTACATCCTCATAGGGAAGTGACCCGCCGCTATCGACCAAAACACCATTCATTACCCGAGTGCCCAAGACTCTTTGAAGCACGCTGTTAATCGCTTTTGCCTCATTTGAACCAGCAACCAGTTCACTGTTTGTCATGCAATAACTAAGTCCACGTGCAAAAAGCACCCCATCCGCAGAAATTTTTTCTGGATCATAGTAATAATAAGTGATTCGCTGTGGCGCTAACAGATAACGACACTCCCCCCAGCTACAAAAATACCGCCAAAAGTAGCGAATTTTTGATCTACTCAGGATATTTTTTCTGAAATAGTCTTTATCAATAATCCAGTTGGCTACACTGGTGAACGTCTTTTTGAAATTATCATTTATATTGGTCACTTTTTGCGCGATGCCGTTGTATTGGGCACCACTAGAAAAAACCATCTGATCTTTAGCGCCAGTTATTGTTCCGCCGACGCCTTGTAAAAATAAATCTATAAAACCATCTAGATTAAAGTCATATAAAATCGCCTGTATATTAGCTTTAGGCCACGACCCGGCTGTTGCTAGCTGATTACTTGTTGCGGCACTTACTTTAAAAGTCGAATCTGGACGTTGTTGCAGTAAGGTTTCGTTTATTACGCCGTTATTAGCATTGCCCGAAATACGCCGGATATGGATATCTTTGCGACCATCCAAGTTAATATCACCCGTTCTGATTTCAAATTCATATTGACCCTGATCCTCTAAACTATCTAGAGGTATAGACGGTCCCCCGTTGACGGTTACTGTTATTGTCTGGCTGTAAATATTTCTCCTACACCGCCTCCACCTCCCATTACACTTGTCTCTGTTAACCCGATAATAATAGGTGCCTGCCACACTTTTAGTGAGGGTTTTTTCCCTTATACCATGGCCTAAATATGTCCAGGATCCAGTGCCCACTTTTTCCTCCAAGCGAACCGCAGGGGGAAGGGTAAGAGTGTAGGCTTCATTCTTACCTACAGATGTGGCTGATACTTCGAATTCAGGCATTACAGAAATGACCCCTCCAATGCCGACGAATGGAGAACCTATAGGACTAATCGCATAGCTCGGTGTAGCGGTAAAAATAATGGCTAAAAAGCTACATGTTAAAGCTGCTTTCATAAGCCAAACTGGTACATTCTTCATGGTGACATCTCCTTGTCAGTTTTTACTTTACTCCTTTAATCCAATCTCAAAGATTTGGGTGAATAAGGCCCTCCGTGAATATATCCTGCTCAGATAGAGCCGGTGTTTCAAAAGCATTGATAAGTTGATCGGCTCTTTGCTTGCCAATAAAAGAGGCCAGACTGTTATCCCGTTCAACATATGCTTGATTTATGAGTTGTCCTGCTCTGTTTTCATCAACCGCTATTAAATCTGAGGCGCGAGCAATCTCAGCTTGCGCCTCCAATACAATACCGAAAGCCGTGATCACTTGTTCGGGCATCAATCCCTGTTGATCTGCGAGTTTTTTAAATTGGGTAAATCTTGGATCTAATGTTGCCTGTATGCGAATTGCATCATAGGTGCCTACCTCTTCTGCCAGTGCATCACTGGCATGGCTGATTTGCATTCCGGTGGGCGGCAATTCTCCTGGTGTAAACTCATAAATTGGCGCCAGTATTGTGTAACTGTCCCGAAAGGACTGTTCGGTAAAGCTTACCCCGCTGTCTCTTAGCCGATCGGCAAGGTAGGAATATCTCAAATTCCACTCAAAGGTAGAGTCAGTGGATAAAACATCAGATGAGTCATGCATGATTGGTGATAACTCTTCCAACTGTTCGAACGCTATACCCTGACTAAATAATACCGCCTGCGATAGTTGTTGTTTGATGCTCTGTTCAAAGAGGGCGATTTGCTCATCAGAGGATAAAAAATCAGCGTCGTCTGCCCATGGGTAAAATATTTCTCTAAACAGCGGCTTATCGCGAGCCGCTTCACCAAAAGCCACCAATAAGGCCGACCTAACCTGTCGAGCTTGCGCCAGTTTGTCGAGCGAAGTGTGTGGGGCTGTTGTTGCCTGCCAATAATTTTTGTTCGCAGGATTCGAGAAATATTTTAGTTTGATTCTATGAAGCACCAGCACCTGAGCCTCTTCATTGCTCATCCCTTTGCTGATCAATACTTGAAAATAGACCTTGTCATCTGTTGCGTGTTTGATCGATGGGGTTAAGGGCCCTGCTATGGTCTTGGATGGAACTTCGGGTTGGGAACTATCTGGCTTTTGAGAGCATGCTACCGTCACAATAACTAACACTATCAAACTAATGGCTACACCTAATCTACTTTTCACTGCTTAGTCCTAGCGCTCTAGAACACAGTAGAGTAACCATTTGTATATCCATATTGATCATCCTTTGAATAACTAGGCTATATTCGACTATGCAGCGACCAATTTTAATATAGAGTAGAAAAATGCCGATTTATGCGCAGCCACAATCCTTTTGATGCCTTAAAGCATAGTCGACATTAGAGTCTACATAGCTATGCTATGCGCATCCTCAGTGTAGAAATTAGAACGCGCATCACGAAAATAAAAGATAATTTATCTTTATATGCTCGGTGTCGAGCTAATACTTGCAGACCCTATGGTTACTTCAAATATTGTTAAGCCACGATGGGTATATCGCTATTTAGGTAACAATAGATTTTCGAACGAATTGCTTAAGCAAGTTACCTTCTTTAATTTTAGAGCGGTGTAATCTCAATAAATCCAAGCGTTATAGCCACACTAAATAGGCCGCTAAAGCCCTCCTTTATTGTTCTTTATTATTGAGCAATGCATAGGTATCCTTTTTGTAAGCCCGCGATTACCGCTTTAATCATTAAACTAAGAAATGAAAGGAAAACATCCATATGTCTCAATTTGCAGGAAAAACGGCGGTCATTAGTGGCGGTGCAGAAGGTATAGGCTTATCCATTGCGAAAGCCTTAGGCGAGCAAAAGATGAATATTGTGCTGGCAGATATTGACCAAGAAAATCTTCAAAAAGCGCGTTTAGAGTTGCAAAGCGCAGGGATCTCGGTATTGGCTGTTGCGCTTGACGTAGCCGATGAAGCCCAGTGGCAAACAGTTGCAGAGCAAGCAGTAGCGCGATTTGGAAAAATTCATATGGTTGTGAATAACGCCGGCGTTGGTGGAGATTCAGGATCGGTCGAGAATGAGCAAACAAAAAGCTGGCAGTGGGCGTTGGACGTGAACCTAATGGGTGTTATGTATGGCGCTAAAGTGATGGTCCCATTTATTAAACAGCACGGCGAAGGCGGGTGGATAGTCAATGTCGCTTCAATGGCTGGCATGGGTGGCGTTCCCTACAATGGAGCCTATACCGCTACGAAATCAGCAGTGGTCGCGTTATCAGAAAGTTGGGCCGGTGAGCTGCAACGGAAGGGTATTAAGGTATCTGTGCTATGCCCTGCCTTTGTGAAAACCCGCATTTATGATTCGGAGAGAAATCGTCCGGTGCAGTACCAAACTGATACTACTAAAGCGGCGGTTGAACCTAGCGCCCCAAGCAAGACTAAGGGGATGGTAGAGAATGGCCTTGATGTGTCCATTGTTGGCAAGCGCGTTGTTGAGGCACTCAATGAAGGCGAGTTGTATATTTTTACTCACCCTAATTACCGCACTGTTGTGCAACAACGATTCGACGCTATTGATGCCGCATTTGCAAGAGCCGCCCAAAGCCCGTTACTTCAGCATATCGTTAATCAGAAGCTGGATATGCTATAAGCAATAACCTGGTCCCTCTTAATAGAGAGAAATCTTAAGACAATAAGATTTTCGGCGGGGGCTACCCGCCAACTATCCAGGCGGGTTCGGAAGCTGATTGGCTACAATATTCAAAAACCCTTTACGGGCTATGAGAACGGTATGCATCCGGAAAAAACTCTGGCCCCTAAAACATTTGGCTGTGATTAGTCCCGGCTGAAGTAAATATTTTTCAGATAAATCTGTTTATTTTCAGCACGACTTGGACTGAGTAGAGCCAGAACGCCAGTCACATCTTTAAGGTCAGTACCGGCATTCAATTCCTCTATCGAGAGCTTATAGCTGGCCCATTTATCCGTCACCTGATTGGCTGTGCCCGGTCCAAATGCGGCAAAACTATTCACCTGATCACCTTCTAGATAGCGCCCGGTTTGAAAGCCGATATTAAAGCCAACATCCGCATCGCCTTTAACCTCAAAATGCAGATAGCCGGATTTGAAGTTCTCCAGATTTTCACCCACCTCAGCCTGAAACTCGAGGCTGGTGCCCCACCAGTCACTGGCACGAGTTGTTACGGCGACTACGCCCTGCTGAGACATCTCAATACTGACTGTGCCCTCCCAAGGAATCAGTTTGAGTATAGCGCTGGGGTAAGTCATATTATTGCCAGCAGAAGGTTGCATAGACTCATGCACCACAATATAGCGATCAGCAGTCACCGCCTCCCCGGGAACAGCAGCGGAGTTTACTGTGGTGATTTTACGAATCGCCATGCGGCTTTTGAAGGGCGGGTTAAGCACCTCGCTGAGTAATTTGGCCTCGTCTCCGGCGTAGCTTTTTACTAGCGGTTTGCCGTTGCGGGTCAAGCCATCAAAACCACCCTTATCAAACAGATCCCAGAGCGTATATTTCACTTCATTATTCAGTTTTATCAGCCCGAAATGGTTTTCAGAACCTCCGGCATCTGCTGAGTCTTTCCACTGTTCATCAAAGGCCTCGAAGTAGAATAACGACATGCCGGCCCCATCAGTCCAGTCGCGCATATAGTTGTAGAACAGCTTTTCTTTGTATTCATCCGCTGCTTTTGAACCTTTGGCACCATAGGCTGCAGAGTCGTTGGAAGCCCAGCCGGTCTCACCGATATGGATGGGCTTATCTAGACCTAGACTCTCAATATAGTCTGCCACTCCCTGATATTGTGAAGCTGCATAGTCTATTGCTCGCGCCATGGCTGCCTTCGTCATTTCTTGTTTGGACAGCTGCTCTTCATCTGGCAACACGCCCCAAAAATCCTGATTATAAAAAGAGTCATGGAAGGGATAGGTGTGCACAGAAACAAAATCGACCGCTTTAATTAGTGCTGCCAAATCATCGGTTTGGTAAACCTTGGCGCCACCGCCCCAGGATTCATAGTTATCTGAACTGGTGATCCAGATATCTGGATTTAAACCACCAGAGGCTTTTAATGCCTGCAGATGATTCACCCATTTAAGAATTGTGTTGGGATAGACAAAGTAATTAACTGCCCACTGCACCATGGCTTCATTGCCCACGGCAATCGCCTTAACAATATCGGGATATTGGTTGGCCATAGCAACGGCAGTGTCTATTTCGCGGCTATTGTTCTCGATATTACCTCTGTAGTGGTCGGTGAGGGTATCACTATCCCAGGCATTTTTTTCTTCATTCCAAACCCCAGATTTCCAGGCATTATGCGCCTCGATCCAGGCGCCGATCATCAGATACATCTCAAAGTCTGGATCCTGATTTTTTAGGGCCCGAATAGCCTCCAGCAGACTCGCTACCTGGGGATACTGGGAGGTGTTGTAGGTCCGCAAAACCTTAACACCCATAGCAGAAAGTATTTTTAAATCTTCGGTTAGCTGCTCATGAGTTGGAGCGATATCGCGGCTCTTGCCACGGTAGCCGCCATAGGAAAACGCTGGATAATCCGGATTGCCCAATATCTCCGCTGCTGTAGGGCCATGGAGATTATTATCCACAACACCGTTGTCTGGTGACCCACAGGCAACCAATAGACTCAGAGTGAAACACAGCGCAATGGCTTTAGAAAAAGTAGTCACGGATGCAGGCTCCTATAGAAGAAAGCTAATTGGTCTAAATTATCGACCAAGTATACGAGTCGATATTTGTTTTTCAAAGCGGCAAGGCGAGCCTTCAGCCTCATTAGCGATGAACGGTAGGTATTTTCACGATGAACGGACTTTCTGACCCCTGCTGAGTTGACGTAAACTCGAGGGTTATTTTCGCGCACAGAGAACCCGGGAATGAAAGCAAGCAAAGTAGAATTAAAAAAACAGTCTCAAAAATATCAACTCAGTATCGATGGCAAGCCTTTCTATATCAAAGGTGCCGGACTTGAGCTCGGCAGTATTAAAAGTCTCGCCGACTACGGAGGCAATGCTTTTAGAACCTGGCGCGTGGACAATGGCGAAAAATCAGGATTGGAGATTCTCGATGAGGCACACAGACACGGACTAATGGTCTGTATGGGTCTGGATGTGGCGCGCGAGAGACATGGCTTTGATTACAGCGACAAGCAAGCCGTGGCGGCGCAGCTGGCTGCCATGGAACAGGATGTTCTTGCTCTCAAGGACCACCCTGCACTATTGATGTGGGGTATAGGCAACGAACTGAATCTCCGCCATAGCAATCCGCGGGTCTGGAATGCGGTGAATGATATTTCCAAGATGATCCACAGGCTAGACCCCAACCACCCCACCACTACTATGCTGGCAGGCGCTGAGCCGGATGTGATTAAACTGGTGGTATCTCGCTGTGCAGATTTGGATCTGCTGTCATTCCAACTGTATGGCGAAATTGACCAACTGCCGGACTTTCTTGCGCAGAGTAATTTTACTGGCGCCTACACCGTCTCTGAATGGGGCGCCACCGGTCACTGGGAGTCACCCTGTACGGATTGGGACAGACCATTTGAAGCCAATAGCTCTATTAAAGCTGGCTGTTATCAACAGCGTTACATTGACTATATCGCAGCAGATCGCCAGCAATGTCTGGGATCTTTTGTGTTTCTGTGGGGGCAGAAGCAGGAGCGCACCCCCAGTTGGTACGGCGTATTTTTGGAGCAGGGGCAATATACAGAATCGGCTCAGGTTATGCGCACATTGTGGACCGAAAAAGCCCCTAAGCAGCCAGTAGCCAAGTTATTATCCCTAGATATCGACGGCCTAGAGGCACCGACGAGCATTTACTTAACAGAACAAAAACATTACGCAGCTAGGGTGACTGTTGATTATAAACAGACAGAAATGCTCAGCTACTACTGGGAATTGCTAAAAGAGGTCGATAAGAGTTTAGAGAGCGATGGCGGCGATTTTGAACCCAGGCCCAAGACTGTTTGGCAGCAGTTGGGTGACAGCAGCCTGGATAGAGTTAAGTTTCCGGCGCCGGAACCAGGGGAATACCGATTGTTTGTCCTAGTTTTGGATAGCCACGGTGGCGCGGCCACCGCAAATTTGCCCGTTTTGGTCGAAACTGCCACGACTTAATTGAGGAGCCCTCCTATACTCGGAAAGAGCTGTAGTAGAAACAGCCTTAACCGATAATAATAGCGATAAAAACTATGTCTCAAGATACATTTGCTCAGCCTCTGAGCTCCGATAATAGCGCTCATCAGCGAATTCCCCTAGACCAAAAGATTGCCTGGGGCATTGGCATGTTGGCCAACCAAATGTTCCCCGCGGCACTGGGTATCTTTATGGTACTGCTGGTCCAAAGCCTAGGCATGAGCCCTCTATTATGGTCGCTGATCTTTCTTATTCCCAAGCTGATTGATGCTATCACCGATCCGCTAATGGGCTATATCTCAGACCATACTGTCTCTAGATGGGGCAAGCGCAGACCCTATGTCTTTATTGGTGCCATTATCTCTGGATTCTCCTTTGTGATGATGTGGCAGCTGTCTGCAGAAAATACCGAGATGTATAATTTTTACTATTTCCTTACCTGGTGCAGTATTTTCTGGATCGGCATGACGATTTTCAGCGTGCCTTACGTGGCGATGGGCTATGAGATGAGTTCTGACTTTCACGAGCGCACCAGGCTGATGGCTATTGCCCAGTGGATCGGTCAGTGGGCCTGGGTGATAGCCCCCTGGTTCTGGATTATTCTCTATGACCCCAACTGGTTTGAGTCCGCCACTGCGGGCGCCAGAACTCTTTCTATCTGGGTAGCTGGTGTCTGTATGAGCCTGGCTTTGGTGCCGGCAATTTTTTGTACCTTTACTAACACCGCTGAGGATGACAATCGATCAGCAGCTAATGAAGGCACATTGATGGACAGTGTCAGGGACTTTGGTAGCGGTATTATGACCACGCTGCGCAACAAGGCGTTCCGAAAAATCTGTCTGGCCACCTTCTTGGTATTTAATGCCTTCCAGGTTATCGCAGCATTCTCCTGGTTTATTATTGTTTATTATATGAATGCTGGCGA
>ENA-UZWU01022055-UZWU01022055.1-metagenome-genome-assembly--contig:-Day-4--1m-contig-22055_pt1 | contig 11289 bp, 9 predicted proteins | sample MGYA00260345_ERZ794905 | MGnify/ENA metagenome assembly ERZ794905
GAAACCATCAGATCCAATTATAACTCTGCCATCAGTTTTTAGTGATCCTTCGAGGGTGCCATCAATTCTAAAATCCCCATCTGATTTAATATCTCCAATAATTGTTGTGTTTTTAGCGATAACATTTCTTTCCATAACGTTACTTTTTTCTGGGTTTGTGTTTTTACGAAACATTTTACTTATTTAATTGCAGAACTAATTCTTTTGCTTTTTTCCCCTCTTCTGTACTTCCATAGCTAACTGCTATAAAATCTAAGGCAATTTTATAGGCTTCTTTTTCTTTGTATTTGCCTATAGCATATGCTTTTAAGAGTTCAAATTTAGGGATTAATTTTGAATTTTGTATGGTTGGGATAAGAGTATCTATTTTAGCAACGGTTTCTTCGAACTTATCTTCTTTAAATATATAATATATTTCTTTGTATAATTCTTGCAGTTCATCAATGGATATTTCTTCTTCAAAGGGCTTGTTAGGGTTCCTTAGAATTTGAGCAAATTTTGTTTTCGGATATTCAGAAAGTATTATCTTTTTGTGTTTGTTTGCTTTTGTTGCTTCTTTTAAATCAGAATAAAGTTTGTGTAAATGCCAGTTAATAGGTAGAATTAATTCTTTTTTAGGATTTAATCCAGAGACTCTTTCCAGTCGTTGAATAGCTAGTTTTGAGTCTTTTAATTGTTCTTTGTAAATAATTCCTAATTCATACAAAGCATCATTTCTATCAAGTTTTAAGGTGTCAATTACTTTTTTGTCAGTAGGAATCGTTTTAAGATAACTCTTTAAATCGTATCGAGAATTTTTTGTGGATACTTGTAAAGCATTTTTTTCTGTTGAATTTGAACCCATTTTAGAAGACCATCTCCAAGCATCTTCTAACGTTCTAGTTCCCCAAGTTTTTTTAAACGCTGTTTTCCCGAAATTTAAAGATTGAGAATTGTAGAAATACCATTTTCCTTTGTTTGATGATTGAAGAGAATTCTCCCCAAAGGATGCTCCGAAAGCTTGTTGATTTAACTTTAGCTGTGCTGCTTTTTCATCCTTCTCTTTAAGCTTGTCTATATATTTTTGAAAATAAGCTTCTTGTTCTGTTTTAGAAAAGGAGACTATTTTAAGAATACTATCATTTTTACGAATGGTATTTTCAAAATTAATTAAAGAAGCTAAGTTTCTGTGTTTTCTTTTAATACGTCTTATTCTTAAATTTAGAGTATCTGTTGAAATCGATAATACACTATCATAATAAGAATTTGCTAATTGGTATTTAGAATTTTTGAAATTAATATTTCCTAATTTTTCATAGGTAAAGGTTTTTTGTTTACTATTATTTGATTTAGTTCTAAGCGATTTGTTATAGTAATCAATTGCTAGATTGGTACTGTCGCTTTTTTCGTACAAGAAACCAACCTGATAAAAGAGCGCGTCTAGATAGGCTTTATTGTCTCTGTTTTTAATTAACTTTTGCATCTTTTCTAAAATTGCAGTAGCAGAAGAATCAGTGGTAGAATTTTTTGCCAGTTCAATATTTGCGTTCATTTTATATTTGAACGGTGCCTTTTTAAAGTTGATGATTTTGTTGAACACAAATGAAGCAGAGTCTTTTTTCTCTTCAGAACTATAAATTTGCCCCAACACAAATAAGTTTCTAGCTCCTTGATCTTTATTTTTTAAACTTTCAGTTGCTTTGATAAGGTATTTTTTAGCTTTTTGAATACTATCTGCTTTGATATATGCCATTGCCAAAGCGGTATACCCTTGTTCTTTAATAATTTCGGGTAATTCAGCTTCAAGGCTGTCTCTTACTTCAAGAAGTAGCTTCATGGATTCGATAGCGAATTCCTCATTATCGATTCTTATATTCGCTTTTGCTCTCCAAATTTTAGTTTCATTGATTAAGTTTGCAAAAGGATAACTGGCAATAATATAGTTAAAAGCCTCTATTGCCGGGATAAAACGTTGCTCATAATAACGAGCTTTGCCTAATAAGAGGTAAGCCTCATCAATTTGGCTATTCCTTTCTTCGCCATTTATATTCATCCCATGTTTTTGGATGGCTTTTACAGCTTTTTCTTCGGCCATACCAAAAGGAGTAGTGGCTTTCTCTTCTTCTTTTTTAGGACTGTTAAACCCAAAACCCATGCCTGAATTATTTTTAGAGAGGGTTAATTTTTTTTCTTCGAATTTAATTGGCTCTAGAGGCAATTGCTTAAACCAATCATCTTTATAGTCACTATTGATGGCCTCAATTCCCTTAGAAAAAGATTCTTTCCCATTAAAAAGCACATTAAATTTTGTATTTAAAGACTGCCAATTTCTACTGATAACAGTATCTTTTTTTGTACTACAAGAATATAAAATTGCAAATACAGAAAGAATTAAAAGTATTTTTTTAGTGTGTTTTACACAAATAAACATTGGTTAAACGATTGTTTTTAAAAAACGATGAAAATAATAATTTCTATTTTAAAACTACTTTCTTTGTAAAATAGTATACATAAGATTGTAAAAATAGTAATAAAATAAGAATACAAGGCTTAAACAGAAAAATAGCTTTCTAATTCTTTTAAAGTTTCTGTTGATGTTTCAATGTCTTTTACCAAAATCCCTTTATCTAAAACAACAATTCTCTCACAAACTTCTGTTATGTGTGTTCAATCATGACTAGAAATTAAAACAGTAATTTCTTTATTTTCAATTAGTTTTTTAATGATGGTTTTTAATCTAATTTGAGTCGTTGGATCTAAATTGGCAAAGGGTTCATCTAAAATAATCACTTTTGGAGTTCCCATCATAGCTGCAATAATTCCTATTTTTTTCTGATTTCCTTTACTTAAATCTCTAAATATTTTTTCTTTCCAATAATTTGCTCATTGAAAAATTCATCAAACTGAGTTAAAAAAGTTGTTACATCTGCTTTATCCATTCCTCTTAAGTTCCCAATAAATTCGAAATATTCCTCAGGTGTTAAATAACCAATTAAAAAGATTCGTCTATAAAAGATCCTATAAATTTTTTCCACTCTTCACTTGTATTCACAACGATATTATTGGTTGTAATTGATCCTGTTGTTGGTCTAATTAAGTCTAATAAAATATTAAAGAATGTGGTTTTTCCTGCTCCATTATTACCCACTAAACCAAAACTCTCACCTGTTGGAATATCTATTGATGGAATATTTAGCACTTCTGCTTTTCCGTATTTTTTATCTCTATAATCAATTAGAAATTCTATTTTTGCAACATGCTAAAAGTGAATACAATTTCTTTTAACTACCATCCAAAAAGACCTGTTTTGGAGGGGTTTAATTTTTCTTTACATCAAGGCGAACATATTTGTATAATGGGTGAAAGCGGTTGTGGGAAATCGACACTCTTAAAGGCTATTTATGGGTTGTTAGACTTGAATAAAGGAGAGATCCTTTGGAAAGAGGAACAAATTTTTGGTCCAAAACACCATTTAGTACCAGGCTTTGAAAAGTTTAAATACGTGGCTCAAGATTTTGATCTAATGCCATTTATCTCTGTCTCAGAAAATATTCAAAAATTTTTATCTCGCTTTTATCCCGAAGAAAGTAAAAAGCGAACAGAAGAACTATTGGAAGTTATAGAAATGAGTGCTTTTGCAAAAACTAAAGTTAAAAACTTAAGTGGAGGTCAAAAGCAACGAGTAGCGATTGCAAGAGCTTTGGCTAAAGAACCTGAATTATTATTGTTAGATGAGCCTTTTGGACAAATAGATAACTTTAAAAAAAACTCTTTAAGAAGAAATTTATTTAGTTATTTAAAAGAAAAAAATATTTCTTGTATTGTTGCAACTCACGATAAAAACGATGCACTTTCTTTTGCAGACAAACTTATAATCATAAAGAACAATAAGATGATAGCAAATGATTCACCAGGTGAAATTTATAAAAATCCTAAAGAAAAATATATTGCTGCATTGTTTGATGATGTAAATGAACTCACTTTCAATAATGAAACTTTTTTACGATATCCTGATCAATTAAAAGTTGTCGAGAAATCAGACATCTTAGCCACTGTTTTAAATTCTTATTTTAAAGGTTCTTTTTGGTTAATTGAAGCTGCATTTAACAATCAAAAAGTCTTTGTAAATCATTCTAAAGAAATTACAAAAAACACTAAAATTTACATAGAGGTAAGTGTAAAGTCTTAATTTTTTTAAGTTTTTTTTGTGATCTGAAGAATAGAAACGACTACTGAATTTAGGAATTATTTTATTTTTGTTTTTGGAGAATTTTCAAAATAACATTGATCCTTTTTTTCTCTCTATTTTTTGATTAAATTTTTCTCATCCAGCAAAAGAGCTTACTAAAAAATCGGAAACAAATTTCATAAGAATCTAGATCGGTTCGAAGAGATGAAATTACTAGTTGTAAGTCGATTTTTTTTAAATACACAAACGACTTTAAATTTTGTAAAACCTCAACTTAAAAGAGTGTATATTTGTCGCTAGAAATTACTACATAAAGTAAATTTCTTAAATAATTTTTATGACATTTTCAGATTTAGGTTTATCCAGTGCAATAGTAAAAGCAGTTGAAGAGAAAGGATATACCAAACCATCACCAATTCAAGAAAAAGCAATTCCTCCTATATTATCAGGGAAAGATATTTTAGCTTCTGCTCAAACAGGAACAGGAAAAACAGCGGGTTTTACCTTGCCTGTTTTACAGTATTTATCGGAAACAAAACACGTAAAATACAGACCTTTGCGTGCGCTAGTTTTAACTCCTACCAGAGAGTTAGCTGCCCAAGTATATGATAATATCAGAGAATATAGCAAGTATGTAAATATAAAGTCTACCGTTGTTTTTGGCGGAGTAAATGCAAAACCACAAATTGCCACCCTAAAAAAAGGAGTTGATATTTTAGTAGCAACTCCTGGCAGATTGTTAGATTTGCATGATCGAAAAGCAGTATCTTTTAAAAGAATAGATGTTTTAATTTTAGATGAAGCTGATAGAATGTTAGACATGGGTTTTGTTAGAGATATTAACAAAATAATTAGCTTTATGCCCGAAAAACGTCAAAATCTGATGTTTTCAGCCACTTTTTCTAATGATATTAAAAAATTAGCCTCAGGGATTTTAAGAAATCCTATTTCTGTAGAAACGGCTCCACAAAATTCAACTGCAAAAAAAGTAACTCACAAGGTTTATAAGGTTGATAAAAAGAAAAAAACAGCGTTTACAATTAAGCTAATAAAAGATAATAATTGGAACCAAGTTTTAATCTTTACCAGAACAAAACATGGTGCTAATAAGTTGACACAAAAACTTATAAAAGATGGGATTTCAGCAGCAGCAATTCATGGAAACAAAAGTCAAGGAGCAAGAACAAAAGCCCTGAAAAATTTTAAAGATAATTCTATTAAAATTCTCGTTGCTACAGATATTGCAGCTCGTGGTTTGGACATTCCTTTATTACCGCACGTTATTAATTTTGAATTACCGAATGTACCTGAAGATTATGTTCACAGAATTGGTAGAACGGGCAGAGCAGGAGCTACAGGAGAAGCGATTTCTTTAGTATGTAGTGAAGAAAGTGAATATCAAAGTGAAATAGAAAAATTACTAAAAGAGAAATTAAACTCTACAATTGTAGCAGGTTTTGAACCTACAGATACTGCCCCTCCAAAAAGAGCCGCTTCGCAAAGCAAAAGATCTTTTGGAAAGAAAAACAATTCTAGAAATACTACTTCATCGAAAAGAAATAAATCAAAAAGTAAACCTCATTTTAAAGAGCATAAATTAGCAAAAGCTACCTCTGGAAGAGGAAGAACAGGAGCAGCTAAAAAGAAGCGTTACTAAAATTCTGCAAGGTCAAAAAAGCACCTTATTTGAAAGTAATTTCATAATTTAAAAGCAATAGAAATATTACTACCTTTGTATTTGAACATAAATACATCTGTATGAAATACGATAAAATAAACGCACAGTTATTTATTAAAAACCGCAAAAATTTTGCTTCAGTAATGAAGAAAAATAGTTTAGCAGTTTTTAATTCTAATGATATCTATCCAATAAGTGCAGATAGTACCATTCCTTTTGAACAGCATACAGATATCTTGTACTTAAGTGGGGTGAATCAAGAAGAAAGTGTTTTGGTATTGTTTCCCGATTGTCCTAAAGAAAACTTACGAGAAGTTTTATTTGTTAGAGAAACCAATGATCATATTGCCGTTTGGGAAGGGGAAAAATTAACAAAAGAAGCGGCTTTTGAAACCTCTGGGATTCAAACGGTTTTTTGGTTGCAAGATTTAGAAAAAGTACTTTTCGAAATGTCCTCTTACTGCGATACTTTTTATATAAATACAAATGAACACTACAGGGCCAATGTAGAAACAGAAACGCGAGAAGATCGTTTTACAAAATGGTTATTAGCAAAATATCCTGCACATTCTGTAGCAAAAAGCAACCCTATTTTGCAACGTCTACGGGCAGTAAAAGATCCAATTGAATTGGATTTAATGCAACAGGCTTGTAATATTACAGAAAAAGGGTTTCGTAGAATTTTAAATTTTATAAAACCAGCTGTTTGGGAATATGAAATTGAAGCAGAATTGTTGCATGAATTTGTTAGAAACCGCTCGAAAGGATTTGCATATACTCCAATTATTGCCTCAGGAAATAACGCTAATGTATTGCATTATATAGAAAATAATCAGCAATGTAAGGCTGGTGATTTAATCTTATTGGATGTTGCCGCAGAATATGCGACTTATAAAAGTGACTTAACCAGAACAGTTCCTGTTTCTGGTAAATTTTCTGTCAGACAAAAAGCAGTTTACAATGCTGTAAATGAGGTAAAAAAAGAAGCTACAAAAATGCTTCTTCCAGGAACTTTATGGAAAGAATATCATGTAGAAGTTGGTAAACTAATGACTTCAGAATTACTTAAATTAGGTTTATTAGATAAAGCTGATATTCAAAATGAAGATAAAAATTGGCCTGCCTATAAAAAATATTTTATGCATGGAACTTCCCATCACATTGGCTTAGACACCCATGATTATGGCTTATTACATGAACCAATGCAAGCAAATAATGTGTTTACTGTAGAGCCTGGGATTTATATTCCAAAAGAAGGTTTTGGAATTCGGTTAGAAGATGATGTTATTATTCAAGAAAAAGGAGCTCCTTTTAATTTGATGGCCAATATTCCTATTGAAGCAGCTGAAATTGAAGATATTATGCAGGGTTAATTTAGATATAAAAGCACTAAAAAACGAGTTATTAACTCTTTTTTTTATGCCAAAGAATTTATAAAATCAATTGTTTTGGTATTAAAAGTTTCCGGTTGTTCTACATTAACTACATGACCACAATTATCAATCACAAAAAGTGTGGAAGTAACATGCTTTGAAACAATATTTTTTATGGAAGGTAAAAACAAATGATCTTCTGAACCCATAATATATAAAGTAGGAATCTTAATGTCTTTTGTTCTGAAAAATTGAAGTAGCGGATTAATTTCTGAGGTTAATTTAAACCATCGTAAAAATTCTTTTTGATATAGTTTTTTAGCTTCATTTACAAACAGCAATCTCGACTTCTTGTGATTTTTCTTTGGCATAATAATAAATGCAAAGAGCTTGTATAGCATCATATAAGGAACTACTGATTTAAAAATATTGCCCACTTTCATTAAAATTTGAGAGCGAAAATTCATTTTTATAATAGCGCCGCCCATAATCATACTTTGTACTAATTCAGGCCTAATTTCAGCTAAATTTCGAATCAAAATTGTTCCTAAAGAAATACCAATAAAATGAGATTTACCTATTTTAAGATGGTCAATAACTTCAACAATATCTGATGTAATTGAATCGAAAGTATACTTTGTTTTAAAGGTGTCTTTTAGCTTTGGTCGGCTATTTCCATGGCCCCGTAAATCAAGAATTAATACATTAAAAATCTTTTTAAAATCACGTACTTGTTTGAACCAAATAGAGCTACTACCTCCAGCTCCATGAACGAACGTTACCCAATTTTTAGAAGAGGTATGTGGATAAGAATAGTAGTTTAACAAAAAATCTTTTTAAAGTTGAAAACAAAAATAGCTAATTTAATTTTTATAAGCATAAAAATAACGACAGATGAATTTTTACAAACCCTTTTGATACAATATACAGTTCCTTTTACAATCTCAACAGCCCCTGTATAGCATGCTAATGGAACCTAAAAACACTTAAAAAAGGACTTGCTAAAAACTAGGGACGTCAAAAGTTTCTTATACTAAATTATCGAGATGTTCCTCGCTAATTTGCCCACTGGCATTAAAAGGAAACGCAAAGAGCCTTATAAATAGTATTTTTTTGAGATGCATATGAGAATATTATTTTTAAATATAGTAAGTACTTTGTTCTATTTTAAATTTTTAAAAACGAATCAATTGGTATCTTTGTCTCAATGATTTTAGATTACAAAAACGCAGCTATTTTTTATACAGATTCCGGAAAAGGTCCTGCTGTTGTTTTGATACATGGATTTTTAGAAAATACAACAATGTGGAATGTAATTATCCCTGAACTTTCTAAAAGAAATCGTGTAATTGCGATAGACTTATTAGGTCATGGGAAGTCAGATTGTATTGGGTATACTCATTCTATGGAGTTGTTTGCAGAAACTCTAGAGGCCGTTTTAAAAAAAGTGAGAATTCGAAAATGTGTATTGGTAGGGCATTCTTTAGGAGGCTATGTTGCATTGGCATTTGCAGAGAAACATCCTAAAAGAGTAAAAGGATTGTGTTTAATGAATTCAACATCTAATGAAGATACAGCTGATCGTAAATTACTAAGAACCAGAGCCAATAAAATGGTTCATAAGAATTTTTCAAACTTGGTAAGAATGTCTTTTACAAATTTATTTAGTGAGGAAAGTCGAATTGTTTTTAAAGATCAAATGAAGAATGCTTTGAGTGAAGCTATGCAAACCCCAATCCAAGGGTATATTGCAGGGCAAGAGGGGATGAAATTACGACCAAATAGAAATCATGTCTTGGCTGAAAATAGTTTTAAAAAATTAATTATTATGGGCAAAAAAGATGCTGTATTAGATTACAAAACCTCATTAGAAGAAGTTGAAAAAACAAATTCTAAACACGTTGTTTTACCTCAAGGTCATATGAGTCATATTGAAAACCTAGAGAAACTAATTTTGATATTGAAAGACTTTTTAAAGAGCAGTTAAAATTATTTTATAGAAGTTAAGATTACTCAACGTTTAGTAAATAATATGTTTTTTTACCCCTCTGTAATAACACAAATTTAGTTGCAATTAAATCTTTCTTAGTAATTGTAAAACCTTCTTTTACTTTTTCTTTATTTACTGAAATCGCATTTTCTTTTAAAGCTCTTCTAGCATCTCCATTAGAATTTAAAAAATGGGTTTTTGCAGCTAAAGCTCCAATCATATCTAAACCTTCATCAAGGTCTGCAAAAGAAACTGTTGCTTGAGGCACCCCATCAAAAACATCTAAAAAAGTTTGTTCGTCTAAAGATTTTAGATCAGAGGAGGTAGATTTTCCAAATAAAATAGCAGAAGCTTTTATTGCATTTTGATACGCATCCTTTCCATGAACCAATAACGTAACTTCCTCACCAATTTTCTTTTGTAATATTCGCATGTGAGGTGCCTCTTTATGTTCATTGATTAACGAATTAATGATTTCTTCAGTTAAAAATGTAAAGATTCTAATATATTTTTCTGCATCTTCATCAGAGGCATTTAGCCAATATTGGTAAAATTTATAAGGAGATGTTCTTTTGGCGTCTAGCCAAACATTCCCACCCTCAGATTTACCAAATTTAGATCCATCAGATTTTGTTATTAAAGGACAAGTGATTGCATATCCTTTACCTCCGCCAATTCTTCTAATTAATTCTGTTCCCGTAGTAATGTTACCCCACTGATCGGAGCCTCCCATTTGAATGGAAGCGTTGTTGTTTTGATATAAATGCAGAAAATCATATCCTTGAACTAGTTGATAGGTAAATTCAGTAAAAGACATTCCGTCTTTAGATTCTGAACGAATTCTATTTTTCACAGAATCTTTTGCCATCATATAATTTACGGTAATGTGTTTGCCAACATCACGTATAAATTCTAAGAAAGAAAAATTCTTCATCCAATCGTAATTATTCACTAAAACTGCAGCATTTTCTGCATCAGAAGTAAAATCTAAAAAGTGACTTAATTGCCTTTTTATAGCCTCTTGATTGTAGCGCAATGTTTTTTCATCGAGCAAGTTACGTTCAGAAGATTTTCCTGAAGGATCACCAATCATACCAGTTGCGCCACCGACTAAAGCAATAGGTTTGTGTCCACATCTTTGAAAATGAGCTAGTAACATAATAGGGACTAAGTTACCAATATGTAAAGAATCTGAAGTAGGATCAAAGCCAACGTAAGCAGCTCTCATTGCTTCTAGTAAGTGCTCTTCTGTTGACGGCATGCTGTCATGCAACATTCCTCTCCATTTCAATTCTTCAATAAAATTTTTCATTGTATACAGTTTATCAAGTGACAAATATAAGTTTATCAAGCAAAATATACTAAATTCGTAGTATGATTTTAGTTACTGGAGGAACAGGTTTGGTTGGTGCTCATTTATTGTATCAGTTGGTTAAGAATAACGAAAAAATTCGTGCTATTTATCGTTCAGAAGAGAGAATTGAAAAAGTAAAAGAAGTTTTCTCTTTGTACGATTCAGATATTTCATTGTGTTCTAAAATAGAATGGTTTAAAGCAGATATTACGGATGTTCCTTCAATGGTTCCTGCTTTTATTGGAGTTAAAAAAGTATATCATTGTGCAGCTTTTATCTCTTTTAATTCTAAAGATTATAGAGAAATGCGAAAAGTGAATATTCATGGAACTGCAATAATTGTAAACCTTTCTGTAGATGCTAATGTTCAAAAGATTTGTTTTGTTAGTTCAATTGCGACTATTGGAAATTCTTTGAGAGAAGTTTTATTGACGGAAGAAAATGAATGGAATCCTCAAGAGGACAATAGTGGATATTCCATTACTAAATTTGGTGCTGAAATGGAAGTTTGGAGGGCAAGTCAGGAAGGAATTGATGTGGTGATTGTAAACCCGGGGATTATTTTAGGGGCTGGTTTTTGGGCTTCTGGTTCCGGAAAAATCGTTACACAAATTTTTAATGGATTTAAATATTACACTGAGGGAGTTACTGGTTTTGTAGGGGTAAAAGATGTCGTGAAAACAATGGTGTTACTAACAAATTCGAGTATTAAAAATGAGCGATTTA
>ENA-UZWU01003556-UZWU01003556.1-metagenome-genome-assembly--contig:-Day-4--1m-contig-3556_pt1 | contig 11243 bp, 9 predicted proteins | sample MGYA00260345_ERZ794905 | MGnify/ENA metagenome assembly ERZ794905
GCCAATCGAATCAGGGCCTGAAATTATTGAGACCAACGAAGCTACCACCGTTTCTTAGGGTCAGTTCTCTCATCAGTGTAGCAAAACGTACACCGGTCGCCTGTAACTCGGGCGGGCGAATGAATTGCACCGGAAAACCGACAGCGTGAATACGGACTCGGCGCTCACCGCCGGCCTCCTCAGCATTGAGTTTGTCTACGGTCTGCACCACCGATTGAATAGAGGCACCGGTAAATTCGTCACCGAAGACATAAATCGAGATCTTCTTACCAGGATCATAGAAAGTGCGCACCGCATTGGTGATGCCCTCTACTGGTGAGGAGTTTGAGAATACATTCCAGTTGCGAAGATTCTGCAGGATCAAGCTGCGGCGCGCGGGCGTATCGGGAATCCATTCCCCGCGGTAACGACTGAACAGGTAGTTACCCATATCGTTGAGTACTTGTATGCCCTTGACCTCAGGATAAATGTTAAGCGTGGCCTCCATCTCGAGCAGCATGCGTTCCCACGCATAGGAGAACATGGATCCAGAGGTGTCGATTATAAAAATAATGTATTCACTGTCGACGGGAATGCCACCAATCAATTGGTTTTTCTTTTGCGCGTTACGACCCAATAAACGCAGTTCCTCTTCTGACAGTTTCTGTCGTGCAATGGCGAGTTGTTCACGAATAATGGCGTTAGCGTTTTGCGATAGATTTAGCGCATCATAATTTGATCGTGTCCGAGCGAGCGTGCCCTGCAAAATCGCGATCTGCTCATCATAATCTGAGATCTGCTCTCGTTTGACAGTGAGATCGCGATTGAGAATGGTGGTTTCGCCACGAATCTCAAATAGCTGTTCGGTGAGCTTCGCGATAGCCGCCTCGGCATCAATGGTGGCTTTTTCAATCACCTGTGGTTGCACCGTTTTGGTAATCATGAGTAATAAAATGACGGCACCAAAACCACAGCAAATCACATCCAGAAAGGATAATGAGAATTCAGGTGGGGGGCGTCGTTGTCGCAAGATGATGCCTCAGGGCCAGTCGATGGAGGGTGACAAAAAGCTGCCGCTGGAGGCTTGTGCCAACTGCCAGTATTCCGATGCCGCCATCGGATCTCCCTCCATAGGAAATAGAACGATATTGACCGGCACATTGCTCGGTAGCCGCCGGATAGCGTCACGGAAAAATTTGAGGCGCTGGTTGCCACTGACTTTGCTACCGCGGGGTGGCCGCTCGGCTTGCGTCGGTAAGCCATCGGTCAGCAAAAAAATATTATCAGGTGGTGTGGGCAAGGCGCGCAGCGCTTCGAATGCATTGTATAGGCTCGTCCCTCCAGTGGGCACCCGCTCTCGAAGCGCGGCGCTGATCGCTTCTAGCTTTGGCGTATCCGCTACCTCAAGCCATTGTGTCTGGGTACCGGGGAGCACCGGTGCGGCTTCGGTGTTGAAAGTCATCACCTGAAATTGCGCGTTAACGGGTAACTGGGCAGTCAACCAATCTACGGTATCGAGTGTTCGCGTCCATTTGCCGGCCTGTTTTTGCAGTGCCTCATCCATGCTGCGTAAGCGAATCACGTTGATCAACTGGTTCGCCAGCATACTGGCAGAGGTATCGACCAAAATGACGATGCGATCCCCGCCTAGGTTCAGGCCGGTCAGGTACTGCCGGTTCCCTTCTCCGACGAATTCTCGTGCACTGCGACCAGCCTCGGCTTCAGCCGCTTCTTGCAGGAGTCGGATTTTCTCCTCTAATTGATTGATCTCCGCTTTGAGTTGAGTCACGGCGTCAGTCTCGCTCACGCCCGATTCTTCAATCGAGGCGATCAGGGCTTCGTATTCATCGAGTTCTTCAGTAATGCGGCTTGCCAAGCCATCGGCTTCAACGATCTCGAGGTCTGCTTCATCGAGCGCATTGCGAAGGCGAACCAGACCCGCCTCACCCTCACGAATATCTTCATCCAGCAGATTCACTTCGGCGAGTACCTCTGCGTTGACGGTCTGAATTTCGATTTCTAATGAGTGGTCAATAATGAGAAAGACTAATACAACAGCGCCAAAGCCACAGGACATGATGTCGAGGAAGCTCAGGTTAAAGGTGGATGCTTGGCGTTTGCGGCGTGCCAAAAATCAGCCCTCCACTGAAATGAACAGTACCTCGAGGGTCCCCACGACCAATCGATCTCCAGGTTGAATCGACACCCGGCCCTCGCAGGCTTGTCCGTTGAGGTGAACAAGCGTGTTCGGTGCGATCAATAAGGTGCCGAGGCCTGCCAGCCCAACACCCGGCGCGATGGGCGCTCCAATACTCATTAGCGTCGCGCGGCCTGACACGACTTGATGGGTGGCCTGCGCGGCCTCCTGTGAGGGTTCGGGCTGCAGCGATGATGGTTTGGCGACCGCTGGGGTGCTAGGCGATGTCTCGCTGCCATGCCGCTGGCAAGCCAGCCGCCGTTGAAAGACCAGCTCTCCCTCTGTGGGAACCAGATGAGCTTCTGTCGCATGCCACAGATCACTGGGTGCGACCTCAGTGATGGGGTGGGGGAGTGAGAGTCCTGGTAGGTCTGATAACAACGTGTCGAGGGCAATATGTCCGATGGAATCAGGCAACGCCTGTCGCAACTCGCGTGAGAGCGCCTCGCCAACAGGCCGCAGCGTGTCGGCGTTAATGCGGGCGGTATGATCATCCACCGTGCAGCTGATTTCGCTTTGCGTTGAGAGACTTTTCAGGAGCTCGGGTATCTGCTCGTACAGTGCTTGCTCGGTATCGGCGCGGCGCTGCGGATCAAAACGCGTCTGCGCCACGAATTGCTGTCCAATTGCCTCCGCTAAGTCGTCAAGTAATCCCAGCAATCCACACCCGGGCAGCAGTCCAGTGTCGCCAACGTGTGCTTCTCCGTTGTCGATGCCGATCACGGTGATGCTGGCTTGGTGCAACTGAAGTTCGATATGTGCACACGGTTGGCCAAGATGCGCACCCACTAGGGCGGTACGATGGATGACCGCGCTGATCGTCACTGGCAGCGTCTGTAAAATACCCAGCAGGAGTGACAGTTGTCCCGCGTCCATAGCGCCGGGTATCGCTAACGCAACCGGCTCATCGATGGCGTTGTCAGGGAATAAAGTGGCAAGGTGCGCGTGCGCTAAATCGGCCGTGTGCCGCGCTGGCCCTAATGCCGGGCTCAGCGGCTGAGTCGCGAGTCGATGCCAGTAACGCGTATTCACCTCACGCGGTGCACGTCTCGCTTGTTGCCAAGCGATCTCGCCAAATTGGTAACCCCCGTCATTGAACCAAGCGAGCCCCGGTGACCACTGGGCTTCACCCTCGTGCCAAAGCCTCAGTGCGGCGTCGTTACAATCGAGTAAACGCATCAGTTGCGCGGTACCGAGAGGTGTCTAATGAGGTTGCGGTCGATATAGCGCTGGGTGCTGAGTACCAGCCGCTCCTGCGATAGTTGCAGTTGGTGCAAGGCGAACATGATGAGGATTGAGAGAACCAGGGCCACAAAGGTACTGTTAAAGGCGACGCCCAGGCTCACCGTCACCCCTGAAATATCCCCTTCCACTGCTTTATAGGCCTGACCGAGCGCGTCACCAATACCGCGAACGGTGCCGATAAAACCAATAGAGGGAATCGCCCATGAGATGTAACGCACCATGGATAGCTCAGAGTCCAGACGATCTGCCTCGATATCACACTGCTCTCTGACCGCATCTGAAACGGCGGGAATACTGCCGGTGGTCGTGAACCGGCTCAAGGCACTCGAGAGTGCACGGGGAAGGAGGTAATCCTGCTCTTCGATGGGCAGTGCTTCGAGTGAGCGTGACTGCTCTCTCGCGTCGCGGGGTAGGATACTGGTTCCCTCCGCAATAGCGACTAACTCTTGATTGAGCATCAGGGTCTCTGCGCGCGTGCGCGAGGCCTTAAAGCCCATGATGGCAAGCGCCCAGAGCATGAGAATAAAGCAGGCTTCTTGTTCGAAATCCTTGATGACGATCGCAATCGATCGATTGCCGGTAGGATCCTCGCCCGCCGCTTGCTGAGCAGCCTGAGTCGCCAATTGCGCGTCGGCACTGGGTCGTATCACACCCACGTAAGCGGCGTGTACCACAATCACGGCAATCAGTAGCGCGAAGAGTTGATAAAGGAACTCTGATGGCAGGCGTAGCTTCATAGACAGCTCCTGTCTCGATTAAATATCAACGGGGAAGGACACGGAAAGGTCCTCTGAAATAGATTCACTCGGCTCATATTCCGCGACGCTGCTGGAACTACTGCCTATGGTGGTGTCGGGTGGTGTTACCGGTTCGACCGTTTGATTATCCGCCTCTGAAGTGATGGTGCGCTCTGCTGTATCCTCCTCCACTTGAGCGAACGAAACGGCAGCACAGCTCATGGCTGCAGCGAATGCCACCAAGAGGCGCCGCCACTGCGTCGACGGCTTATTCTGCATAACGTGCAATCCGAAAGCCCAAATCATCTCGTCCTCTTTCCCCGTAATCTCGAAACGTGAGTCGCAATTCCGATAACCGACTCAATGCCCAGCTGCCGCCACGAACCGTGTAGTTATCTCCACGCTGCGCGCCGAGCGGGTCAATGGCAAGCTCGGCGTTAGCGGAGGGAATGCGATAACCGTCGTGAACCCATTCGGCCACATTACCACCCATGTCATATAAGCCGCGATGATTTGGGGGGAAACTGCTCACGGGGGCCGACACGACAAACTGGTCGGTGTAGCCATTTAGGATGCGGCCGGTCACTAGCGCAGAGGTATTGTCCGCCACATTGGTGACGGCTTTGGCCGGCGGAAAAGTGTCGCCCCAGGCAAAGCGCCTTAATTGGTCTCCCTCAACGCGAGCGGTAAATGCCCACTCCGCCTCGCTGGGGAGACGATAGCCAACGCTACTGGTGTTAAAGCCGACAATGATGCCTTGTTGCTCACGATAAAACGGCGCCAACCCCTCGCGCTGGCTGAGCCAGTTACAAAAGCTGGCAGCTTGCTGCCAGCTCACGCCGGCAACCGGTTGGTGGTCGCGGTCGAGGGAATAGCTCTCTATCAGCCCGGAGTCGTGAGCGGCTTCAAATTGTCGAAATTGCGCGTTAGTTGTCTCGGTCGTCGCGATATAAAATGCGCGCCTGAGTTCTACTTCGTGCTCCACTTCATTAGCGCGCCGTCCTGGGTCGCGTCGTGACGCGCCCATCGTGAAGGGATTTTGTGATTCCACCGACGGATCAACCAACACGAGTGTCTGGCCCAGAGGGGTGGTGATAGTGGGCGTCATAGCCGCCTTTCTGGCCGCCGCCTCCGTCAGTAAAGTCACGCTAACTTGCTGTGCGAGACCAGGCCTGGGTAAGACGGAGGTCTCGTAAGAGGCGTATCCCGCCAATTGAATGGTAATACGCTGCGAGACCGCAGGTAGCGACACTGTCCGGCTCCCCAAGCCCATGCCTTCACCGTTAATGATCAGCTCGGCCTCTTGTGGTTCCAGCGTGAAGCGCACTGTGCCCAATTCAGGCGTCAGCACAACTGATTGCCCTGTTGTCTCGCCGCGCGACAGCGAGAGACGAACGGTTTTCGGCTCAAAGCCTGCCTTAGAGAGTTGCAGCACATGGGGCTGATTGGGACTCAAAGGGACGACTAGGGGCGTCAAGCCGAAGAAGGCGCCATTCACCGTGACGCTCGCGCCATTCGGCTGGCTCGACAAGGTGAGTGTCGCATCGGCGGGTGTGAAGGTGATGGTGCCCAAATCTTCATCAACGCCGGCAACGATACTCAAGGCAATGTTTTCCGGTAAGAACCCCGGCGCACTGAGCGTCAGCGTATGCTCGCCTGATAAAACTTCAACACCATTGGCTGTGATGGCAGCAGGCTCGTTATCCACCGCAGCGGATGCGGCAGTGGGAATCGTGGTAAATCGCACTTGCGCCCAATCAGGTGCGAGTGCGACATCAAGTGTCTGGCTTTGGTTGCGGCCGGTGACGGTGACCTCTTGTTGCCACGACTGATAACGCGCCAACTCGGCTGTCACCTGATAAGTGCCCGCCTCAAGAATGACGTCGGTTGCCGGTGACGTCCCAATGGGCGAGTCGTTGACGGTGAGTGCGGCGCCAGTGGGCTGTGTCGTGATCGCGACGACACCGGGTAAGGGGGCAAGCTGAATGTCGATTCGCTGAGACTCAGCATCACCAACGGAAATCGTTTGCGCATACGGGTGGTAACCCTCGGCGCTGATCTCGAGTGCGTAATCCCCTGGACGCACCAGTAGCCGATCTCCAAATGACCAGTGCAGTCCGTCTAGGGCATAAGTGACCTCGCTTTCAGCTTCGATGTTGAGCGTCAGTGAGCGAGCCGTGAACAAAAACAGTAAAACCGTTGCAAAGAGCAGGCCGATAATCGTCATTGCGATCGGTCGCAGTGGCAGGCGTTTCGCACTGGGTGTCGCCTGACTCAGCGGCTCAAATTGCGCAGGCGCTAGCCGATCCGCTGTGGCGTTACTCGTGGTCGGCTCAAAAGCTGCCGGTGTCAGCGCCTCGTCTTGCTCAGTCATCACGCATCCTCAAATCGCTTCGACGCAGCGAACGTCAACGGCATTAAGCTGACCGGGTTTTACCTCAAACTGAATGCGCACGTCACGGAATCCATTGCGCATACCCACCGCCGTGTAGGTTCCGGGCCGTAATGTCAGGATTTGTTGCTGAATGAGTCCCAGTCGTTGAACTCGTAGCACGGTGATGTCAGTTAACCCATCTGAGTTCATCTCTATCGTGACTGGGGTGGTGGCATAATCAATGGTGGAGCTTGCCGCCATGATTTGACGCTGCAATCGTGTGCCGGGGGATGGCACCCTTTGCGCCTCATCGAGTGTTTCCTGCGCGAGGCGCAGCACGCGCCGATCGATCAGTCGATTCTTTTCCGTGACAATGGCCTCGAGTCGCTCGTCGAGATCGGCACGTGGTCTCGCTCTTGCCATGCCTTCATTCGCGTACAAGATGAGTGCATCAATGGCCAGCGCCTCGTTGAAGAGGGCAATGGCATCTTGCCAACGTTCTTCGCGCTCTGCGCGTTCAGTCTGCCCCCTGATGGACAGTAGCCTAGCTTGGGTCCGGGCCTGGTCCAGTTCAGCCAGTGCCGCACTCGGTTCTGGCGCACCCGGCTGCAGTCGCGCCGCCGCCTCAAATTGATCTTTCGCTCGTTCAAACTCAGCCTGAGCCAGCGCAGCGTAGCCTGCAGTCATGGCGGCGGTAAAACGCTGATCAGTGAGTGCCCGTTGTAACTCGCTGAGGCGACGCTGTGCCCGCAAATGCAGTGGGTCAGCTTGCGTCGCGACCTCGGCGTTGTTGACGGCGGCAACATAATCACCTTCGGCCTCAGCTAACCCTGCGGCTTCTAAGGAGCCGATGACCTGCGGTAATGCGCTGACGCGTTCGCTCAAGTCGACGAGCCGACTGTCCGCCGGCGCCATCTCGACCAGCTCGCTGAGCCGCGCTTGAGCAGCCATTAGGTCACCCGCTTCAATGGCTTGTGTCAACGTGGCGAGCAAGGCGTCAATGCGCCCTGGTAAGCCCTGCTCTAGGGCCTCGAGTTGCTCTACTCCGGCTTGATAGGATGCGATCGCTTGCTCAAAGTCCCGCTCCCGGTAAGCCGTATCCCCCAGTGCGGCCTGCTCGAGCGCATCGCCGTAGGTCGTCTCTGCCCATCGCGCAGCGCCAAGTGACTCTAATGCGCTCTGCTTGCTGAGCAGCGCTTGCAGTATCTCTTGCGCTTCACGCCTGAGCGCGCTTTCCTGCGCCTCAGCAAAGGGACTGCGCCCCTCGCCGACGTCAGGCGTTGCACCGGCAGTGCTCGGGTATGATGAGCCCTCCGCTGTGCCTGCGTTGTTGTCTGTTATGGCTCCTACCTGGGTCGGATCATCCGGTGCAACGAGGCTGGGCAAGACGAAAAAGACAAACAAGAGGAGGAGCCCTGCGAGCCCTAGGCCTAGAACGGCCGGTCTTTGTACCGCTTTGGTTTCCTCTGTTGCAACGCTACTGGCCGCAATGGGTGCAGGCTCAAAGGTTGTTGCTGAGAGAGGTTGTTCTTTGTGTTCGCTCACGGGTCCTGCGTGTCAGGAAGCAGTGTGGGGGAGGGGGTCTTAGGTTGTGGCGGCTCGAGGGCGGCTAGTTCTGCGGCGTAGATATCCGCTAGCAGTTCGCGCCATTGGTCGTATTGATCTTCAACATTGCCGGTTAAGCGCACGGTTCGATCTTCTAACTCGATGACGCGGGGGGTGATCTCAGCGTCGAGCGACTGGCCGAGTTCCTCCAACGCTAAGGAGTGGATGTTCGATTCGGCGCGTTTCTCGAGTCCTCGCTTGAGCAATGCGCCGCCACCAACGACACCGATCGCGCCAGCGCTTCGCGTCATGCGGCTTCCAGAGCTTTGCGCCACGATGCCTGCGAGTATCGCGGCGCCGCCTGCAATCATTTCACGTTTGGCCTCGTTCTCGAGTTCCCGCAGTGCGACCGTCTCCTCGTAACTCGCTTTGCGCCACTCCTGATACGGGGTGTACATGTCGTCAGAAAAGCCGGTGTAGTGGCCCTGGAGCGTATCGACAAAGACGTAGTGCCGTTGGCGCAAACCGCGCACTCGCGCCAGCATGGGGTCTTCTTCCGATGGCAACCGGCGCAAGGTCACCTGCCCAGAGGGATCTTCGTTAAGATAATCCGCGAAGGCGCCACTGGCGAAATCGCGCGCAAATCGCATTTCAGCGACTCGCCGAATGGTGGTGCGTTCTTCGGCAGGCAGTCGCTGAAATGCGGCCAGCATGTCATTGGCGATCATCCGATAGACCGATAGGAACGGGTCTTGCTTGGTGCGAGTGCCTTGTTCGTAAGCGTAGCGACTGGTGATGCCGGTATAGCGTTTATCGAGCCACACGGTGCCGCGCGCGTCAGACGCGCGTATTTTGAGTTCCAGCGCCTCACCGTCAGACTGCAAGATCGTGCCGCGCACCAAAAGATCAGAGAACTGCCGCTCGTCAGGCACCACCCTGACGGCGCCCCAACCCCCTTGCTCGGCCAGTACATCGGCTAGCTCGGTGGCCATGAAGGTGGCTTCGGCTCGACGGACTTCTGGGTAGACCTGCTCCTCGTCCTCGACACTGCTGATGCCGGGATCAAGAATCACGACGCCGACATCGAGTAACTCGGCATCAGGAACAGGAGTGTCTGGGGCATCGAGCACGGGAACAGACGTTGATTTGACGGTTTCTGTGACACAGCCGGTCAAAAGACTCAGTGCGAGTAGCACACCAATTAAGCTTCGGGTCATGACGCGGGGACCTCGATGCCTTTGTATTTGCGATACTCATTCCACAGCTTTTCGCGAACCTCAGGATCTGCCTCGCGCATGGCGGCCTCGCGCAGTTGTCGCGCGACCACATCGTCATCGTTGCCAGCGGGTATGTCACCCGGCGGTGGGTATTTGGCGCCATCGGTTGGCGGCGCGTTACCGCGGCTCCCCCCAATACCGCCGCCCACTGAGCTGTTGCCCGTACTGGCAACGCTGCCTCCAAAGGTGCTTTCCTCGTCTGCTGCGGTGTTGGAGTCTGCCGACGATTCGCTGGTTTGAGTCGTCCGTGCCCGATCGGCGTCTCGCTGGCGTTGTTCTTCGTCGTAAATGATGCCATCGAAATCTCGGGTGCTCTCCTCCAGTTGACGATCCAATATCGCAACGCGCTCAGCCGACGTCAGTGGCCCTTCAGCGCCCCTATTCGAGTCCATGCCGCCGCCTGCGCGTGTCCCTGTTCCTGTTCCCGATGACGCATTGCCAGATGCGCCCGATGTGCCGCTCGTTGTGGCGGTTTCTGAGCCGCTGTCTCCATTGCTGCCCTCACCGCTTTCTTCCGCGCCCGGCATCGAGTTATCGCCGGCTCCGGTGGCGCCATAGTCTTCATCGAAGGTGGGTAAGGTATCGACCATTGAGGGTAGGTCGGCACTGCCGGCGACGTCACCGAAGCCCGGATCACCGGCCCCTGCTTCGTTGCCAGTCTGCCCCGCCCCTGCCGATGACGACGCATCGCCGGTGCTAGGTGTGCCGGCTGTACTGCCGGTTCCCGCAGGCGGGGAGGCACCACTTGCGCCAGCCGTGCTGGGACTGCTCGACCCTGCGCTACCGCTAGAACTGCTGCTGGAACTGCTGCTGGAACTACTGCTGGAACTACTGCTGGAACTACTGCTAGAACTGCTACTAGAAGTACTGCTAGAGCTACTACTGGAACTACTGCTGCTCGAGCTAGAAGGCGAAGAAGGGGGCGTCGGCATCGATGGGGTTGTCGGCGTGGTGGGTGTGCTGGCCGAGGGGCATCCCATCAATACCAGCATGACCGCCATCAGTGCTGATGCCATGGTTAGGCGCAGTAAGCGGGTCACGGTCATGATGCTTATCGGTGAGCGGGTATTCATTGCGGTTGCAGTCCCATTGCGTCCCTGTTGGTGGCGTTTAGATCAAAAGACCATGTCAGTATATCAGTCTCTACCGGCACACCCGCCTCGTATCGAGGCCGAAACCGAGTGCGCCGTATGGTCCGTAATAAGCGGTCCACCTGAGCCTTATTGTGCACCTCGGGCGCACTATCTGACGCCGTGTCGGGCACGGCATTGATCTCGGCGGCTGTGTCCACCTCAGTCGTCGTGTCGTCGCCCTCTTCTCTTGCGGTCTCCTCTGTTACGACCTCGCTGGCGATCACTTGTTCCAGCAACGTGATTTTTCCCATCTCATTAATTTGCAGCTGCACGACTACGGGCCCTGAGTCGTCTCGGCGGAAGGGTGGCAAGCGGCGCAATTGCTCGATATCTGGCAGAGGGGTCACCGTTTGAAACAGCGCGGCGCGCACCAGAGGGTTATCTTCGGACAAGGGCGCCTCGGGCGGTGTAGGTGTGGTCGCTGCTTCCGAGTCGGGCGTGGGTTCCGCTGCCAGAGCGAGGGACTGCTCACCCCCCACCCCACTTTCAGGCTGAGGACCTGACGGAGCGCTGGGCTCAGTGGGTGCGGCTTCACTGGCCGCGCCATCAAACGCGACAGTCATGAGGGGCGTTGCGGGCGCGGGCGCAGTGCCCATGACTTCGGTGACGTCACTCGGCGCCGCTGACTGATCTGAGACGCTCGTCTCCGCGACCTCGGGGTCGTCAGTATCGACAGGTTGTATAGCGCCATCCGTTGCGAGGGGGGCGCTGCCAACGCCCTGACCGTTCGGGTCATTGCTTGCCGCGTTGTCATCA
>ENA-UZWU01011792-UZWU01011792.1-metagenome-genome-assembly--contig:-Day-4--1m-contig-11792_pt1 | contig 11231 bp, 15 predicted proteins | sample MGYA00260345_ERZ794905 | MGnify/ENA metagenome assembly ERZ794905
AAATGAAAACTTTGTGTGGGGCTGGAAAGACTGTAATACCTTTATTGTAGAATATGTCGATTATTTGAAAGATACTTCAATTTATGATGAAGTCCGAGGCAAATACTTTAACATAAAAAGCGCAATTGGATTTGTGCGTAAATATAAATGTCTTAATGTTGGTCTTGATGAACAAGGCTTTACAGAAGTTACAACCGCACAAGACGGTGACATTATAACATATCCAAAGTTTGGATTTGTTTGTGGACATATAGTTGGTTATGGACGTGTTCACAGCATGGAAGTTGATGCTGGATACGTAGCAGTCCCAATGAATGCTGTCGACTTCGGCGACAAAAATATAAAGATCTGGAGACACAATGGCTAATCGCAATATGAATTCGGCAACACAGACAGAGGTTGCTAAAAACAACATAACTGGGTTTGAATTATTGGAGATTGAATTAGATGATGCTACCTATCGGTTTACCAACGGCCCCTGGGATTCAAGTTATAATGGCAATACTTACCAAGCTCTTGGAAACTTTCTAGGGTTTAGTGAGATACAAGAGAATACCCAAATGCAAATCGCAGAGGTTACGGTCACCTTAACAGGCTTGAGACAAGAAGACTTTGGGTATTTTGTTAACACTAACTTTATTGATCGCCCAGTTAGAATTTACAGACAACTTTGGAATGATACTGACGGCGTAGTTGGAACCTTCAAACTATTCGAAGGCAGGTACAGTAATGCTGCTTGCGAGGACGATGGTGAGATACTTACAGTTGGTGGTAAAGCAGCCAACTCCTTTGTTGACTTCGAAAGAGCAAGTGGTAGATCTACCAATGATGATGAACAACAGTTTTATTATCCTGGAGACAAGTTCTTTGAATTCAGTAAAGAAGTTCTTAAAGAAATAAAATGGAAACCATAAGGAAAATATAATGGCAGTAGCACTCCCAATCTTAGGCGGTATAGGCGCAGGCGCAGCCGGCTTCTTCGGATTTACCTTAGCAGCAACATCACTAGTAGCAATCTTAATCGGTGGATTAATTGTCGTTGGTGCGGCACTACTAGTTGGTAAAATGATGAAAAAGGGAAAGGATCGTCAAGATCCAGGCATGTTGGTGAATAAAAACAGCAACAGCGATCCCATACCAGTAGTCTATGGTGAGCGCCGTGTAGGTGCTACTAGAACGTTTATGCGTAGTGGTGGTGCCAGTGGCGGTGGCGGAACAGAATACTTACACATTGTATTCACTATATGTGAAGGTCCAATTGAAAGTATAGAGAAGATATTCCTTAATGATGTAGAAGTTTGGACACCATCAGGTGGTGTTAGCACTAGTGCTGGAGAAGATAATATTGACTACAGTGGGCTCCTTGAGATAACAAACCATCTCGGAGATCAAACCACTGCGGACTCGAACCTTGTGTCACGTTTTAGCGAATGGACAAGTGCGCATGTTGGAAACGGCATTGTTTACAGTTACATACGCATGAGATTTAACCGTGATGCGTTCAGTGGTTTACCCACGGTTACCTTTCAAGTAAAAGGACGCAAGGTTCGAGATGTTGATAACTTATCTGGTGGTGAATCATACTCTAGAGATCCAGCGGACATTGTATGTGACTATCTAACTCACCCAATATACGGACGAGACTTTGATGACAGTCTAATAAACATCAGCAGTTTCCAGGATGCTCAAGATTATTATGAGCAAACTCACGCACATTTGAGTGCGCCTAAATACTTGTTGGATGGTGCGCTGAGCACACAAGATACCACATACGAGAATACACAAAGAATCTTAGCCTGCTGTAACAGCGCACTTATCTTCAGCAACGGTGTTTATAAACTAATGCCATTCAAAACTGGTAACAGCACTGACTCCATAAGTGAGAGTGAAATAGTAGATAACTGGAACATGGGCTTTGGCGATAAAAAGAATCGCTTTAATCGTGTTAAGGTTAGATTTACAAATGCGTCAGACGAGTTTCAACAAGGCACAGTTGTTGTAGAGAACAGCAGTTTCAAAAGTGCTGACAATGGACTGGTATTACAAAAAGAAATTGGGTTAGACTTAATTGTTGATCCAGATAGAGCAAAACTTATTGCGAATGAATTAATGAAGCAGTCACGTTTTGACACAACTGTTGAGCTAACACTGCCACACACCAAACAAACTATAGAGCCCATGGATATCATTACATTTGAACATCCATATTTGCCGGACGATGCGGCAACAGTATATAGAGTATTAGATGTATTGCTACGTGCTGATGGCACACTGGTAGTAAAACTACAAGAATACAACAGTAGTGTCTATGATGAAGTAGATCCAGCAACGCTGTAATAAAGGAAACAACCAATGTCTAAAATCGTTATTAATCAAGATTTCAACTATGTAAGTGATGGCAATGACATTATCACTGACTTAGACGCACTAAGCGATGTTAACGTTACAGCAGCAGCTGACGGACAAATATTAGTATATAATGGCACCAGTAATAAATGGGAAAATGCTGATAATTCAGAAATAACTGGATTAACAGCACTTAGTGATGTTACTATAACCAGTTTAGCTGATGACCAATTCCTACGTTATGACAGCACTAGTGGCGAATGGGTTAACGAAACTGTCGACTTTACTAGTGACTTAGATGGATTAAGTGATGTTAACATTACTAGTGTAGCTAATGACCAAATCTTACGTTATGATAGCAATACTAACAACTTTACTAACCAAACACTTAACTTAGACGCACTAAGCGATGTTGATACCACTGGCAAAAATAATCAAGATGTGTTAATTTACAATCACACTGCTGGGCAATGGGAACCTGGCGCAGTTGCGCTTACTGGTAACTTTAGTTTAGATGACCTTACAGATGTTACAATCTCGCCCAATGTTAATAGCGGACACGTTCTATACTATGGATCTACAGGATACGAAAATACTAATTCCATTAACATAACAGAAGGAACTCGTATTAAATTTAATGAAGGACAAATTGAACATAGTGCTGGCGTTACATGGGGCACCTTGCTTTATGATATCTATAATAATAACGCAAATGGCGGCAACTTTAAGCAACAGTTATATGCTAGAAATAGTTCAGGTGTTACAAAACTATTCTCTGGGATAGAGTTGGATTACGATGATAGGACTGCAGGTCAGGAATCAGGTGAAATTTCTTTCTATGTCGCTAGTGGGTTGGGTGTTGGTTTAGTTACGCCATTGAGATTACATTCTGATCTTGTATTTCTTGGTGAGAACACAAACATATATAACGGTTGGTTACAAATAGAAAACACCACGTCTACGCCTACACAATACCTTTACCGTAACGAAACACCCACAACTGATAACATCGAAGTTGGATCCACACAAGCGTATGGAAAAGACGATGGTGGCAATGTAGTTAAATACACACAGATTGATCACGTTGCTCAAGACATTACAGACGGAACTGAAGATGGCGCAGTAGTCTTTAAGACTATGGCTAACGGAACATTAACAGAACGAATGGTGGTTGATCCAACTGGCATAACAGTTACCGGAACTGTTACAGCTGACACACTAGACGGCACTGTTATAGATGGCGGCACTTACTAAAAATACACATAACATTAAACCCTGGAGGAAAAATGTTAATATTAAGAAAACCACCGCACAAGTATAGCTGGCTTGGCAATATCGAACGACCTGACAGATACTTGCGAACATATATGAATATGACACACGTAATGAGACTAGACTGTATTATTGCTGGAACTAAATTTATAGATATGGATCGAGAGCAAGTGTTTGGTAATCCATTCCCTAAACGTTGGGGAAAACTGTCGTTTTATTATGATAGAACTGGCGTGTATGATCGTGTTAAAAATGATCCTGATATATTCTTTTATTGGGAAAGACTTCCAGAGCATGGTGAGAAGAAAACAATTGAACCACCTGTAGCAAGTTACAGTCATTTCGGTAGAGGTAGACCAAGTCATGAAGCATATCACGATTGGGACGAAGATGAGATTAGAAAACAACTTATACAAATGTGCGAAAAAGTAAACAGCGGAATACGTCTTGAAGAAGCGTGTATGTTACACGGCATATCAATGTGGACATTTAAGCAACTATTCCAATTAAGATATCCAGGAGAATACTATGAGTGGACGACTAATAGAAAAATACCTCAAAAAGATAACCTCGCCCAAACGTTGGCTAAACGGTTTCCCAGCATGTCCGGCGTTGGTTAATCGTATAAGTGAAGTCACAGTTATTGAGTATAGTGATGAATCACTACAAACTGTTTGTGACACTTGGTTAACACTAAAGCCTTTTAGTGTAGTGTTATACAGTGTAGGCGCAACAGAGAGTTGGTTAGACCAAACAGCTGAAGGTATTGAAACTGAATATCCACACATAGCTGCTCTTTGGGCACACCCAGCACACCCAAGACATGTTGGCAAGAATAAGATGCCTAGTCCAGATATACCTATACTGATATTACAAAGTAGATCAGCGTTAGATGCTGAGAAAAAGCGGCTTCGTGACATTGGTTACTATGCTTCCTGGAAGCACTAGATACATGCTCGACAAGCTCGTCTCCTGCGATTCTAGCACTATATCATGTGTGCGAAAAGCGTTAGGGTAACCTAGTGCGTGAATGCTTAAAACAGTAATACTAGCCAATCCCAGAGCAACCAAGACAGTGCTATCATTGCCGCTATAACAAATGTTATAAGTTCTGTTAGATCCATTTAATCTTCATCTAACTCCATTGTTTCTTGCCATAGTATCATGTTACCATGAACACGTTTGTCTTCTAGTGGTATCTCTTCACAAAAACCATCTACATAAATGTTATCGTCCTTGTCTAACATAGCTTCGCCCATTTGTAATAATACAACTGGCTCATCTTTGCTGTTCCAGGTTACACTTGCTACGCAACCTAATACGGAACGGAACGCAACACTATCTCGGCATTTAAGTCTAGTTCCTAGTTTAGTGTGAGTTGTGCTTCTTCCGTTATTGACTTCGAACATTTGCATTTCATTAAATGCTTCATTATACCATGTTTGGTATTGCTCACTTGCGCTTGTTGGTATTTTGTATTTAATATTTCTTAATTCACTTGTCCTGTTACGTAGTTGAATTGTTGTTTGTTTTTGCCAGTTGTCCTGGGGATTTGTAAAATCCGCATTGACTTCTATTACGAAGCGACCCGCTGAGTATTCGCTTTTTGGGCGAAGCGGTTCGTTGTCATACACCGCAATTCGTATTGAGTTCATTTCAGTGACCGGGAAGGGCACTTCTGCGTAAGCAGTATCTTTGATTTGTTTTTTGGTTGACTTTTTGAGTTTCATTTGTGGTTTCCTTTTTTGTTTGTCATTTGTGAGCGAAGCGAAAGAAATACGAAGTATATAACTATTTGTTCGTTACTTCGTTACTTCGTTCAATTCTTTAACTTCGTTCAATTCGTTAACTTCGTTAATTCGTTCAATAGCGGCAACACCAATATGCTTTACCGCAATAGCAGTTTGTGTTTGGCTTAACCACGCAATATGAACATTACAGTCAGCACAACGCAAAGATGCGTAATGCGGACCAGAACCGGATCCAATAGTTACTCGATGTAAGTCGTGTTTTGTTGGTAGATTTCTCATAAATTAATTCCTTATTACGTATCTATTGATACAATTATGTTAAGCCTGTATAGTTTCTCCCGAACTACACTGTTATTTATACACTAAAGCCAAGGATTTGTCAAGTGTTTATAAAAAAACATTACACGAATTGTTACAAACTGTAACATATCGTTACTGACAAAAAAAGGCGGTAAGTTAAAAACTTACCACCTTAGTTATAGTTTTATCACGGAGATAATAAAACTACTGAACTTAAAAAGTAAAAGCAAGTGTGGATTGGTTATGGAGGCTTAAATCCACGAGACAGCACACTTGCTTTAATTGATATGAAACGTTAACAAGACGTTTCTCGTATAGAATAGTCAGGAGAGTTCCCATAATAAGGTATGAGAACTGCCAATCTTTACGCTGTCTACACTATTATTTATGCCAGTTCAAGAATCGCAAAAAAACGCCCTTTATCTAGCCAGAAATACTTGACAACATAAATACTTGTATGCTAAAATAGAATATAGTAATAGGAGAAATAGCATGAGCACTAACAAAGAACTAGTCGAAGTCCTAAAGCAATTGGTTACAGAACTACGTAACGCCAATAAAGCAAATGAAGATAGACTAAAAATGGAAAAGGCGCTAATTGCCCAACAACAGCAACAACAATTTGTCGCTGGTAAACGTGGTAAAAAATAATTGTTAGCAAAAGGAAAACACAGCAATGATAACAGAAAATACACACAAAGAAAACAGTATAGTAATTAATCACTTATTGGAAATGATCTTAAAATTAGAAAACAGAATTAAAAGACTAGAAACACCCAAAGCTATCTCACAAGATGGTGGGGAATATTAAGGAAAACAAAATGGACTTAACAAAAGCACAGCTAAAATACTTAAACGGAACAGCACTACAAGAACTAATGAAATTAGATGAAGATTGGGACGAAACACGTAAACGTGAAATATACCACAAAACAATCAACAGTTTACAGTTATACACAACTGAAGAATATTGGAGACTAAAAGGTGTAAGAGTAGGGGGCAACCGCTATGATACCTAATATTACAAAAGAAGTATTCACAGTTAGTAACTTAACACACAGCGAAAGCCGTAATGGTGAACAAATGATTACACTAGAGCTTACAGACATTGTTAACAACGATGTTTATGAGACTTATGTGGTGTCAGATCACAAAAACTACAAACACTGGGAACGCATTATTGAAAACCCAGATAGATTTTATTTTTTAGGCAACCTAAAACTCAAAGAAGTAAGAGGTGGGCCTAACGCAGGCAAGTATTATGTCAATGGAGACAGCCGTGTAGAGATACTACATGAAACCAGCGACCACACACGCTTTGAAACACTTGTATATCAAATGCGTGGCGAAGCACTGCCAATATACTTACGTAAGGATTTATTTGAACATGTCTAAAAAAAGAAGAAGAATTGAAGACTTATTACCATACCAACTTAAATGGGAAGCACAACGAAACATGGCTCGTTACAGAGACATAGATTGGAACCTAACTCTTGATGAATGGGTAGATTGGTGGGGAGACGATATTGGACGCCGTGGCAAACGCAACGATGACCTAGTAATGGCTAGAATAGACATGAAAAAAGGTTATCAAGTGGACAACTTGCTAAAAATAACACACAAAGAAAATGTGTTACGTGGCGTTCACTCAAGTAATGGTCGTAAACGTCCAGTAAGAACACCATTAGGTGACTTTGAGAGTGTAACAGCCGCACGTAAAGCACATGGACACTCTAACCCAATGACAATTATTGGATGGTGTAAGAAAAGATACAAAGGTCAATTCAAATATCTAGATGAAGATGAGTAAAATAAAAAAGAGGGGGGTCATAATTTCACAAAAAAACCCCCCTCAAGCACAGCTGAGCCCACGCAAATGGGCTCGACAGTATTTAACTAAATATAACATAACAAGGAAGCACAGTCATGAAAATAACCAATGAAACATTGGATGAACAGCAGTTGAGACAGTTAAAAATTAGTTGTTTCAAAATGATAAACGGATTGTTAGCATTTACGTATATAGCTATTACGCTATGGGTATTTGTCCAGGCAATCGAAATGATAATAGGATAAAGATATGGCAAATAAGCTAACAATTATTGATGGCACCACGAATGAGGCCCTACTACAAGTGGACCAAGGAACGGATTTCGCCGAAACTCTTAACTTCTTTACAGACACAACCAACACGACACCCAAAAGTTTAGCAGGATATACATTCAGTGCCAAAGCCAGATATAAACATCATAAAAACGATAATGATGTGGTTACTTTCACAAGTGAAATAACAGATGCCTCTGGTGGCATTGTCAACTTTGCGCTAACAGATACTCAAACAGCCAGTATGAAAGCAGGCACTTGGTATTTCGATTTAGAGATGGATGCGGGCGGTGATATAAGTCGTATATTATGGGGGCGATTAGAGATTGCTCCAGAAGCAACGTATTAAGGAATAAAAAATGAGTGAAAGCGTAGTAATCAGCAAAGGCACCGATGTAGTAAACGTAAGCATTTCAGGACAAGGTGAAGTTAACACCGGACAAAATGTTGGCACAGGTGCTGAAGTATTCAAAGAAAAAGTAGGTGCGGACTTTAGATATCGCACATTAGTTGCCGGAACTGGTGTAACACTTACGCAAAACGATAACGATGTTACAATCACAGGTGTAGCTGGATATACTGATAGTGATGTAGACACACATTTGAACACCAGCACAGCAACCAGTAACCAAATATTAAGTTGGACAGGCAGTGATTATGCCTGGGTAGCAGACAGTGATGATAGTGGTATTGAATTAACAGATTTAAGTGTCACACAAGAGACAGCCGATGGCAGTGGCACATTAACATACAACAACGGCACTGGTGTGTTTACATACACACCACCAGATTTAGCAACCGCCGTTGTAGGACAAGCAAATAATGTTGTTTACACTTGTGTAAACAAAGACAGTGGCACACTAACAAAGGGCACACCAGTATACGCATTTGATGGTGGCGCAAATGGACAAACAGTTCAAGTTGCAGCCGCAGATGCTAGTGATAGCGCAAAAATGCCAGCAATTGGTGTTTTAGGTGAAGACTTAGCAGTTGATGGTGAAGGCGATTTACTATTATACGGTCAAATACAAGGCATTGACACACAAACACCCGACTTCCAACCTGGTGATGTTATTTGGGTTGCTGTTGGCGGTGGATTTACAAATACAAAGCCCAGTGGTGAAGGCAACATACTACAAAACTTGGGTGTTGTTACTAAAAGACATTCAAGTAATGGTGGTGGACTTATTGAAGGTTCTGGACGTGGCGCCGCAACACCAAACTTAGATGACGGCAAGATCTTTATTGGTAGTGGCACCGACTATAGTTCAACAGCAACACTAGACACTAGTATTGTTCCAGAAAACGGTAACGTTTACTATACAGATGCCCGTGTAAGCACACACTTGCTTACAATGGATGGCAGTATTATACCAGATACAGATATCACACACGACTTGGGTAGTCCAACAAAACAATGGCGTGATGTTTATATTGGACCAGGCTCGCTTTATGTTAACGGTAAAAAAGTTATTGAAGATGATGCTGGCACAATTACAATTGAAACAGACGAAGATCAAAACTTACGTGTTAAAACAACAGGCACAGGTGTTACACAAATAACTAGTGCGCAAGCAATACAGTTAACAGCATCTAACAGTGCTGACATTGAATTAACAACTGCCACAGGACAAATTGAACTTAATGGTGACGTAGTTATTGACGTATCAAAGAGTTTAACCACTAGTAGTGGCGGCACATTAACTGTTGCTTGTCCAATTGACATGGGCACAAACGATTTAGATGTTAACAACTTAGTAGTTGATGGCAACTTAACAGTTAGCGGCACACGCACAATTGTCAACACAGAAGAAATTAACTTAGCAGACAACACAATACTGTTAAACTCAAACTATGATGGTAATACACCTACAGAGAACAGTGGTATTGAAATTAACCGTGGCGGCGGAACAGCACCAAATAAAACATTTATATGGGACGAAACCAGCGACCGTTGGACACTAGGTAGTGAAACACTAGTAGCTGGCACTGTTATAGCTGAACTAACTGGCGATGTAACAGGAACTGTCAGCAGTTTAAGTAATCATACAACAACTGATTTAGCTGAAGGCACTAACTTATATTACACTGACGCAAGAGTGGACGCAAGAGTCCAAGGACTATCTACAGATGATTTACCAGAAGGTGACAATGAATATTACACTGACACAAAAGCAAACGCAGCGATAGATGCTCGTGTTACAAAAAGTTTCGTAGAAAACCTCGATATCGATATCGATGGCGGAACATATTAACCTATATAGGAAAAAATAATGGCAAATAGAATTAAATTAAAACGCAGTAGCGTATCAGGTAACTTACCTGACACAAGCGATATTGAAGTAGGTGAAGTAGCCTTAAACATGGCTGATCAGACAATTCACTATCGTGATGCTAGTGATAACATCAAAGGCATAGTTCATGACAGTGCGAGTAACTTAGAAACTGAAGGTGACTTCACTATGGATGCGGCAGGCACATTTGATGTCACGAATGCGACGGCATTTAACGTAACTGCTGAACATCACAATGGTTTTGGAATTGGTAGTTTACCAAATCTTACACGTAAACGTAGAGGTAATTTAGGAACACTAAAAAGCGCACTAAGTTTCAAACTAGAAGAAACTGATAGTAGTGGAACTATGATCAATGCCGCTAATGGCGCAGGTCCTGACATGGCTTACTTTGTTAACGACGGTGAAATTGGTAACGTAGCTATTAGAGCAAAGACAGCCGCAAGTAATGGAGATAATACTCTAGATGTAGCCAACAGTGAAAGTGAATTCGTGGTATATCTACGTGCTCCAAGTCAAGAGACAGTATTCAGCGTAAATCATGACTCTGCTCAATTGTTCAACAATGACATAATCTTGGAAACAGACGGAACTGACCAAACAATTCAAACACCTGGTAGTTTAACACTAGATGCTGGAGGATTTGTCCACACAACAGCAGGGTTTAGAAACACTGCCTCAGATTATGCAACTAGAATGATCGCAAGTTGTCCTGGTCAAAATAACGCTCTTGCAATTGAGAACGACAGAACTGAAACATTATCTAACATCCATGGTGACGCAAGTGCAAGCATATCTTTCCAAACAGATGCGTCAGACGGAACTGTTTATCACGGAATCATCTATCAACAATGGGATCCAGATGATGATGACGGACCCGTTTCGCTTGTAGCAAAGGTATACGATGATGGTGTAAGCACCTTTGATCTTAAAACTGCGTTCAAAGCCCAACAACAAAAATTTACCATACTGGACTACGATCTAGAGTTTGACTCAGATGGCACACACCAAAGTATTAGTCCTAGTGGAAATTTAAGCATTAAAGATAATCTGCTTAAATGTGAAGAAGGCCTTGAAGTTGAAGAAGGCCTTGATGTTGAAGGTGGTTTTATAACTACTGCCACAGATTATACCACAGCTGCCCGTTTCAAAGGTGATGGTTATG
>ENA-UZWU01013631-UZWU01013631.1-metagenome-genome-assembly--contig:-Day-4--1m-contig-13631_pt1 | contig 11148 bp, 11 predicted proteins | sample MGYA00260345_ERZ794905 | MGnify/ENA metagenome assembly ERZ794905
GTGCAGATCCAGCAGATACAGGCGGACATGCAGAAGAAGGCGGCAGACCTTCAGCTGAAGCGCGAGCAGATGATGATGGAAGACGACCGCAAGCGCGACGAGCTGGAGGCCGACATCCGCGTCAAGGCAGAAGAACTGAAGGCGAAGTACGGCACGCAGCTTGACGTTGCTCAGATCCGGGCTGACATGGCGATCAACCGCGAAGTGATGAAGGCGCAGGCTGACATAATCACGGAGGCGACGCGTGAAGACTAAGCAGCAGATCATCACAGACGGCAAGCAGGCTGAGCGCCTGCTCGCTGACACAGATTTGCTTCGGTTTCTTGAGGAAGCCGAGGCGGATTGCTGGACGCAGTTCAAGGCAACTGGCCCCAGTGACACCGACGGCCGAGAGGCTGTTTACATGAAGTTGCGCGGAATTGACATGGTCCGCCAGTCGCTGCGCAGCATGGTTGATAACGCTACTATTGAAATGAAGATGAAAAAGTAGCATAATAGAGGAAGAAAGAGATGTCAGACAACAGCACCCCGCAAGGGACTGACCTGTACAGCGCTCAGAATGCAATCAGAAGTATGCTCACGCCCCAAGAGGATAACGTGACGACGGACGATGCGCTTGAGGCAGAAGCCGCGCAAGTGGACGAAGCCGAAATGCCGGAAGGCCAAGAGGAAGGGTATGAGGCGCAAGCTGACAACTCTCCCGTTGATGGGTCTGAAAGCGATCTGGACGACGAAGGCGACGATGACGGTGACCAATATGGATCTCTTGATTTGTCCACGACCATTGAGGTTGATGGCGAAGAGATAACCATTGAGGAGCTGCGCAGCGGACACCTACGGCAGAAGGACTACACGCGAAAAACTCAGGAGCTCGCCGAAAACCGAAAGGCTATGGAAGCGCAGTATCAGGAGATTGAGCGTGAGCGTGCTGAATATGCGCAACTACTGCCGGCAATGGCGGAGCGCATCCAACAGGCAGCGGAACAGGAGCCGGACTGGGACACTCTGTATGACACAGACCCAGTAATGGCAGCGAAGGCAGAACGCCAGTGGCGGAAGGAACAGGAGGCGCGCACCGCGCAACTTCAGGCCGTCCAAGCTGAGCAGCAAAGAATGCAGCAGATTGCAGCGCAGAAGCAAGAGCAGATGCAGCAATCGTATTTGGAGCAGCAGCGTCACATCTTGCCTGACATCATACCCGAGTGGCGTGACAGTAAAGTCGCCGCCACGGAAGCAACCCAGATCAGGGACTTCCTACTCGGCGAAGGTTTCAGCGAGCAGGACGTTAGCGGAATGTCAAATGCAACGCTTGTGAAATTAGCGAGGAAAGCGATGTTATATGATCGTGGAGAAACGCGGGCCAACGAGGTTAAAGCTAAACCTAAGAAGTCGCGCGCCAAGACATTGAAATCGGGTTCCAGAGCGTCACAGCCTAAACGCACCTCAGCAGCACAGGAAGCGCAGACCCGCGCACGAAAAACTGGTCGCGTCAACGACGCCGCGGCCGCAATCAAAGCCTTGCTATAGGAGCATAAACTATGACTATCATTGCAAACACCTTTACGTCTTTTGACGCCAAGGGTATCCGCGAAGAGCTGGCAAACGTCATCTCAAACATCGCGCCAGAAGAAACACCCTTCACATCCAACGTCGGCTCCGAAAATGTGTCCAACACATTTTTTGAGTGGCAGGTCGACGACTTGTCCGCTGTTGACACCACTGCGATTATTGACGGCGACGATGTTGCATCGTTTGACGCCACTACTGCCACCGTAAGGGTCGGAAATTATACGCAAATCCGTCGTCGTTCGATGGTAATTGCTGATAACCTCGGCTTCCAAGATCTGGCTGGCCGCAACGATGAAGTTGCATATCAGCTCGCCAAGCGCGGCAAGGAGATCAAGCGCGACTTGGAAACAATCTACACAGGCAACACAGCCCGTTCCGCCGGTTCAGCTTCAGCTGGTCGCGTAACTGCTGGACTGGGTGCGTGGGTTGCAACCAACGTCAACAAAGCTGGCGACGGCACTAACCCGACTGCGGCAGACGGTTCCGACGCCCGCAACGACGGCACGCAGCGTGACTTCACAGAAGCCATGCTCAAAGACGTGATGCAGCAGGCGTACACATCCGGCGGCAACCCATCCATGTTGATGGTTGGCCCGTACAACAAAACAGTCGTGAGCGGCTTCGCTGGTATTGCGGCTCAGCGCTACCAAGCGCCAACTGATGGCCCAACAACCATCATCGGTGCAGCTGACGTTTATCTGAGTGATTTCGGTGCCTTAACCGTTGTTCCTAATCGCTTTTCTCGCGAACGGGACGCATGGTGCCTAGACACCGAGTACGCGTCAGTCGCAACTCTGCGTCCGATCCAAGCCGTGGATCTTGCCAAAACAGGCGACGCCGAGAAGAAAATGCTCATCTGCGAAACCGGCCTCAAGGTATCCAACGAAAAGGCCCACGGCCTGATCGCTGACTTGAACGTATCGTAAATATGGTGGGGCGGCTTCGGTCGCCCCATTACTCTGGAGGGTAAGATGAAAAGACTTTTTAGCCGCGACGAGGCGACAGGGATTACGAAATATTGGCACGTCAAAAACAATGGCGAATATGTCATTGAGACCGTGCAGGACAGCACAAAGATCATCGAAGCAAACAAGCGCTCGTATAACGACGTGTCGGGTAAATTCGGAGAACACGCCAAGGTGGCCTCCATCCCGCTTTCCGTGTATTATGAGTTGAAGAGGCAAGGCATCGCCGACGATCCGAAGGCACTCAAGAAGTGGCTGAACCAATCGGAAAATCAGGCATTTCGCACGCGAGAAGGTACACTGTAATGGCGATCACAACGTATGACGAGCTAAAGTCTAGCATAGCCAACTGGCTAAACCGCGACGACCTGACGGCGGTCATACCAGATTTTATTACAATGGCGGAGGCGCAAATTGCGCGAGACGTCCGCCACTGGCGTCAGGAGAAGCGCGTATCGACAACAGCTGACGAGCGGTACGAAAACCTGCCGCTTGACTGGCTTGAAATGATCCAGATACAACTTTCGGCGGGCGGGCGATTGCAAGCCATATCCGCTGAAGGCTTGCAAAAGCTCAGGGAAGAAAGCTCCACCGCTCAGAAGCCAAAGTACTATCGGCTGACATCTGACCAAATTGAGCTCTACCCTGTGCCAGACACGTCGTATGAGATCTCCATGCAGTATTATGCACGCATCCCGGCCCTGACATCCACAGATACTGCAAATTGGGTTCTGACTTATTACCCAGACATTTATCTTTACGGCTCATTATTGCACACTGCGCCTTACCTGGCGGACGATCAGAGGACTACTGTTTGGGCGTCATTGTACAAGGCAGCAGTCGACGCGCTGAACCAGGACAATGAGAAATCACGGGTCTCAGGCCCACTTCGTATGGGGATACCAGGCTAATGGTTACTACGACATGGACCCAAACCGCAGGCATGACCAGCGACACAGAAACGGATAACATTGCGGATTATGCGGAGCAGGCAGAAGCGTCAAAAGACGCTGCCGCCGCATCTGAAACCGCGTCAGCTAGTTCCGCCGCCGCATCTGCCTCAAGCGCATCTGGCGCATCTACTAGCGCAGCCGAAGCCTTAGCAAGCAAAAACGCCGCCGCTACATCCGAGACAAACGCAGCAGCGTTTGCGTCAACGGCAACGACACAAGCATCCAATTCATCCACAAGCGCAACTGCCAGTGAAACGTCACGAGTGGCTTCTGTCGCCGCGCAAGCCGCCGCTGAGACCGCAGAAACCGCAGCCGAGGCAGCGCAGACCGCAGCCGAGGCCGCAGAAGCTGGTGTTGCCGCTGATGCAGCTACTGCAACCGCGCAGGCTGCAATTGCAACTACTCAGGCCACAAATTCCGGCACAAGCGCCACCGCAAGCGAAGCATCCCGAGTTGCTGCTGTAGCTGCACAAGCCGCCGCTGAAACAGCCGAGACCAATGCTGAGACAGCAGAAACAAACGCTGAGACCGCTCAGACCGCCGCAGAGGCCGCTGAGACAAGCGCTTCTGGATTTAGCACCTCTGCATCCGCAAGCGCGTCAACGGCCACCACGCAGGCTGGTATTGCCACCACAAAGGCTGGCGAGGCCGCAGCATCTGCCACGGCTAGTGCTTCTTCGGCAACTGCGTCTGAGGCTGCAAAAGACGCGGCGCTCTCCGCTTTGGACAACTTCCAAGATCAATATCTGGGTGATTTTGCGACAGACCCCACGACTGATAATGATGGCGACCCGCTTCAAGCTGGGATGCTCTATTTCAACACGACCGACGATGTGATGAAAGTTTATACGGGCAGCGCATGGGTCGCGGCTTATGCGTCTCTCTCTGGCGCATTGCTTACAAGTAATAATCTCAGCGATTTAGTGAATGTGCCAGCCGCGCGAGCCAATCTAGGACTTGGCACTGCCGCCACAACGGCGTCAACCGACTACGCGACTGCCGCTCAAGGCACATTGGCAGATAGCGCGGTTCAGCCTAACGACAGCCCATCCTTTGGCAGCGTAACTGTTACTGGAACCGTTGATGGTCGGGACGTTGCTGCTGATGGCACTAAGCTGGATGGTATTGAGGCTGGTGCAGATGTAACGGATGCGGCCAATGTCACTGCCGCTGGCGCTCTGATGGATAGCGAGGTTACGAACCTTGCACAAGTTAAGTCTTTCGACAGTTCCGATTATGCGACATCCACGCAGGGTTCTACTGCTGACGCAGCATTGCCGAAATCGGGCGGCGCTATGACGGGTGCCATTACAACTAACTCAACATTTGACGGACGTGATGTTGCTGTAGATGGTGCTAAACTAGATGGCATCGAGGCGGGCGCAACCGCAGATCAGACAAATGCTGAGATACGAGCAGCGGTAGAAGCCGCTTCTGATAGCAACGTATTCACAGATGCTGACCACACAAAACTGAATGGCATTGAGGCTGGTGCTACAAACGTCACAAACAACAACCAACTAACCAACGGTGCTGGCTATACAACGTACACCGCAAACCAAGCTGTAAATACTTCATCATCTCCTACATTTGCAGATGTGTATAACGATGGTTGGTTCCGCAACAATCAGTCTGGCGAAGGGTTATATAACCAAATACATCAAATGCACTTTGCAAGCTATGCAACCAATGCTTATAATATGTATAGTAATACAACATCATCACGCCTCAATATGGCTACAAGTGGAAATACTGTTCGTGGTTCATTCTACGCCAATAACTCCAATGATGTTGGTATTTTAGACAGTGATAACGACTGGGCTATTAGACATGTTCGTGATAGCCGCACAGAGTTCTATGTTAATGGCACAGAGTATATGCAGCTCGATGCTAATGGTCTGTACTTATATGATGGTTCATTGCGTGAAGACTATGACGCACTATCAGGTACATCACCAACGTGTAACGTAAACAGTGCTGGTGCATTTAGCTTATCAATGTCGGGCAATACAACATTCACATTCAGTGGCGCTGTAAATGGTATGTCTAACGGCTTCATCCTACAGCTAACAGGCAACGGCTCAACAGTCACATGGCCCGCATCTGTAGACTGGGCTGGTGGTACAGCACCTGACGCACCAGCAAGTGGTGCAAGTAATCTATATGTGTTTTGGACGCGAGACGGCGGAAGTAACTGGCATGGCGTACTGTCTTCGGCAGCATATGCGTAGACGCGGCGGCGTAAAATCGGTATTATGCCGAGAACTAGAGGAAATTTAGATGGCAAGCACTTGGACAGTCAATAACGCGGTTGAAAAAATCGCTGACGGTGAAAAAACTGACACATGGGGTCAGATTACAAATCGTAACTTTGACATTTTAGATCGTGCTGCATCTGGTGTTGGTACGGTTGATCTGTCTGGGTCGGGTGCGGCGCATTCTCTAAGCACAGTGGATGGCACAACTGGTGACGCCCTTAGTGACGGAATGTACAAAGTTCTTGTGCTATCTGGCGCGACAGAAAATTGCACAATTACAGTGTCGCCTAATGACGCCTCGAAGTTTTATTTGGTGGACAATGATAGCGGACATGACTGCACGTTTACTCAGGGTACTGGTGCCAGCTTATCTATTCCAAGTGGGACTTCTGGGATAATATACTGCGATGGCACTGGCGCTGCGGCAAATGTCAGGGCGATAATTGACGCCACGACACTGACAACGCTTGGGATCACGGCCACAGCCGCCGAGTTGAACATCCTCGACGGCGTTACGGCCACCACTGCCGAGTTGAACTACAACGACATCACAACGCTTGGCACATCAGAGGCCAGCAAAGTAGTTACTGCGGATGCAAACGGCGTTGTCACTTTTGATAATGGTATAGTTGAGGAAAGCACTGCGATTACATCATCCAGCAATGCTGCAACGCTTGATCTTCATACCGGCACAAACTTTACGCACACCTTAACTGAAGACGTGACATATACGTTTAGCAACTCAGGGGCGTCAGGTCGTACTTCTGCGTTTACGTTAAAGGTTACACAAGACAGCACTGCGCGTACAATCACATGGCCCAGCTCTGTTGATTGGAAGAATTCGAATGCACCTACGCTTTCCGAAACAAGTGGTGCAGTAGATGTCTTTGTATTTATAACATACGATGGCGGCACAACATATTACGGCTTTGCGGCTGGTCAGGCGATGGGGTAACTTAGATGGCTAACTTCAAAAAGACAATGATGGCTGCGGCTGGTGGTGGCGCTAGTGCATATATGTTGTCGTCCTGTATGTTTAATGCTCAATATACACAGTACTATGATGTACAAAATAGTCAAAGCAATCTGAATACTGCTTACAAAAGCAATGGAAATCTTGTTGCTATATGGGGCCTATATGTTGGGGGGAACCAATCTAGCGGTCAGCTTCAGGTGTCAGAATTTGACCCAGATGGGAATGTCGTTCAATCTAGACGTTTCTCTGGTACCATTCAACCCAGCACAAAATATATAGCTTCTCTTGAAAACGGTTTTGCCATCTGCGTAGACGCAAATGATAACGTATTTATAGCAAGTGGGACGACAGGCTCTGGTGTGTTCGTTGCTAGAATGGAGCCTAATTTTAGCAACGGTTTCACATGGATTAATTGGGCAGGTACATACGCTCAAACTGTCTGCGGTATAGGCGTGAACCCATTCACAAACAACTTATGGGTGAAACAACCAGACCAAAATAATATGATATCTGAATATAATGGTGCTACAGGTGCGCATTCAAAGCTACAAAGGTATCAATATTCAAACCCCGGTATGCAGTTCGAGGAAGACCGTTGCCAAGCGTACTGGTGGGGTTATACCACTCATATCGCCACAGCCGGAAGGACAGCTGGCAGTGGCTACCGCCCTATGGTTTGCGTGGAAAGCGTCAACACACTCGCAGCTGATGAATTTCCTCTCAATAATTACACTAGCTCCAATAGCTATTCTTGGAATTATCCACACGGCGTTGCTACAAAGTGGAGGGTTGGCAATACAGATATCCCTTCTAGGGAGCTAGTGGTTACTGGCCGGATAGATGACCCGACTAAAGGTACTCAATTACATTATGTATCATCTCTGAATGCTAATGGCAGTCAACTTGCAAATGGATACTTTTCAAACGCTTACCCTAACCTTTGGAACAACATCTCTGCCCCTGCAAGAGATGCAGACGAAAATTCTTATTTTGCTATTGCAAAGTACTCTTTGGCCGTAGACAAGTACAGTATAGTTATCGTTAAGCTATCAAGAACATTTACTGTTTTACAAGCCATTGGCTTCACGCCGACCACTACAGCATTGCTTAATTTTGCTGGCAGCGTAAATGTAGCTTGTGTTCTTAATCAAGATGAAACGTCTATTTCAGTTCCTATACGCGCAACAGGAACAAGCGGTCAAAAGTGTTTTACATATGTAAATGTTCCAACGGATTTAACCAGTGTGTCTACTGGAACTTACCCGTTCCCTTTACAGTCAAATAATTTTGCCAATACAGAGTTTACAGTGACTGATGAAACGGCATCAGCCACCGCAAACTTTTTTATAGACAATACGATTGCGTCTCAAAACATGTCTGTCACAAAACAATCATTCAGCCTGCAGCCCGCACCTACATCTTCCTCTCTCAGCAATGCTGCTCCTTACACCGCAGCAAATATAACTACGATTTAGCAAAGGAAAATATAATATGTACGTTAAAATAACAAATGGAGCAGTAGACCAATATCCCTACACGGTCGGCAATCTGCGCCGTGACAATCCAAATACATCATTTCCGAAACGTCCATCTGACGAAATGTTAATGGAATGGGGCCTTCATTCTGTTGTGGTGGAGGAAATGCCCTCAATTAATTTTCGCACTCAAGATGTAGCTTTAAGCGACATGCCTACATTGTCTGGCGGTTCTTGGTCTATTGGATGGACTGTAACCAGCAAGACAGCAGAACAGATTGCAGAGCATGATGCAGGGATGGCAGACACAAATCGTAACATGCGTGATGACAAAATAGCAGAAACCGACTTTTATGCTCTATCTGACGTTACAATGTCAGCGGAAATGACAGCTTACCGTCAAGCACTGCGTGATATTACAAGCCACGCTAACTGGCCCAACCTTGAAGAGGCTGACTGGCCTACTAAACCGTAAGGATTAAGAAATGCCACTAATCCCGCTGAACATCCCAAAGGGCCAGTACGCAAACGGTACTGAGTATCAATCTCTGGGCCGCTGGCGTGACGTAAACTTAGTGCGCTGGCATGAGGACGCCCTGCGCCCGGTGGGTGGCTGGAGGCCCCGTGCGCAGTCAAACAATACACCTGTCACGGCAGGCGGGATTGTTCGGGGTGTTCACACATGGATTGACAACGACGGAGAGCGTTACGCAGCCTTCGGGTCTCACGACACTCTGACAGCCATGCTGGAAAGCTCTGTCACGGCAGACGTAACGCCGACGGCTCTAACAAGCGGTCGCATAAACGCGACGATAAATACTGGCTGGGGAGCTGGCGGCTGGAGCTTGTTCGGTTGGGGCGTTGCGCGTCCTGATCTCGGATCAATTCTTAGAGCTACGACTTGGAGCTTAGACAATTGGGGTGAAGAGCTAATTGCCTGCTCAAGTGACGATGGTGTTATATACTCATGGGACTTGGTTACTGGAACACCCGCCGCCCCGGTGACAGGAGCTCCAACAGGATGCACGGCAGCGTTTGTAACTGAAGAGCGGTTTCTTGTGGCTCTGGCGGCTGATTACAGCGTCTCTCAGACTTCAAGCAAGCGCGTGGCATGGTCAGACCGCGAAGACTACAACACATGGACCGCGGCGGCTACAAACGAGGCTGGCGACATCGAGTTGCAGACCAGCGGCACAATTCTGGCAGCGGTTAAAACTCGGGGTCAGTCTTTAATCCTAACCGACCAAGACGCTCACTCAATGACATATTCGGGGCCGCCTTTTGTGTTTGGGTTCCAAAGGGTTGGCACGGCGTGCGGTATGATTGCGGCGGGAGCATATGCTTCTGTTGATGCTGGCGTCATCTGGATGGGCCGCAGAAACTTTTACATTTACTCTGGCGGTCAGGTCCAAGAAATACCGTGCGAAGTTGCAGATCTGGTGTTTAGCAATATCAACTACGATCAGGCATCAAAAGTGCAGGCGATGGTCAACTCGCAATGGAATGAAATCTGGTGGGTGTATCAGTCGCAAGATGCGTCAGAATGCGACAAGTATGTTGCATATGACTATGTTGAAAACATCTGGACAACTGGCAGTATCGACCGCACCGCAGGTGTGGATCGCGGCGTGTTCCGTTTGCCGTTCTTAGTGAAGTCAGACGGCGTGGTGTATGAGCATGAGGTTGGTTTTGAATATGACGGAATTACTCCATTTGCGGAAACTGGGCCAATAGCAATCGGCACTGGCGAGCAGCAGATAAGCGTCACGAGTGTAATCCCAGACGAAAAAACTCAAGGACAAGTCGACTTGAAATTTAAGTCTCGCCTATATCCAAACGCCACCGAAACAGAGCACGGGCCATTCAGCCCAGCAAACCCGACTTCTGTCCGCTTCCAGGGTCGTCAGATTAGGATGCGAGTTGAGGGAGCTCAGGGCGCCGACTGGCGCGTCGGTATCATGCGCCTTGACGCAAGGCCGGGTTCCAAGCGATGAGTTTTTACGGAGCGCCTCCTGTTGGTCCTGATTTCAAGGTGTGGGCTGAGAAGTTCAGTGCATGGCTGACAAGTACGCGCTCATTCCTGACGCACAGGCGCGAATATGAAAGTGCAGCAGCGGATGGCGTGTTTCTCTATGATCGGGAATACGGATACCCGGTGGTTAGTAGAGGCGGAGAATGGCGGCAGGTGGTTCTTGAGGGAGGTCACGGCGACTTTTATATTGACGCAGACGTGACGGCGGCAAGCGCAAATACCGCTTACAAATTAACATATACAGCCGAGGTTACTAACAGCAAAATATCTCTAGGCACACCCACAACTCGAATTGTGTTTGAGGAGGCTGGGGAGTACGTTATAGCCTTCTCTGCGCAAATTTCGTCTACATCGAGCAGCACGGTTCACTTCTACTTTTGGCCAAGCGTCAATGGCACAAACATAAGCAACAGCGCAATGACAACTGCACTGCACCAAAACAATGCAACTTTAATTACGGCTAGAACGCAAATATTCACGGTGGCAGCCAATGATTACCTTGAGGTAAACTGGATGGTGGACAGCACTTCTGGCTTCCTTAATGCCACGGCCGCTGCGCCTCCTGTGCCAAATATTCCGGCTTCGACCCTGTCGATTACGAGGTTGCATGGATGACCAGTGAAAACGTCATAAAGGTCAAGTTTGAACCGCAGCAAGATCCTGTGGTAGAAATGTTCGCCGTTTTGCCGGAGAACCTTCCATCGGTGATTGACGACGCGCGTCGCTTTATAGCGATGTCCACTGCGCGCCAGGACAATGTAAACGCCGATCACATCATCCAAGATCTCTATGATGGCATGTCTCTGCTCTGGATGGTTTACGTCGACGGCACCCCAATGGCGTCCGTCGTGACCTGCATTCTGCACCACCCGCTTCGTCGAAATATGAAGATTGAGTGGATGGGCGGAGAGGACATGCAC
>ENA-UZWU01030632-UZWU01030632.1-metagenome-genome-assembly--contig:-Day-4--1m-contig-30632_pt1 | contig 11143 bp, 8 predicted proteins | sample MGYA00260345_ERZ794905 | MGnify/ENA metagenome assembly ERZ794905
GCACTTAAGAAATGCTCGTGTGCAGGTTTTATTGAATTCGTTTGCCATAACATCCCTATTCTTCTAAGCACAGGGACATAGGTCTTTAGATATATTTCCTCAAAAGAGTAGTTTTTTATCTGCCGCACATATACACTTTCAAATAAACTTTCATCTAAGGTGAACATCGAAATAATAATCGTATTGATGTCCAAACTATTATTTACATCGTTCATACCGACCTCCTTTGCAGTGTCACGTAGATCTCTATTGGAGAGTGCTGTAATCTCAGAAATTTTGTAATTGTTTTTGTAAAGAAGAGTGGCGTTCAGAAGCTTTCTTAAATCATCTACTGAGTATATTCTCACGTTTCTTCCTTTCCTGGCTGGGTTAAGAAACTCATATCTCTTCTCCCATATACGAATAGTGTGGGCCTTGATTCCACTTAGGATTTCCAAATCGTGAATGGAAAACGAACTTTTCAGATGCTCTGCTATTTCTGCCATGAACTTATTTTATTTTCTATGAGTTAAACAGATAAACCAAATTTGTTGGTTTTCAGAATGACATGTTTGACGCATTATTCAAATACGTCTATAACAACATAGAATGTTTTATAAAGTTTTTTTAGACGGGTCTTCTTATTTCTTGTATCCTATGAATAGCCAGGATTACAAGTATTAGCAATATCTTAAATTATTGGTTTCTAGGAGATTATTGTAAATCTTATAACCAATGCAAATGGTAATCTTTTATTTCTACATTCAAAGCTGCTTTGGTCACTTTAAGTGGCTTGAAAGTATCTATCATCACTGCCAACTCCTCAGTACCCTTTTTTCCGATACTCTTTTCAGCAGCTCCAGGAGTAGGTCCGTGAGGGATGCCTCCAGGATGTAAACTCATTTGTCCTGGCTCTACGTGTCCTTTGCTCATGAATTGACCATCTACGTAATACATCACTTCATCACTATCGATATTACTGTGCCAATATGGTGCAGGAATACTAAGAGGGTGATAATCATAAAGCCTCGGTACAAAGCTGCATATTACAAAGTTATGTCCTTCAAATGTTTGATGAATAGGGGGAGGTAAGTGTATTCTTCCAGTTATTGGCTCAAAATCGTGTATGCTGAAGATATACGGATAGTGGCACCCGTCCCAACCTATTAAACAAAAAGGATGGTACTTATAAGTATATGGGTAAAGTTTATCTTCTTTTTTTGTCTTAATAAGGAATTCGCCTTCTTCTACGATAGTCTCTAAATCCTCAGGTTGTTTTATATCTCTCTCACAAAAAGGTGAGTGTTCAAGCAACTGGCCACCTTTACTTACATAGTTTCTTGGATAAAGTATTGGACTATGACTCTCTGTGATAAGCAGTTTATTATCCTCAGTATCAAACTCCATTTGATAAATTACTCCTCTGGGTATAATTAAGTAGTCTCCGCACTTAAACTTAAGTTTACCATAGTTGGTCTTGCAGGTTCCCGACCCTTTGTGTACGAAAATAACCTCGTCACTATCACCATTTTTATAGAAGTAATCGACCATACTTTTTCGTGGTCGAGACATACAAATCTGTAAATCGCTGTTAGTGAGAAGAATGACTCTGCTTTCTAAGTAGTCGTCCTTTGGAGCAATATCAAAACTATTGAAACTTCTGTGTAGCATTTCCATATCTCCAGCCAATTCAGGTTTCAAATCGATTGGTTTATCAACCCTTAGTATTGCTGTGGGGGGATAATGATGGTATAACAATGAGTAGCTATTAGAAAAACCTTCTGTCGAAAATAGCTCCTCTTTGTACAGTTCGCCATCTGGTCTTCTGAATTGCGTATGTCTTTTTGGAGGTATACTTCCTAATTTATGGTAATGTGGCATGCTATGTCAGTCGTTATTTTTTAAGTCGGCCAAAGATATGAAATATAGACCGTTCACGAATGGGTATTTTGACAGTATTATCTTATGATATTCGTCACTTGCATTCAATTTAGATACGCTCATCAAATCTATTGGTAAACACCTAAAGATATCAGTGGTATTGATATCTGAAATTCTATTTTTGCAAGACCTTGAAAAAAATAGTTACAAGTCTCGTTCTCAGCATTACTGTTTTTTGTATTCTCCAATCAGGATGTGATTGGACTACAGATAAAAATGAACAAATGGTAAGCGATACTACACTGAGCTTAGAAGTGCGTGAGTGGAGTAAGAAAATAGTTGAACGTCCTGAAGTTGCTGATTACTACGCCCAAAGAGCAGGTGTATTAGCCAAAGAAGATCGTATGGGCTTAGCTATTTTAGATTTCGAAAAGGCGATAGCGATAGATGGTGATAAACCAAAGTTTTATTACAATTTGGGTGATATTTATTTTGCAGATAACCAGACTTCTAGGGCTTTAGAACAGTACAGCCAAGCTGAAACTATCAATCCCAATGATCAAGAAGCGGTATTTAAACATGCTCAATTTCTCTATTTTGTGAGACAGTTTGAAAAAAGCAATATCAAGTTTGGCAAATTACTAAACCTTAATCCTGAGCACGCAGAAGGACACTTTTTCCTTGGTATGCTCAATAAGGAAGATGGAGATACTCTAGGAGCTATTCAGCACTTCAACCAAGTAAATACACTTTTGGGATCGGACTACAACAGCTGTATGCAGTTGGCACAGATATATGTAGCTCAGGATGAGGGAGATAAAGCCCTTCAGTTTTTTGAAAAAGCCATAAACCTAGATCCTACAAGTGACGAAGCCTATTACGCCAGAGGTCTTTTTTATCAGAATAAGCAAATGGACTTATTAGCTATGAAAGATTATCAGAAAACAATAGATTTAAACTCAGCTCACTATTATGCCTACTACAACGCAGGCAATATTTTGGCTAAAGACGGGAACTATATCAGTGCTATAGATCATTTTGAAATTTGTCTTCGTTTAAAAACGGATTTTGTAAAGGCGTACAATCGTATTGGTCAATGTTTTGAACTTTTAAATAAACCCGATAAGGCTGCTGAAAATTATAAGAAATGTTTGCAAATAGACCCTAATTTTGCACTCGCCAAGGAAGGACTGTCAAGACTAGGATAGTCGCATTAAAATCAACCAATTGAAGAAACACGAAAAGTGAATATAAATATAACATTACCAGACGGGTCTGTCCGTGAAGTAGCCAAAGGAAGTTCTGCCTTATATGTGGCAAAGAGTATATCTGAAGGACTTGCAAGAGTAGTAGTAAGTGCAAAGGTGAATGGAGAGGTTTGGGATAAGACCCGACCCATTGAGGAGGATGCAACTTTGAGTTTATTGAAATTTGATGATCTAGAGGGTAAGAAAACATTTTGGCACAGCAGTTCTCATTTGCTTGCAGAGGCGTTAGAAGAATTGTATCCAGGCGTCAAACTAGGAATAGGCCCTGCAATTGATAATGGCTTTTATTATGATGTAGATTTTGGAGAGCACAATTTTTCTTCAGCTGAATTCGACAAAGTCGAGAGTAAAATGAAAGAGCTTGCCAAGAAAGGGAGTAAGTATGAGCGGAAAGAGGTAAGTAAAGCAGATGCTGTAGCATATTTCACTGAAAAAGGAGATGAGTACAAACTGGAGCTAATAGATGGTCTTGACGATGGAAATATTACATTCTATACGCAAGGCAATTTTACAGACTTGTGTAAAGGTCCGCATATAGAGGATACTTCCTCTATAAAGGCTGTTAAGTTACTCAATGTAGCTGCTGCATATTGGAGAGGAGATGAAAATAATAAATCCCTCACACGTATATACGGAGTTTCATTTCCGAAGGCTAAAATGCTCACAGAGCATCTGGAGCTTTTGGAAGAGGCAAAGCGAAGAGATCATAGAAAACTGGGGAAAGAGCTTGAATTATTTACCTTCAGTGAAAAAGTAGGAGCTGGACTTCCTCTTTGGTTGCCAAAAGGAACAGCCATTAGAGAAAGGCTAGAAAACTTTATGAGGCAAGCACAGATAGAGCGTGGGTACCATCAGGTGGTTACTACTCATATAGGTAACAAGGAATTGTATGTAACCTCTGGACATTATGAGAAATATGGCGAAGATTCGTTTCAGCCCATTCGAACACCTAAGATGGACGAAGAGTTTCTTCTTAAGCCTATGAATTGTCCTCATCACTGTGAGATTTATAAGTTCAAACCGAAGAGTTATCGTGAATTGCCTTACAGAGTTGCAGAATTCGGTACGGTATATCGTTATGAGCAAAGTGGAGAGTTAAATGGTCTTACAAGAGTTAGAGGGTTTACGCAAGATGATGCACATATATTCTGCACACCGGATCAACTAAAAGAAGAGTTCGTAGATGTTGTCGACCTAGTAATGGAAGTATTTGGTAAACTTGGATTTGAAGAGTTTACAGCACAGATTTCATTAAGAGATCCTGAGAACAAAGAAAAATACATAGGCACAGATGAGGTTTGGGAGAAAGCTGAAAAAGCTATCATCGAAGCTACTGCCGAGCGAGATCTTAAGACAGTAACAGAATACGGAGAAGCTGCTTTTTATGGCCCTAAACTAGACTTTATGGTCAAAGATGCCTTAGGACGTAGTTGGCAACTTGGGACTATTCAGGTAGACTATACTTTACCTGAGAGGTTTGAATTAGAATATATCGGATCTGATAATGAAAAACATCGCCCTGTGATGATACATCGTGCACCTTTTGGAAGCATGGAAAGATTTATAGGTATCTTGATAGAACACACCGCGGGTAACTTTCCTTTGTGGTTAAGTCCGGAACAAGTGGCTATTTTACCGATCAGTGAAAAGTACCATGATTACTCAGATAAAGTTTTAAAATTCCTTAATAAAAACGATATTCGCGGCCTTGTAGACGAGCGGGCTGAGAAAATTGGTCGAAAAATTCGAGATGCTTGGGCTTCGAAAATTCCAGTAATGATAATTGTTGGAGAAGAAGAGTCTGATAATGAGGAGGTTTCGGTTAGAGTTCAAGGTAAAGGCGATGTCGGCAAGTTTAAGTTGCAAGAATTCGTAACTTATTTTAACGCATTGTTAACTGACAATAAATAGTATTTGAAGAAGAAAAGAAGACCCTTTAGAGGGAGGGTAAGAGACCCTCACCGTATTAATAAGTATATTGTAGCTGATCCTGTAAGAATGGTAGGTGATAATGTAGAGCAAGGAATTTTATCTTTAGCTGAGGCCTTAGCGGCCTCTGTAGAACAAGAATTAGATTTGGTAGAAGTATCTCCAAATGCAAAACCTCCAGTAGTAAAGGTACTTGACTATAGAAAGTTTTTATACGAGCAGAAGAAAAAAGCCAAAGAACTTAAGGCCACGCAGCAGAAAACAGATATCAAAGAGATTCGCTTCGGACCTAATACGGATGAACACGATGTCAACTTCAAATTAAAACACGCTGAGAAGTTTATCGAAGAAGGCCACAAAGTGAGAGCTTATGTGTTCTTTAGAGGTAGATCCATCGTATTCAAGGAAAGAGGAGAACTCCTTTTGCTACAGTTTGCAGAGAAGCTACAAGAAGTGGCCAAACTGGAGCAGCTACCTAAGATGGAAGGCAAAAAAATGATAATAGTTTTAGCACCTAAATAAATTTAAAAAGAGAGAAATGCCAAAGATGAAAACCAACTCTAGTGCGAAGAAGAGATTCAGAATCACTGGAACAGGTAAAATTAAAAGAAAGCACGCTTACAAGCGTCACATCTTGACAAAGAAGTCTAAGAAAAGAAAACTTGCTCTTAGACACAATGGACTTGTTCATCCAGCGGATGAAAGTAACATCAAATTCTTGTTAAGAATCGGAAAGTAATTCGCAGAAGCGAAAAGTTTAACCATTATTCGGGCTAAAAAAGAGCAGTCTAACGACTGACGCCTAGTTTAAAAAAGAAAAGAAAAAATGCCAAGATCAGTAAACGCAGTTGCCTCAAGGAGACGACGCAAAAAAATGATGAAACACGCCAAAGGTTACTTTGGTAGAAGAAAGAATGTATGGACAGTAGCTAAAAACGCAGTAGAAAAAGCGTGGCAGTATTCATACAGAGATAGAAAAAATAAGAAACGTAACTTCCGTAGACTATGGATCACTAGAATCAATGCTGGTGCACGTATGCACGGAATGAGCTATTCTCAATTTATGGGAAGCGTTCACAAGCAAGGAATAGAGCTAAACAGAAAAGTCTTAGCTGACTTAGCGATGAACCACCCTGAAGCTTTCGAAGCAATCGTCAAGAAAGTAAAATAGAAGTGAAAAAGAGCTAAAATTTTTATTAAAATCCTTTCCGAATTTTCGGGAAGGATTTTTTATAACATTACTTTTTTATTTCTCGAGTCCCTCTTTAGTGATCACATTAAGCGTCTCTTAAAATAACGAAAATTCCTTCCGAAGAAAAAGAATTACTACAAAACAAAATCCAATGTCTGGTCTTACTTCTTAAAAAAACGCATTCACTATTGATTGTTAGTAAATGTGTTAAAAATTTCGTTAAATAAGATTTTAACAACTGTTCTTTTCTCTAATTTTGATATGTTGTTACTGATTATAGAATCAAAGAGAAATACAACTAATTTTTAAAAACCTATTATGAAAAAATTAAAGTTATTGAGTGTGGCAGGAATGCTTATACTAAGCTCGTGTGTGACAAAAAAAGTACATGAAGAACTTAAGGCACAACAGAAAGAGACTCAGGATTTATTGAATTCTGCGACCGTAAAATTATATAGTTGTTTATCTGATAATGCAGCGGCACAAGCACGTGTGGAAACCATGAAAGATCAATTAGCCGATTTACGAAAAGCTAATCAAGATTTAATTGACACCAAAGGAAACTTAACAACTCTAACTCAAAAAGGTGCTGAAAACTTAGAGAAATCTTTAGAAAGTTTAAAAGAAAAAGATTTAAAAATATCTCGATTACAAGACGCACTAAACAAAAAAGATAGTGTTACACTTGCGATTGTATCTAGCTTAAATAAAGCGGTTGGTATTGACGATCCAGATATTGAAGTTAATGTAGAAAAAGGTGTTGTCTTTATCTCTATTGCTGATAAACTACTATTTAAAAGTGGTAGCTATAATGTTACAGACGAGGCTAAAACTGTTTTAGGTAAGGTCGCTAAGGTAATTAATAGTAAGCCAAACTTTGAAGCGATGGTAGAATCTCATACCGACAATAAATCGTATTCTAAAGATGTTTTAGTTGATAACTGGGATTTAAGTGTAAAACGTGCAACTTCTGTTGTTAGAGTGCTTGAAGAATTAAAGGTAAATCCTCAGCAATTAATTGCAGCTGGACGAAGTTACCACGTACCACTTGTTGAAAACGACACAGCGGGAAACAGAGCAAAAAATAGACGTACTAGAATTGTTGTCATGCCGAAAATTGATCAATTTTATGAAATGATCGAAGAAGAAATGAAAAACTTATCTGCAGGTAACTAGTTCTAAGACAAATGCAAAAGCCCAATCGAAAGATTGGGCTTTTTTTTATCAAAATATTTCAAGACTTCCTTAGCCTTCTCTAATAACTATAGGTTCATCTTCAGACAGGTCAATTACTGTAGGCGCTTCATTATCGCCAAAACCAACAGTAGTTAGTGTAACTATTCAGAAATATATAGAGTCTACCCAACTCCATCCTTCAATAAAATGATAAGAAACCGTGCCTAGTGTTATCAAAATAAATGTAGTATAAAGTAGCTCTCTATATTCTTTATCTTTTAGGAAAGTAGAAATGGCATCAATAATGAACAAGTTCGAAGGCTTCTTCTTTATTATATGCTGTAAAGGTACGGGGCATTGTATCGTCAAACTAAATTATGTTGTTTTACGCGATAGAATCTTGGATACGTATTAGACTATTGCAACTTTTAATGCATTCTATCTCCTCTTATTTCAAGAGTATTAACCATATCAGCTTCGTAATCTACCCATTCAGCCCACCTCTTCATTACAAATTCTTGAGTTTCAAACTGCTTCGCTAACTTAATAAACGCTCTGTAGTGGCCAGCTTCACTGACCATGAAGTCATGATAAAATTTTTGCAACTCGGGGTCTTCTATATGGATACTCAATAGTCTAAACCGTTCACAACTGCGTGCCTCTATCATTGCAAAGGCCAAAAGGTATTCAACGAGCTGTTTATGTATATGATCTCCACGTTTGACATATTGATTTAGTTTGTTTACATATTCGTCTTTTCGCTGATGTCCAAGTTCATAGCCTCTTTTTTTGAGCTCTTTGAGAACTTTTCTGAAATGACCCCACTCCTCAGCTACTATAGGTGCTATGATTTCTACCACTTCAGGATATCTACTAAATCTGCTGATGATGCTAATTCCGTGTGTAGCGGCTTTTTGTTCACACCAAGCGTGGTCAGTCAGAATGAATTCTATACTCTTTTCAGCAACATTTACCCATCGAGGATCAGTTGCCATTTCTAGACCTAAGGTAGTTTTACTTGAAGACTCTGCCATACGTACAAATTTAGTTGGTCAGTCTCTATCTGCAACAGGTTATTCTATCAGTAACTTCAGTACTTTTTGTTTCCATTTTGAGAATGGTAGGTATTTGATGCTTGGTTCTATCCAAAAATTTTTGTGAATGATGCTCTTCTGATGAGAGAAAGTGTCAAACCCTGCTTTTCCGTGATAGTTGCCTATACCACTAGTACCCACTCCTCCAAAAGGTAAACTGGAATTACTTAAATGTGCTACGCCATCATTTATCATTCCTCCACCAAAAGATATAGAAGAGAGTATATGTTTGATAGATTTAGTATTTTTTGAGTAGATATACAGCGATAATGGTTTATCATGATTTTTAACCTGTTGAATGGCTGAGTCTAAGTCGTTGAAACTGATAATGGGAAGTATAGGTCCAAATATTTCACTTCTCATAATCTCATCTTCAAATGATACATCTTTCAGTACGGTTGGACCTATGTATCTTTTTGATCGATCGGTAACGCCTCCATATGCCAACTTCTTAGTGTCTAAAAGAGCTTCCAGTCTTTCATAGTTTTTGTAGTCAATTATTTGGACATAATTTTCTTGTATGTCTTCTGTGTGATTATGTCTGAGGTCTATCTCCTTTTTTAGTGCTTCTAAAAACAAATTCTCTATCGCTTGATCTATTAGAAGATAGTCTGGAGCTACGCACGTCTGTCCAGCATTCAAATATTTTGACCAAACTATACGCTTTACGCTTGTCTGAATATCACAATCTGAAAGAATAAATGCAGGACTCTTTCCACCCAATTCTAAAGTAACGGGGGTCAGGTTTTCAGCTGCAGCTTTGTAAATGATTTTACCTACAGATGTACTTCCGGTAAAAAATATTTTGTCAAATCTATTTTTCAGTAATTCTGTGGTTTCAGGTACTCCACCTTCTACTACTGTCAATACCTCTGTAACGAAATTCGAATTGATAATTTCTGACATCACTTTGGCTGTGTTACTTGGCATTTCACTTGGTTTCAGAATAACGGTGTTGCCAGCACCTAATGCAGAGACGACTGGAACCAGAGAAAGATAATACGGATAATTCCAAGCACCGATGACAAGAACGCACCCTAAAGGTTCAGGAATAATATAACTGCGACCGGGTAAGTTTATCAGGTTTGTACTTACTCGTTTTTTCTTACTCCAAGTATTTATTTTCTTAAGAAGAACATTCAGCTCGTGGTATATCTGAGATAGTTCAGTTACATAGGTCTCAAATTCTGATTTTTTAAAGTCTTTATAAATCGCATCATAAAGTCTCTGTTCGCTATGTTTTAGAACTGTCTTTAGCTTTTTTAACTGGGCGACTCTGAAATGAACATCTTTTGTTTTATCGGTTTCAAAAAATAGTCTCTGTTTGTCAAGAATTGATTTGTAGTTCATATTCTGCTGTCAATAATAGCTTAAAAAATAAGCAACACACTGATGAAAATAATAGTGCCAATACATAAGGAGACTAATGTGTATGGTAGAATGTCTTTGGCTTTTAGTCCTGTAATACTGAGTAAGGGTAATGCCCAAAATGGTTGTAACATATTGGTCAACTGATCACCATAGGCTAAAGCCATTATCATCTTAGGCAGTGGCACATTCAGTTGAGTCGCTGCTTCGATTATTATTGGGCCTTGAATCGCCCATTGGCCGCCACCACTAGGGACAAAAATATTGACAAGTGCAGCACTCATGAAAGTGAATATAGGTAAGGTAGTCGGGTAGGAGATATCAATAAAGAAATCTGAAATGGTCACTATCAGGCCACTACTTTTCATTAAAGCCAATATTCCAAAATACAGTGGGAACTGTATTAGAATTCCAGAAGACCCTTGGATGGCTTTGTCAATAGACTTTAAGAATTGAAAGAAATTACGATGCAATAGTAGACATAAGGATAACATCGTAAAGTTAATGTAATTAGGTGTAATGAATCCCAAATTCATTCTAGAATGTGATATAGCCAAGTATATGGCTAAGGAAAGCATTAGAAAACCAATAACCCGGTTTATGGCAGTTGAGTGATCTATTTTTTCTGCACCTTTCAGGTTTTTGGGGTTTGACTCATTTTGGACTTTTCCTTCGAGTTTCAATAGTTTACCTGTACTTCGTTTTCCCATTAGATAATATACTGCAGGGACGAGTAGGAGTAAGGCGATAAAACTACTCACATTCATAGCTCCAAATACGGTCATATCATATGTGATAGCAGCAGGTAGCTCAATGTTTGAACCGATATCTCTAAGATGACCTACTTCAGCCACTTTAGACAATGCTGATCCTGATAATCCTCCATGCCATACCATAAGGCCGATATAGCCTGCAGCACCTATCAGAGGATAGTTGATTTTTATGTGCTTATTTGAAAAATGCTCGCCAATTTTCCGAGCGATTATTGCTCCAAAGATTAAGCCTAATCCCCAATTGAAGAATGCAACGACAATAGTTGTAAATGTAACAAGTGCAGCAGCTTGAGCAGTGTTTTTTATTGGACTGATAAGTAATTGTATCGACTTGTCAAAAAACTGACTTAGAGCTAATGTATGACCCAAAACAAGCATGAGCATCATTTGAAAACCAAAAGCCAATAGGTTGGTATTCCATAGGCCTGTTTGCCAATCAGTGAGCAATTGAATCGTTGGCTTCTCTGTGCTCAAGATTGAAAA
>ENA-UZWU01007737-UZWU01007737.1-metagenome-genome-assembly--contig:-Day-4--1m-contig-7737_pt1 | contig 11123 bp, 9 predicted proteins | sample MGYA00260345_ERZ794905 | MGnify/ENA metagenome assembly ERZ794905
AACGTGTTGGAAGTGACAAAACCATCGCAGTAGATGTTCGCGTGATTGCTGCGACCAATAAAAATATTAAAGATGAAATTGCTCAAAATCGTTTCCGTGAAGATTTGTATCATCGATTGGCTGTGATTGAAATTCATGTACCATCACTGAATGATCGAAAAGACGATATTCCTCTTCTGGCAGATCACTTTTTGTCGCTTTTAACTCCAAAAAAAGAACTCTTACCAGATGCAGTTGTCGCACTCCAAAAAATTGATTGGACGGGCAACATTAGGCAATTACGTAATTTTATTGAGCGATTACATATTTTGGGAGGACATCAAATATCCGCGCAAGATGTTGTTTCATACACCCTTACATAAACACCAAGATGATAAGAATTCTCTTTTTTCTCTTTTTAAGTGTTGCGCTCTACGCTCAACCCAATCCAGACGATGAAAAACAACTTAAAACGTTTTTTGACACTTCACTATTGGCGGGAAACGCTTACGAATGGTTGGATTACCTGACCAATCGCATTGGCAGCCGTTTGTCTGGTTCATTGGGTGCAGAACGTGCCGTAGCTTGGACCAAAGCAGAATTAGATCTATTGGGTCTTGATCGTGTTTATTTGCAACCTGTAAAAGTGCCCAAGTGGGTTAGGGGTTCAAAAGAGTTTGCGCTTATAGAAACAGCCCCCGGTGTAACCTTTAATGTGCCCATAGCGGCACTTGGTGGTTCTGTGGCAACGCCTTCTGTTGGCCTAAAGGCTCCTGTTGTTGAAGTGCAAGGCATTGAAGAACTAAAAGCTTTGGGAAGAGAACAAATTGAAGGAAAAATTGTGTTTTTTAATCGTCCTATGCAAGCCGACCTTATCAGTACTTTTCAGGCTTATTCTGGCTGTGTTGATCAACGTTATAGTGGTGCGCTTGAGGCGAGTGCATACGGAGCTGTCGGCGTTATTGTACGCTCTATGAATTTACGTCTCGATGATCTTCCGCATACAGGCGCCATGAGTTATGGTGACCAAGCCGTGTCTAAACGTATACCTGCAGCTGCCATTAGCACCAATGCAGCCGATAAACTAAGCAACCTCTTGAAACTTGAACCGGCACTTAAGTTCTTGTTCCGACAACAATGTAGAACCTACCCCGATGTATGGTCGCATAATGTCATTGGCGAAATCATAGGAAGTGAATTTCCAAATGATATTATCGTAGTAGGTGGTCACTTGGATTCTTGGGATTTAGGGGATGGTGCTCACGACGATGGGGCAGGGGTAGTGCAGTCCATGGAAGTATTACGTTTGTTTAAAGCTACAGGCTATAAACCAAAACGAACCATACGTGTTGTGTTGTTTATGAACGAAGAAAACGGACTAAGGGGTGGGAATGCCTATGCCGACAACGCACTACTAGCAGGTGAAAGACACATATTTGCACTTGAATCAGATGCAGGCGGATTTACTCCCCGTGGATTTTCATTTACATGCTCTGATGAAGAATTTGCCCAAGTAGTTTCATGGAAGCCTTTATTTAAGCCCTATTTCATTCATTATTTTGAAAAGGGTGGTAGTGGGGCAGACGTGCGTCCGCTTAAAAATAAATACAATGTTTTGGCTGGACTACGCCCGGACTCACAACGCTATTTTGACCACCACCACGCTGAAAACGACACTTTTGATGCCGTAAATAAAAGAGAACTTGAGCTTGGTGCTGCAACCATGACGTCGCTCATATATTTATATGACAAGTACGGATTGGCGGTACCTATGGATAATAGTTTTGCACGCTAATTACCCCTAAAATGCTCCAAGAATATACCAAAGAATTTAAAACAAACCTACGCCTAGCATGGCCAGTAATGCTAGGTATGGTAGGACACACCTTGGTACAATTTGTCGATAACATCATGGTAGGGCAATTGGGTACTACCGAATTGGCAGCCATTTCTTTGGGCAACAGTTTTGTTTTTATCGCCATGTCTATAGGTATTGGATTCTCAACAGCCATAACCCCGCTTATTGCCGAAGCTGACGCCGAACAAAATCAGCATTCACTTCAAAAGGTATTACACGAGGGTTTACGGCTTTGTATTATACTTGGTATAGTTTTGTTCCTTGGTGTTTATATAGCAAAGCCGTTGTTGTTCCAAATGGGACAGGAGCCCGAAGTAGTTGCATTGGCTTTTCCCTACCTAAACTGGGTGGCTGTTTCCTTATTACCCTTGGTTATTTTTCAAGCGTTTAAACAGTTTTCTGACGGCATGTCGCTTACCCGCTATTCTATGTATGCAACGGTACTGGCCAATGTCGTAAATGTTGTCATCAATTACTTCCTCATTTTTGGAATATGGATATTTCCCAAATGGGGCGTGACAGGAGCCGCTGTGGGAACTTTAGCATCTAGGGTTACCATGTTGGTTTTTGTTGTCATCTTACTCTGTCGCGACCCCAGAACAGCCGCAATCATACGGCAGTTGGCTCCCAAACGCCTTTATAAAAAAGAATTAAATCAATTGTTGCAATTAGGCTTGCCCTCATCCCTTCAAATGTTTTTTGAGGTCAGTTTTTTTACGTTTGCCATATGGGTATGCGGATTTTTAAGCAAGGATGCTCAAGCGGCTAATCAGATCGCACTCAACCTATCTTCCATGACTTTTATGGTCGCCATGGGTTTAAGTGTAGCAGCGACCATTCGTGTGGGAAATCAAAAAGGTTTTAAGGCCTTTGTCGAATTGAAACGCATTGCTTTGTCTATATTTTTGCTCACGCTTTTATTAGATGTCGTTTTTGCAGGTTTCTTTGTTGCATGTAATGAATGGCTTCCTTGGTTATATCTCGACTCGGCTACTGGCTTAGATACATTTGCGGTAGCAGAATTGGCAGGATCCCTTTTATTTATTGCTGCTTTTTTTCAAATTTTCGACGGTGCCCAAGTGGTGGCTTTGGGGAGCTTAAGGGGCCTACAAGATGTTCGCATTCCTACTTGGATTACCTTTTTGGCTTATGTGCTGATAGGTGTGCCAGTGATGCTTTACTTGAGTATAGAAGCAGATATGGGTGCCAGAGGCGTATGGATTGGCCTGTGCCTTGGTCTCGTGGTTTCTTCTTTGTTGTTGTATCTTCGCTTTAGATACTTATCCAATAAACTAATACACGCACATGGCTGATACTATTCCAACATATTTACTTGCCGATAACGCAGAGCACCCTGATGCGGTTTTTGTGGTGCATACACAGTTTCCACGCTTTATACTAAACTTGGCCAATGACGAACTAGAATGGTGGGAAACTTTTACCAAAGAGGATAAAGAAAGCGCTACTGAAGAAGTTGCCTTGTGGATTGAACGTGCAACTGAATTTTATGATAATGAAATAACCAAATATTCTGACTAATGGATACGCTGCTACTTTGGGATAGCGAACTTTTTTTATGGCTAAACGGTCTGGGCTCCGAGACTTTTGATGCCTTTTGGATGACAATCACAGATAAGCGTTATACGATTGGCTTTTATGCCATACTTACTGCTGTTATGAGAAAGTGGTTGGGTTGGAAAAACACACTCTGGATGTTACTTGCCATTGCATTGCTCATTACGTTCACCGACCAAGTAACCAATTTGTTTAAAGACGGATTTAAGCGTTTACGTCCTTGTCATGAGGCCGAACTAATTGACATTATGCGACGGGTTAAACCAGGCTGCGGAGGTTATTACGGATATTTTTCTGGACACGCCTCAAATTCCTTTGCTATGGCTACTTTCTTTGTGGTGCTTTTCGCAAGACAGTTTAAACTGCTCCGATTGCTATTTGTGGTAGCAGCAATGGTTGCATACAGTCGTATTTATATTGGTGTGCATTATCCACTTGATGTCATCAGCGGAACTTTGTTTGGGGTTTTAGGAGGATGGTTCTTCGCGAAGTTGTATTTGCGCTTTATTCCAAATCCGATTTAATCAACTCAGGGTAGTTCTGTAAAAAGGCACTCACCCGCGGTTTGGATACAGCTCTTATGTAGGGATTGTTAGGGTTGTTTTTTTCGTAATCTTGATGGTAGTCCTCGGCTTGGTAAAACACATCAAACTTCTTTACTTCAGTAACGATGGGATCAGTATAACGTTTGGCAATCGTTAACTTTTGAATGATTTTTTCTATGATTTCTTTTTCCTCTGCTGTTCCGTAAAAAGCTATAGATCGGTAATGTGTTCCCCGGTCTGGTCCTTGGCGGTTAAGTGTAGTGGGGTCATGCGAACCAAAAAATACCGTTACTAAGGTTTCAAACGAAACGACGTCTTTGTCATAAATCACTTTTGTAGTCTCTGCATGTCCTGTTCTCCCTGTGACTACCTGATTGTAGGTAGGGTTTTTGGTATTTCCTCCTGCATAGCCAGAAATAGCCTCGTGTACCCCTGTGACTTGCTCAAAGACGGCCTCGACACACCAAAAGCATCCAGATGCAAAATAAGCAACTTTGTGTCCTTGTGGAACGGTGTATTCGCTTTTAGCTACTGCCTTGGCGTTGTCAATAGGTTTTGGTGCTGAAAAAGAACATGACAGCAATTGAAATCCAACAATTAATGATAGATAAGCAGCAGGCATATGTTTATGTTTTTATATATGTTTTGATAAAGTCTTTGCAAAAAGCAGACCAGCTTCTCATTTCTTGAAGCGATTTATAAGCTCTTACATCACTAAACTGTTTTTTTTCTGTCAATGCCTTTGCTATAGTTTGGGATAGGGCAGTAGAGTTGTGTTCACAAACAAGCCCTGTTTTAGTTGTAATGCCATCGGATAAGCTGCCAACATGGGTTACTATACTTGGTTTGCCGTATTGAATCGCCATAGGGGTAATACCACTTTGTGTTGCTGATTTATAGGGTTGGACAACCCAATCACAGGCACCAAACCACAATGGGATTTGTGCTGTGGCCACAAAGCGATCATGGAAAAACACCATATCATCTACCTCAAGTGATGCCACCAATTCACGGTATTTACGCATGGGCTCGTAGGGTTCACCAACGACCAAAAGTCTTGCATTGGGTTTATTTTGTCGCAATTGTGGCAATGACTTTATAAGTAAATCCAATCCTTTGTAAGGACGTATCAAGCCAAAAAACAACAGGTACTCCAAACTGGGGTCTAGGGCCAATTTTTCTTTGGAAACTTCTTGTGAAATCGGCGCTGGAAGATCAATGTCAACGGGGTGAAAAGAAGTGGTTATGTTTTTTTGAGTATGTTTTTTAAGTTCCCTTGCTACGGAAGATGACATGCACAAGACCTCGTCTACACTCCCTAAAAACGTATTGAGTAAAAATTTATCAGCTGTTTTACGTTCGTGCGGTAAGGCATTGTCAACCCAAGCCACTTTTTTTACGTTAATATTTTTTGCGATGGAGGCATAACACATCGCCAGCCAAGGCGTCCAGTAGCGGAAAACCACCAACTTCGGTTTTAGGGATTTGATGCGCTTAGCCGTACGTAGCCAACTAAACGGATTGAGGGTATTGATCGTACTTATGGTAGCAAAATCGAGCTCCTTTTGATCTGTTGCGTATTGGGTTTTTCCTGGAAATAATAGTTTTGGATAGAGCATTGTGAAGGAAACGACACATACTTCTTCGCCCTGTTGGATAAGGTTTTGCGCAAATGCAGCAGTGGTGTCTGCAATACCGCCTCTAAAAGGATGGATTGGCGCAACTAAGACAACCATTTTAACTGTCTTGAATAAGCACCCATTCCCCTTTATCGAGTAGGGGTTCTGCTTGTTTAAACTTTACTGTCTTCTTCTCTCCGCTAACTATATGCTGAATATCCACGCGCTCATTACGTCCAATTTTTGGGCGTTCACGCACTATGGTTTCTTGTCTTTCAGTAGTGGGTCTTCCAGATTGTTGAGAAGCTTGACGCATGGCCTGTTGGTCTTGGTTTAGCACTTCTTCCTTTGAGATGTTCACACGCTCTTTGCGTCGAGCACTCCTAGCTTCGCGAATGTTGCTGGCGTCTTGTGTTGGCAACGCGCCCTTGAATAAAAACGAAATAATATCTCGGTTTACGTTATCCATAAAGACACTAAATAGCTCAAAAGACTCAAATTTATAGATGAGCAACGGGTCTTTTTGCTCATGTACGGCAAGCTGAACAGACTGCTTTAGCTCGTCCATTTTGCGTAAATGGTCTTTCCACGATTCATCAATAATGGCCAGACTTATGTTTTTTTCAAAGTCGCGAATTAGATTCTTGCCTTCGCTTTCAAAAGACTTTTCTAAATCGCTTACTACGTTTAGTGTTTTAATACCGTCTGTGAAGGGCACTACAATACGCTTAAACGTATTACTCGGGTTTTTGTAAACGTCCTTAACCACTGGGAAAACACGTGCTGCATTGTCCTCCATTTTTTGTTGATAATGGGCTAATGCTGCTTGGTATATTTTTTCTGTGAGTTCTGTTTCGTTTTGGTTTTCAAAATCTTCCGCACTGATTGGGCTCGTAAGTGAAAACAGACGAATTAGTTCAAACTCAAATTGTTTGTAGTCTTTATTTGCTAGGTTAACAGAACATATCTGATTACAAGTATCATAAAGCATATTAGCAATGTCAACTTGTAAACGCTCACCATTAAGGGCATTGTAGCGACGTTTGTAGATTACCTCGCGTTGGGCGTTCATCACATCATCATACTCCAGCAAACGCTTTCGAACACCGAAGTTATTTTCTTCAACTTTCTTTTGGGCACGCTCAATTGATCGGGTCATCATACCCGCTTGAATCACTTCACCTTCTTTGTGACCCATGCGATCCATCATTTTAGATATGCGTTCCGAACCAAATAATCGCATTAAGTTGTCTTCTAGCGAGACATAGAACTGCGAGCTTCCCGGATCTCCTTGTCGCCCTGCACGTCCGCGCAACTGTCGATCGACACGTCTTGAATCGTGACGTTCTGTTCCGATGATGGCAAGACCACCAGCCGCTTTAACTTCATCATTGATTTTAATGTCTGTTCCCCGCCCAGCCATGTTGGTAGCTATGGTAACCACGCCCGCATTTCCAGCTTCGGCAACTACATCAGCTTCCTTTTTGTGAAGCTTGGCGTTAAGTACGTTATGCGCTACTTTTCGAATGTTCAGCATTCGGCTTAACAGTTCAGAAATTTCAACAGAAGTGGTGCCAATTAGCACTGGACGTCCAGCTTGTGAAAGTGCTGTTACATGGTCTATAACGGCATTGTATTTTTCACGCTTTGTTTTGTAGATGAGGTCATTTTCATCTTTTCTCGCAATGGGTCTGTTGGTTGGGATTTCAATAACATCCAACTTGTATATTTCCCAAAATTCACCTGCTTCCGTTATTGCAGTACCTGTCATTCCAGATAGCTTACGGTACATACGGAAGTAGTTTTGTAGTGTAATGGTGGCAAAGGTTTGGGTTGCTGCCTCAATCTTTACATTTTCTTTTGCTTCAATGGCTTGGTGTAAACCATCAGAATAGCGACGACCGTCCATGATACGTCCTGTTTGTTCATCGACAATCTTCACTTGGTTTTCCATGACCACGTAGGCTACATCCTTTTCAAATAGGGTATAGGCCTTTAGCAATTGGTTCATGCTGTGAATACGCTCACTCTTGATGCTGTATTCTTTGAAAAGCTCCTCTTTTTCTTTGGCTTCTTCTTCTGGTGATTTTTCCTGTTGTTCGATGCTTAGAATAGCACTTCCAAGATCGGGCAACACAAAGAAATCAGCATCGTCTCCATCTTTAGAAAGTTGCTCAACTCCCTTGTCTGTTAATTCAATTTGGTTGTTTTTTTCATCAATAACAAACAACAAATCGGCATCCACTTTGGGCATTTCCCGATTGTTATCTTGCATATAGAACCCTTCTGTTTTTTGCAATAATTGACGGATCCCTTCTTGACTTAAAAACTTAATTAAAGCTTTGTTTTTAGGCAGCCCTCTGTACACCCGCAACAATAGGAACCCCCCTTCTTTGGTATCTCCCTCGCTAATAAGTTTTTTTGCTTGTGCAAGTACCGTGGTTAGGTGCTGGCGTTGCTGCGAAACCAAAATGGATATTTTGGGTTTTAGGGCATCAAATTCGTGTCTGTCGCCATCTGGCACAGGCCCCGATATGATTAAGGGTGTTCGTGCATCATCAACCAGAACGGAATCCACCTCATCAACAATGGCGTAGTTGTGTGGGCGTTGCACGAGATCATCCATAGAATGTGCCATGTTGTCACGCAGATAATCAAAGCCAAATTCATTGTTTGTACCATAGGTGATATCTGCCTTGTAAGCATTTCGCCTTGCTTCTGAATTGGGTTTGTGGTAATCAATACAGTCTACCGACATACCATGAAACTCAAAAATAGGCGCCATCCAAGCGCTATCTCTTTTGGCCAAATAATCATTTACGGTCACCAAATGCACACCCGATTCTGACAAGGCATTTAGGTAAACAGGTAGGGTAGCTACCAAGGTCTTTCCCTCGCCTGTTTGCATTTCGGCAATTTTACCTTGGTGTAAGGCAATTCCACCGATTAATTGAACATCGTAGTGTACCATGTCCCAAGTGACGGACTTTCCGGCAGCATCCCATGCATTAGCCCATATGGCTGTATCGCCCTTAATTTTGACGTTTGATTTGGTTGCAGATATGCTGCGGTCAAATGGGCTTGCCGTGACTTCTAAATGTTCATTTTCTTTAAATCGTTTGGCCGTTTCTTTTACAACAGCAAATGCTTGCGGTAGTATGTTGTCTAAGTAACGCGCTACTTCTTCATGCGCCTGCTTTGTAAGGTTGTCAATTTCGTTGTAGTGGGTTTCTTTTTCGTCAACATCAATGGTTTGTTCAATTGTAGCCTTCAGTGCGTCTATTTCGTCAAAAAGTGGTCTGCGAATTTCTGCAATTTCTTTTTTGAATGTATTTGTTTGGTCGCGTAGTTGGTCGTTTGTTAAGCCATCTAAGGCTGCTGAGGCTTGATGAATTTTATCTACCAAGGGATACAAACCTTTGAGGTCTTTTTTGGCCTTGTCGCCAACAAATGTTTTAAGAATACCACTAAGCACACTCATAGAGAATAATATAGGAAATCAAAAGTAAGCAAAAAAAGCGAAGGGAAAATCGAATAATTAGTATTCGTCCTCGTTCCAAAGATAATCTTCGTCTGTAGGATAATCAGGCCAAATTTCTTGGATGGATTCATAGATTTCTCCNNTAGAGGAGCACCAGTTCTAATGGCATAATCGATAAGTTCGTCTTTGTTTGCCGGCCAAGGGGCGTCACTTAAATAGGATGCGAGTTCTAAAGTCCAGTACATGAAGTTGCTTTTTAAGGAGTTGCAAAAATAAATTTTTATTGCATTTATGCAAATAAAAACTTACCTACTTGGAATCCACTTAATTTCATCCTTTTCATCCCAGAATGCTAAGGCTCTCGCCAAACAAAAAAGATAATCTGACAGTCGGTTTAAATAAACCAGTACTTTGTCGTCTACAAAATCTATTCTGCTCAATTGAACGACGATACGCTCAGCCCTGCGACAAACGCAACGTGCAATGTGTGCATGTGCTGCACCCTTATTGCCTCCGGGAAGAATAAAATGTGTCATTCTAGGCAGTAATGCTTCGTATGCGTCAATATGCCTTTCCAGTGTTTTTATATCAGTTGTACTTACTTCTGAAAAAGGTCTTTTTTGTTCTTTGGACTTGCTTGCCAGTTGCGCTCCCATAGAAAACAATAAACTTTGAATGCTTTGTACTTCATCATTACGTTCTTTTGGAAGGAATTCTACAATAAAACCCAGCCAAGAGTTTAATTCATCCACGGTGCCGTAGGATTCAATTCTAAGGTCGCTTTTTGAGACGCGATAGCCTCCAATTAGAGAAGTGTCTCCTTTGTCTCCAGTTTTGGTGTAAATTTTCATAATCGTAGCAATACATTACAAAAGTACACATTTAAGTCACGTGCGTAAAATTTATTTTATGTAAACCACTCATTTTCAATATATTTCAATTTTTTCTACGTGAAAATGAGAATAGTAGCATCAGCCCAGCCACAAAACCACCAAGCCTGAATATATAATCTCCATAGCGTACATATAGCGTAATAGCACTTTGTGGATACACCGCTGCTGTTAATACCCCTTTTGTGTTATAGGCAAGCTTTTCTGTTACCTCACCTAGTGGTGTAATGAATCCAGAAATTCCTGTATTGGCCGATCTGACAACAGCTCTTCGTGTTTCAATGGCACGCAAGTTTGCGTATGCCATATGTTGTTTGTGTCCTGCTGTATCGCCCCACCACGCATCATTTGTCATGATAGCCAAAACCTCTGCGCCATTTCTAACATATCCCGTTACAAATTCGCCATACACAGATTCATAGCAAATTACAGGACTTATTTTAACATCGTTGTACAAGGGGAAAGTCTCTCGCTCTTTTTGAGTAGCTCTTGTTAAAACAGTACCACCAAAATTGAGCATGACATTACCCAGAAGAGGCTCGACGATATCTCTAAAGGGAAGGGTTTCAACTCCCGCAACCAGTTTGGATTTGTGATAAATTTGAACCCCTGTGGAGTCTGTTAGAAATGCCGAGTTATAAAAATCCGCCCAAACCCCATTATTAAGCTTGTTTGCTGTTTTGGTTCGGTCGTTCTCCGGATAAATCTTATATAACTGTATGCCGTTTAGTAGTTGGGTATTATTGTTGTTTGCATAATTAAGTAAGTCTTGGTAAAGTTTACTTTCTTCGATATACGACAAATTTGTACCTGCACCTTCTGAAAAATAGGTTTCTGGCGTTATGATTACATCCGGATTTTTGCTTAATTCAGACCCGATTTGCTCTAACAAAAACTCGTATTGCTCTTGGTTTGTTTGGTCATATTTTTCTGTATAGGGATCAATATTGGGCTGTACTACTGTTATTATAAACGTTTCTTCTGTTTTTTGCTCAAATTGGGTTTTGATAAAAAACGATAAGCCAAGTGGAATTAAAATTAGCGCAAGTGGTCTAATCAATCGTTTGCTTAGCTTTTTTTTGACCAAATAATACCTGATCGCATGATATAATGAGAAGTTAACCATCCAAATCCAAAGGGTGCCGCCAAAAACACCAGTATATTCATACCATTGGA
>ENA-UZWU01002511-UZWU01002511.1-metagenome-genome-assembly--contig:-Day-4--1m-contig-2511_pt1 | contig 11120 bp, 8 predicted proteins | sample MGYA00260345_ERZ794905 | MGnify/ENA metagenome assembly ERZ794905
TTGTTAATGCAAAATCTGGACGGAATATCCCTATAAGATTGACTGTTCAAGATGATTAGTAATTTAATATTAAGGAAATTATCTAATTAAGCAACTAGATAATAGCTTTTATTTCCAAGTATTCCTCTAAACCAAAAACCCCATGCTCCCTTCCATTTCCAGACATTTTAAAACCACCAAATGGAGCTGGTACTGATCCTCTGCTAATTCTATTAATTATTGTTTGTCCCGCTTTAATTTGCTTTGCAATTTTATATGCAACTCCTTCATCTTTTGAAGTTATGTAGCTCGATAGACCGTATTGAGAATCATTAGCTATAGAGACTGCTTCACTCAGATCTTTGTAGGTAATTATCGATAGAACAGGGCCAAAAATTTCTTCTTGAGCTATTTGATGATTATTAGACATATTTGCAAAAATTGTTGGCTTTATATAATACCCATTTTTAAATATGTCAGGTCTGCCAATACCTCCGGAGACTAATTCACAACCAGTTTCTAAAGCATTTTTAATATGAGACTGGATATTTTCAAACTGTTTTGAGTTAACAACCGGGCCTAAATTTGTATCTTCATTAAATGGATCACCCGTGATAATTGATTCAACATGATTTTTTGCAATATCTTTTATTTTTTCTAGATCATTTTCGGGCACTAATAATCTTGTAGGTGCAGAGCAAGATTGTCCTGAATTAATAAAACATTGATTAATTGCATTTGGTATTGCTTTGGTAAGATCAACATCATCGCAAATAATATGAGCAGATTTTCCTCCTAGCTCCAAAGATACTCTTTTAATAGTCTTGGCTGCAAGCTGTTGAATATTAATACCTACCTCAGTAGATCCTGTAAAGGAAATCATATCAATCATCTTATGTTCGGATATTATTGGTCCAAGGTCTGATCCATGACCATTAACCATATTAAAACCACCTTTAGGCAGATCTGAAGCATCTATTATCTCAGCTATTATTTTTGAACTTAATGGACAATATTCGCTGGGCTTCATAACAATTGAGCAACCTGCACCTATTGCAGATGATATTTTTGTTAATGTTTGATTTAAAGGCCAATTCCAAGGTGTTATAAGTGCTGCAACTCCAATCGGCATCTTTAAAATCTTATAACCATTTTCATTAGATTCAAATTTGTATTCATCAAGAACATGTATAGTATTTTCAAGATGATCAATTCCCATTTGAATGTGTGCATTTTTAGAAAGATTTATTGGAGCACCCATCTCTAGTATTATCATCTCTGCTATTTCTTCTCTTCGTTTGACAATACCCGTTAATATTTGTGAAAGGATATTCTTACGCTCTGCAACTGAAAGATTCATACAAACGCTTTGAGCAATGAAGGCAGCATGAATGGCTTTTTCTAAGTCATGAACAGATGTGCACTCTAAAACACCGTAAATTTCTTCATTTGAAGGATTAACTAAATCTAAATATGAAATTGAGTCTGGTTTTTGGAAGCTACCATTAATATATGTATTATTTACTTTAATCATTGTTACCAATATTATATTAACTAATTAACTATAGTAAAAATTTATATTTTGTATGTATATATAACTTTTATGAATGATTTAATAATAAAATATCAATATATACAATACCTAGTTTAGTGTTATTTTTAATTGTATATAATCAATAAAAATGGAGAGTTTTATGAGAGGATCATTTAAATTATTATTTACATTGATGATTTCTTTTTCAAGTACTGCTTTTACACAAGATAATGAGGATGCTGCAGATATTGAAGAAGTAATCGTTACCGCAACATCAAGAGAAACATCTTTGCTTGATGTTCCGTATAATATTTCTACAATTTCAGGCCAAGAAATTAGTGAAAGAGGGATGATGGATTCAGCAGAGCTACTTAGATCTGTAGTAGGAATTTCTACTATAGATAGAGGTCAAAGAAATGCCGGTACTATAAGTAACATAAGAATAAGAGGCTTGAATGTAGATTCGGGAGCTCTCTCAGATTATCCAGTAAGTGCAGCTGCCTCTGTTTCTACCTATGTAGATAGCACTCCAGTATTTGCAAATTTTTTGTTAAAAGACCTTAACAGGGTGGAAATTTTGAGAGGTCCACAAGGAACTTTATATGGCTCAGGAGCCCTTGGAGGTACCCTGAGATATATAACTAATGACCCTAAAATTGGTAAATTTGAGGGTTCATTCAACTACACCGGTTCATCTGTTGATGGTTCTACAAATACCGGAAATTCTAAGGATCTAATACTTAACATCCCTATCGGCAATAAAATTGCATATAGAGCAGTTCTATCAGATGCTGATTATCCTGGTATCACAGACTATGTAAATGTGCATCAAGTTTCAGATATATCCTCCATAGGTTTAGCAGATGCATCCTATGATGTTCCTGTATCCAGAGATGGAAATACATTCCCAGAATTTATAACCTCTCCTCCTGTAATTAATCCCGTTGAAGATGCTGATACAGTAAAAATTGTTTTTAGAAAACATAAACTTCTAGTTGATATCTCTGATAGAGTTGAGCTTATATTAAGCTCAATATCTCAAAAGGATTACATTGGTGGTAGAAGACATTCTTCAGTAGGAACTAGATTTATTTTAAATGAGGGCTGTGCTTCTTTGCAGGCTCTTGACTGTTATTCTGAATCTACATATGGCGATTATGAAAATGGCGCGGTTATGCTTGAACCATCAAGCAGGCAAGTTGGGGTTAATTCTTCTGAGTTAAAAATAGATGAAGACAATTTCGATTTAATTATTTCTATATCTAATTCATATAGCAAAGGAAGTAGTGTTACAGATAATACAGGGTTTTTCGCTAAAAATGGAACCTTAGCCACATCAGCTATCGCTGGTTATTGGAATACAGCTCTTGGAGGAATATGGGCAGGTGCAGCTAGGCCCTATGCCCCTGCTGATAGACAATACAAAACTTCTGGTGACACAATTGAGATTAAATTCATTTCAGAGCCTGGAGATGTTATAGATTATGTTTTTGGGTATTTTAAGAAAGATGAGACTATGTCTAGAAATCAGCAAACATATCTAAAGGGAGTTAATCTTTACAAGTATTATTATTGGTCAGCTGATTATGTAATAGATCCAAATGAACAAGACTTTGATTACAATGTTTATGAAGATATAGAAAATACAGCTGTATTTGGTGAGCTTACTTATCATTTAACAGACAAACTAGATGTAACGATTGGAGCAAGAGATTATGAGACATCTGCTAAAGCCAATATGGATATGTCATTTAAACTTTACAATATCGGGCCAGCAGTTGATTCAAAAACAAATGAAGATAACGGGTTATTGAAGAAATTTAATGTCTCATACAAACCTAATTCTAATCAAAACTTCTTCTTTACTGTTTCTGATGGGTATAGAAGGGGTGGAGTTAATGCTGTTCCAACATCTGGAACATTCATTGAAGAAGGTGGATGGGTTCCATTTGAATCTGATACTGTTACCAACATTGAAGCTGGTGTGAAAGGATCACTCAATAATGGCGATAAATACAATATTAGTTTTTATTCAATTGACTGGGAGAATCCTCAGGTAAATGCTTCAACACCAACTTATGGTTACTATGCAGTCATAAATGGGAAGGATGCTGGAACTTCAGGAATGGATATTGAATTAAGTGGCTCAAGAGGCGCTTTAGATTGGAATCTTGGTTATGCTTATAATAATTCTGAATTAACAAGTGATATCTATTCCCCAGCTACTGTTCCTGTATTGTACGCAGAGAAGGGTGCTCAATTGCCTGGAAGTCCAGAACAAACTTTAAATATTAATCTTGCTCATACAAGTTATCTATCATCAGGTTTAGGTTTCGTTAATAGAATGGATATGTACTATCAATCTGAAACTACTAACTTCATTGGAGTTAATGATTCATTTACTGCAACCTTTGGTAGTTTTAGTATTATTAATGCATCTTCAACTATTTTTGCAGATAATTATTATATTTCGTTATTCGTAAAAAATATTGCTAATGAAAGAGGAGTAACAGGAGCATTTTTAAACCAAGGTTTTGGGTCTGACCCATCCCAAGGGTTTTATGGAGACAACAGCAGAGAATTCTTTGCACTTCCTAGAACAATAGGATTATCTCTTAACAGATCTTTTTAGTAAAAAATGAATTGAAAAAATTCTTTTTATTATTTTTAATACTTCCATTGGCTTCTCAAGAGCTGGTGGATGTTTTGTGGGGTAAAAGTAATCTTAATAAGCCATTTACCTATAATCAGTTACAAGAATACATAAATAATGGCTCTTCTATTGATCATAGTATTAATGGAAGAATATCTCTTGGTAAAGTTCTCGGAAGTGGTTTTACACTTATAAAAGATGAAAATAATTTTTTTAAAGAATTTCATAAAGATTTTCCTAACTTTGGCATAGAAATCGAAGAACAAGATGGGGAAGTTATCCCGTCAAATACTGGTTTAATATCTACGAACCATCCTCTATGGAATATACAATTTGGTAAGGGTAAAGGTTACTTTGATAAGAATTTAAATGTTTCAGTTATTTTATTACCATTTAGCTTGATGCATAAAAATGCAAATTGTGTTCATACAGGCATTAGTATTTTCTCTTTAGATAAACAAAAGAAACCCTCTAACATCATTTTTCAAGTTGCTAGTGAAACTTGTTCATATTACAAGTTTGATTATGTGTCTATCTACAAAGGGCAATTTGCAAGTTCGTCTGATAAAAATATTGAGTTATCAAAAAATATTAGTAATGCTGTAGAAAAGAAATCTTTTGAAGAGCTTTACGATGTATATGACATTAAAGCCAACTCTTTTGCAGATTCTACATATTTTTCTGCTGAAAATGTAACGATTTTTGGTCTCATTGATGGCAAAAAACATTATCAGAGTGTCTGTAATACTAGATTGGGGACCAATATTTTTTGTGACCAGATAGTTTTACCTTCATATTCATTAGCTAAGTCTGTTGCTGGCACGTTATCTCTTTCTCTTATAAATGATGCCTTTGAAGATATCTCACAATATAATGTCTATGATCTAATACCTGAATGTAATATGAGAAAATGGTCTGATGTGACTTTAGAAAATCTTTCAGATATGTCGACTGGTCAGTATTTTTCAACCAATTTTGATTATGATGAATCAAGTCTTGCCACTACTAATTTTCTGTTTAGAGCAGACAGTCACAAACAAAAAGTTAAAATAGCCTGTAATTCATTTCCTAGAAAGAAAAAGCCTGGCAAGTATTTTATTTATCATACAACAGATACTTATCTTCTTGGAGTGGCACTTAATAGCTATCTCATTAACAATACTAGTTACTCTGATTATTTTAATGATGTACTGGTTCCTTTTTTTGAAGAATATAATTTTAGTTCAGTTTCAAAATCTTCATTGAGAACAAATGATGAAAACTATAACGCCTTAACTGGATTAGGTATGTACTTTAGTGTTAATGATTTATATCTCTTATCCAATATTTTCCATTCAATGAAAAATAATAGTTCTAAAAATATTTTTCTATATGATGCGTTAAATCCTAATTACTCAAATTCCTTAGAAGCAATTAAGAGCTCCAATATTTTCTATAACAATGGTTTTTGGTCAAAGGTTTTTGATAAAAATCTATTTGGCTGCAAAGAAGATATTTGGATACCATTCATGTCTGGCTTTGGCGGCATAACCTTTGCAATACTTCCTAACGGAATGAGCTACTATTATTTTAGCGATGGGTATGTTTATTCATGGGAAGATGCAGTAATTGCAGCACATAATATAAGGTCATTTTGCTAACTATGAATACTTTAAAATTAAACAATACTTTTACACAAAATAGTTTAGTGGCTGCTGTTCTTTATAGCATCATTGCAACAGCAGGCTTATTTTATGTAAATTTAGGTGGTGCTTTTTTATCAGCTTTTGTTGATGGTCTTGGGGTTGAAAGAGATGTAGCTGGCTACATAGTTAGCGCTAATAAATACGGAGCTGCATTTGGAGCTCTTTTGGCAACATTTTTTGTTAAAAAATTAGAATGGAGATTTGTATTAAGGATATTATTCATTTTTTTAATTGTTGTAGACCTAATTTCTACTCAAATTAAAAATCCGGATACTTTAATTCTTGTTAGATTTCTTCATGGAACTATTGGTGGACTTTCTGTTGGATTTGGTTTGTCAATTATTGCTCGTACATACAATCCGGACAAAATATTTGGAATGCTTTTAGTTGTCCAATACAGTTTTGGAAGTATTGGTATATACGCGGTTCCAAGAATGGTTGAAACTTTTGGCAATGAGGCTGTATTTGGTGCATTAATTATTTTTACAATCATGGCAATTTCAATTTTACCCTTCGTTCCAAACGTTGCTAAATCAAATAACGCAGTTTCGTCTTCAAGTATTTTTAATATTTCAATTGGTAAATTCTTATTTCTTGCTTTGGTGAGTTTATTTTTATTTCAAGCTGCGAATATGGGCATTGCTGACTATGCATTTGAATTGGGCAAGGACATAGGCTTGGAAAATAATAAAATCAGTAATATTTTAACAATAGCGAACATAATATCTATTTGCGGAGGTGCTCTTGTATATATAATAGGTACTAAATATGGAAGGACTTTGCCTCTAATAATAGGTATATCGACTTCAGCTATTTTNNACATTTCTTCTTCATTACTCTGACAATGTTCCAATATATTTTATTGCTAATACATTCACTGGTATTGCCTGGGGTTTCACTATTCCATACATACTTGGTCTATGTTCTACTTTTGATACCCATGGACAAATGGCAGCTCTCGCAGGATTTATTTCAAAAATGGGGCTAGCTACAGGGCCTTTAATTGGATCACTTTTTATTATTAATAGCGGTATTAATTTTATAATTAATATTGCTGTTGTTTCTTTATGTATATCCTTAATAGCAGTTTGGCTCTCCAGCAGAGCAACTACAGACAATTAATATGAGTATTTTAAAAGTAGGTTGTCTCCAGCTTAAATTAAATAAAAGTAATAATATTGACCATATTATTCGATCAATTGATAAAGCTTGTAAAGATTGTCCAAACTTAGATTTAATAGTGTTAAGTGAACTGGCTGTTGGAGGTGCTGGAGCTAAAGATTCTGAACATACCCTCGATAAGTATGTAAATATGTTTTCAAAGATAGCGAAAGATAAAAATATTTGGTTAATTCCAGGTAGTTTTTATGAGAGAGTTGACGATAAAATTTATAATACTGCTCCAGTTTTCAATCCAGATGGAAAGCTAGTTACAAAAGCAAAAAAAATATATCCATGGTTGCCTTACGAAAAAAATGTTGATTCTGGTTCAGATATTTGCGTATTTAATATACCCGATAAAGGAATTATTGGCGTCCATATTTGTTATGACCTCTGGTTTCCTGAAACCAGTCGCAAACTAGCTATGAATGGAGCTGAATTAATTATTAATCCGACTCTGACACCCACTAAAGACAGAGAGATAGAAACAATAATGGTGAGATCAACATCAGCACAACAACAGTCATATTATATCGACATTAATAGTTGCGGTGACCAGGGTTGCGGTATGTCAATTGCAACTGACCCACATGGTGAAATACTTCATCTTTCTCAAAATGAAGAAGATATTTTTATTATCGATGTAGACTTTAAATTTGCGAATAGAACACGAAAAGAAGGCTTTATGAGTCTTGGTCAAAATCTTAAGAGCTTTAGAGATAGCCCTTTTGTTGGCACAGAGAATAGTAACAAAGAATATTTAAAATCACTTGGTGAGCTAAAAAATTTTAATAAGGATTAATTTATGAAAAATAATAAAACAGATAATCTCAATTTAATTGATAAAAATAATCTATTTCATCCGATTACTAATTTAAAAGCACATTCAACTGAAGATATTCTAGTAGTTGATCGAGGAGAGGGAGTTTATATTTATGATACAAATGGTAAAAAGTATCTAGAGGGGCTTGCTGGGCTTTGGTGTTCATCTTTGGGCTATGGGGTGGAAGAGCTAGCTGAAACCGCAAAAGAACAAATGAATAAATTAGGCTATTCATCATTATTTACATCTAAAAGCCATGAGCCTGCTATTAAATTATCTGAAAAATTAATTGAACTATCACCATTTGATAAAGGAAAAGTATTTTTTGGTAATTCGGGTTCCGACGCAAATGATACTCAATTAAAACTATACACTTATATGAACAATGCATTAGGAAATCCTAATAAAAAGAAAATTTTATCAAGAGTTAAAGGTTACCATGGCGTTACTGTTGCGAGCGCTAGTATGACAGGTCTTCCTGCTCAACATAAACTTTTTGACTTGCCCACAAGTTCATTTTCTCATGCTATGACACCACATTTTTATCGTGAGGGTTTAGATAACGAGACAGAAGAGGGTTTTGTTACCAGGTTAGTTGAAGATTTAGAAATCCATATATTAAGAGAGGGAGCAGAAAATATTGCAGCCATGATTGCTGAGCCTTTAATGGGAGCAGGCGGCGTTATTATTCCTCCCAAAAACTATTTTCCAAGCATTCAAAAAGTTTTAACTAAATATGACATACCCCTTATTGATGATGAGGTCGTATGCGCTTTTGGAAGAACAGGTAAGATGTGGGGTGCTGAAACTTTTAATATGATACCTTCTTCAATAACTATTGCTAAAGCATTATCAGCAGGCTTTATACCTATTAGCGCTGTAATTGTTCCTGATAGCATGTACGAGCCAATTAAAGATGCTAGCGGTGATATTGGTATTTTTGGTCATGGCTACACATACTCAGGTCACCCAGTCTCATGTGCTGTTGCATTAAAAACTATTGAAATTTATGAGAGAGATAAAATCTTTGAGCATGTAAATGATATATCTGCTTATTTTCAACAAAGAGCACAGAAACTAAGTGAATTAGACTATGTTGGGGAGGTTAGGGGTGTCGGCCTTATCTGTGGAATAGAAATGGTTGAAAACAAAAAAACTAAATCTCTTTTTGATCCCATTGGATCAGCGGGCAAAATAATTGCAAAGAAATGCCAAGAAAATGGACTGATTGTGCGCGCAATTGGAGATGTAATTGCTTTGTGTCCTCCATTAGTGATTAATATTGCTGAGATTGATGAGTTGTTTGATATCCTTGAAAAATCTATTAAAAATTCTTTTGAGTATTTATAAATTTTTGTTATATATTGAAGTATTAATGAAATCACTAAAAATCGATGAGATACCGTTTTATTGAAGTTTTTTATTCTGTATTTAATCATGGCTCTGTTACCAAGGCAGCCAAAGAGTTAAATGTAACACAGCCTTCTGTAAGTAAAATTTTAAGTCAGTCCGAAAGTGACTTAGAGATAAAATTGTTCGAAAGAATAAATAAAAAAATGGTTCCAACACCTGAAGCTAAAATATTATTTCCCTATGCTGAAAAAATTCATAATAATATTGAGAATTTAAGACGTGTATCTCGCAATCTCATTAGTAAGCCAGAAGGTGATCTAAACATAGCAGCGACTCATGCACTAGGAATAGATTATCTACCAGAAGCAATTTCGCAATTTGGTCAATTAAATTCTGGGATAACATTCGAAACAGTAACACTGCATTATGAAGAAATTCAAAAGCAGTTGCTTGAGCTTAAGGTCGATATTGGTATTGTTTACGACCATACCCCTCATAGAGATATTATTTCACATGTTATCACTAGTGGTGAGTTTGTTGTCATAGCTCCAAAATCATTTTTTCCAGGAAAACAAGATATTCACATTACTGAAATTTTCTCTCATCCATTTATAAATATTACAGATAAAATTGGGCCTAGGGGTCCTCTTGGTAGCAAGCTTGATAGTTATTTATCTAAACATGCAAAAAATCTCAACATAACTTTTAATACTGAAACATTTCAAGTAGCACTTGCTTTAGTCTCAAAGAATATGGGAGTAACTATCACAGATAGAATATCTGCGGAAAGCTCAACAAGATCTAATATAAAAATTCTAAATTTAAAACCTGAATTAAAATTTACCTTAGAAATTATTCATTTAAAGTCCAATCCCTTATCTTTAATTAATAAAAAATTCATTAACTTTATTAAATCATTTAATTATTTTGATTAAAACAATAACCTTTAGTTATGGCTACATAGTTTATTTCTAATTATATTATTAAATAAATTTGCTATAGTTACATCATGAAAATAGGTGTCCCAAAAGAAATTAAAAATAATGAATTTAGGGTGTCATTGACACCCGCGTCTGTAAAAATTCTTGTTGACCATTCTCATGATGTTTATGTTCAATCTATGGCTGGAGATGCTATAGGGTTCACTGATAATGATTACCTTAGCTCTGGTGCAGTTATAGTCAATTCTGCAAAAGAAGTTTTTGAATCAACTACTTTAATTATAAAAGTTAAAGAACCAATGCCTGAAGAATTTAAATATATAAACGAAAAACATACTCTGTTTACTTACTTACATTTAGCTGGAGACCCAGAGCAAGCTGCTGGATTAGTAGCTACAGGTGCTACTGGCATAGCATATGAAACAGTTACTGCAGATGATGGGTCAATGCCACTACTGGCCCCTATGAGCGCTATAGCAGGGCAGTTAAGTGTAATTGTAGGCTCATATCATCTATTAAAGCCAAATCAAGGCATGGGGACTCTAATTGGTGCATTTGCTGATATACAGCCAAGAATTGTTACAGTTATTGGCGCAGGTATTGCTGGGACTGAGGCAATTGATAAGGCTATTTCAAATAAGGCGTATTTAAAAATTATAGATTTATCTGAAAAAAGGCTTAATGAACTAGAAGCTATGTATGGTAATAAAAATATTGAATATATCCTTTCAACAGAATCAGCAATTAATGAGGCTATAAAAGATTCTGATTTAGTTATTGGGGCTGTTTATGTTGTTGGCAAGCAAGCACCTAAAGTCATTAAAAATAACATGCTAGAGAATATGAAATCAGGAGCTGTTATGGTGGATATATCTATAGATCAAGGCGGATGTTTTGAGTCTAGTAAACCCACGACTCATGATGAGCCAACTTATCTTTATAATGGTGTATTGCATTATTGTGTTACTAATATGCCTGGAGCTGTTCCACT
>ENA-UZWU01000867-UZWU01000867.1-metagenome-genome-assembly--contig:-Day-4--1m-contig-867_pt1 | contig 11056 bp, 6 predicted proteins | sample MGYA00260345_ERZ794905 | MGnify/ENA metagenome assembly ERZ794905
AATCCAAGTAACCTATCAAGCGCAAGGTTATGGGATTATGTTAGAGAATGGCATAATACAAAAGCTATTAACCCTGCTACAGGTAGACGCAATCCTACTATTACAAATAATAGTTATGGTAGTTCTGTACCTGTTGGTTCAGCCGCAGATAATTTTGGTAATATTAGAAGTATTACATATAGAGGCACAGAGTTTAGCCCAGGACGTGATTTAACCACCGCTGAATTGAGAGCACGAGGTTGTTATGCTCCATCTTTAGAAATGGATATTCCAAATTGGTTTACTTCTCGCCAAGCAGACCAACAAGACGCTATTGACGACGGTATTATTATCGTATGCTCAGCAGGTAATGATAGTTGGAAAACTGTTAATGAGTCTGACCAAGATTGGAATAATACATACGATGTTCAGTATTATGGTTTTGACCAAACTTATTACTTAAACCGTGGTACAGGTTCGGCTGCAGGATTTAACGCAAACATTAACGTTGGTGCTACATCAAATAATGTTAATGAAGTTAAAGCAACGTTTAGTAATTGCGGTAACCAAGTTGATATTTACGCAGCTGGCGAAGCCATTCAAAGTAGTTTGCACTCAGGTGGTGTAAACGATGCTAGAAATAGTTCATACCAATTAGGTAAATATCAAGGAACAAGTATGTCAGGTCCACAAGTGGCAGGTGTTGTTGCATTGCTTGCAGAGTCTTGGCCTAACCTAACTCAGCAAGAGGCAGAGGATTGGTTACTTAATAACGCAACTATGAATGCCATGTATGACTCTGGTACAGATGATGCGTACGATAGAAATAGCCTACAAGGCGCGGCAAATAAATATTTAAGATGGTATAATCAACGACCAATAGATGGAAATACACTTCCAAAACAAAATTTTAAAACAAGACCTGCATCTGGGAAAGTTTACCCAAGACCTAATATACGTAGAAGAGGTTAGGAAAATGTTTATAAATATTACAAAGAGGCAGGCTTGGTGACATGGCAGAAGTACTTACTACAAAATTAAAAAGCGATACTACTAGAATGTTTATGACAGACATTCAGAATAACGACTTTTACGTTTTCATTTCTTCTGTTACGACAGATTCACGTAAAACTGCGACCAATGCACAGTATAGTAAAAATGAGTTTTTAGAAAATACTGTATTTGGTAAAAAGGTTCTTGGATCTGATACTAAGTTTATGATTAAGTACAATCCTTGGCAAAAAGATGCGGTTTATGTTCAATACGATGATAGGATTGACTTAGAAGGCGAAAAGTTTTACGCTGTAGTTGGACCAAACGATAACGATACTGGCGACTATCGAGTATTTAAATGTTTATATAATAACAATGGTGGAAAATCTATTGCTCCACCAAATTGGAATGCCTATACAACAGACCAAATATACGCGACAGCCGACAAATATGTATGGAAGTTTATGTATGCTATTGAATCAAATGAGTTCGAAGCATATAACGCAGTTGGTTATATTCCTTTACCTGCTGAGTTTGACATAAACCCAGATCCAAACGCAAACTCTGCTGCTATCATATATGGTTCAGAATTATCAGATATCTTTATTGAAAATCCAGTTGATAACAACGGCTACCCTTCGTTAAGTGGATTTTTAACAGCGGCACCTTCAAACTCTGGCGTTATAACAATACGTCCTAGAGGAAACCAAACTTTAAATCAAATTCAAAACTATTATTCAGGTATGTCAATATACACAACTAATTCTGATGGTGTATCACACATATATAAGATTGATACATATACATTTGATACGACTAGCGGTTATGGTAGAGTAAGAGTTATCGGGACCCCTCGCGCAGACGGCGTTGAATTTAATGCCGAGTGTTCAATTATTCCAACTGTTGAATTACAAGGAGATGGCAGTGGCTGCATTGCTAAGTCAGAAGTAGTTAATGGACAAGTCACAAATATTATTATTCTTAACCCAGGATCTGGTTATACTAATTTGACCGCATCAGTTAAAGATCCTGAGTTTGATTTTGCGCCAGAAGATCCTAACTCTGTTGATGTTAGAGTAGAATTAAGACCAATTCTTTCACCAATGGGTGGTCATGGTTATAATCTAATTGATGAATTGTACTGCAGTCATATTCTTTTATATGGATATATTACTGAAGCAGACAATAATCAAATTGGTACAGAAAGCAGTTACTCTAATATTGGTGTTGTTAAAAATCCAGAATTCGTAAGTGCTTCAGCCAACACGGCGAATACACCAGACGTATTTGATAATAGAATTAAAATTATAACAGATGATATCATATATGCCATTGAAGGTGATGCAGTTAATCAATTAGATGCGTCAAACAAAATTACATTTACTGGTAAAATACACGAAGTTGACGATACCGCTAACACTGCATATATTTCAAACTATATGGGTCCATTTGCTAACCAAGCGAATAACGATATATCGTTTGATCCAACTACCGCAATTGTTAATTCTACAGGTCAAAGAATTATAATAAATAGTCCACAAGCCAATAATACGATAGAATCAGATTACATCCAAAGAAGTGGGCAAGTATACTTCATGGAAGATTTTGTTCCTCTCGTTCGTACAAGAACTTCACGGGAAGAATACAAATTAGTATTAGAATTTTAAGGAAACATGATAGATGCCTATTAATAAAAATTTAAATATTGCTCCATATTTTGATGATTTCAATATAGAGAAGCAGTTCTATAAAATTCTGTTTAAGCCTGCTTACGCTGTCCAAGCCAGAGAGCTTACTCAGTTACAGACTATTCTTCAAAATCAAGTTGAGCAATTTGGTGATAATATCTACCAAGAAGGTAGTATCGTTAAAGGTTGTAACTTTACAAATTTAAATAATTTACAATTCGTTAAATTGACGGACAAAACTGGTTTTGATCCAGAAACATTTATCCCTGTTATCCAAGATGAAGTAATTCTTGGTACTACACTTTCTATTGAAACTAAGTACGAGGTAGAAGGCGCGATTTCCGGTTTGAAGGCATCAATCGTATCCGCTGCGCGTGGTTTTGAAACTCGTCCACCAAACCTTAACACATTCTTTATTAACTACTTAAACACAAACGAAGCAAGTGGTTACAAATCGTTTATTGATGGTGAAGAACTTATCATTAACAAGTATCGTTATAATGGCTCAACTCTTATTGAAACAGTACTTAGTGTAGAAACTACTCAGGTAACACAGCTCCCAGCATCAACTGGTTCATCATTTGGTATTCAAGCTGCAGCTGGTGTTGTATTCCAAAAAGGTCACTTCTTATTCGCTGCTGACCAAACTCTTATTGTTTCTCCATATACTAACCAACCTAACGACTTATCAGTTGGTTATGAAGTTGCTGAATCAATCGTTAGTTCATTACAAGACAATAGCCTGTTTGATAACGCAAACGGTTCAGCAAATGAAAATGCTCCGGGTGCTGATAGATTTAAAATGGTTCCAACATTAACTGTTAAGTCAACTATTGTTGCTGATGTTGATGCAGGGTTCTTTACATTAATTAGATACCAAAATGGCTCAGCTGTTACGCTAAGAGACGTTGCACAATTTAATTCTATTAATGAAGAACTAGCCAAACGTACATATGATACAAACGGCGATTATATTGTTGATGACTTTAACGTAATGTTAGAGCGAAGAGGCACAGACTTGACGGCACTTGTCGGTAAAGGCGCGGCTTATATTAAAGGTTATAGAATTGATAACAAAGGTTTCCAAGATACAGTAATTGATGAAGTTACGACTACCGTTGTTAAAACTAATGAGTCAACATCTCTTAATTACGGATCGTACGTTGATGTAACAACAATATCAGGTACTATTGGATTAAATTACGAAATGCTAGACTTAAAGCGTGCAAATGGTACAAAGATTGGTGAAGCTTTTGCTAAGAACATTACTCCTACAAGACTATACTTGTTTGGTGTTAAAATGTTATTCCCATCATATACATTCGCTAATGTTGAACGCATCACTGGTACATCTGGTGAAATCGTAATTGCAGCTGGGTCACAAATCAAAGGTACGAATGATGCACCAATGGTATTTGATACTGGCACAAGAAGTATCAAAACATTAACAGATTTGGTAGTTCCTGTACGTACGCTTTCAAGTAGTGCAAACGTTACAAGTAATGAAATTGTTATTAACGCCGCAAACGGAAACGAAGACTTTGCGGTTGACCAAGGCGATATCGTTGTTGTTGATGCGTCAAATACTTTTATTAACGTATTAAGTTATTCAACGTCATTAAACAATTCAGTTCTTACAATACAATTAGACCCTGCAAGTAATTCAGATCCTGTTGCCGACGTTTATTTTAATAAAAGAATATTTAACAATACAGACGCAACAGCGTACAATAAAGTATTAGTTAATCCATATATCAAATTTGTTTGGAATAATGGTCAAACACAATATAGTTTAGGCTTCCCTGATGTACATAGCATCACGAGTGTTGAAGATAGTAGTGGTAATGATTTTACTGACAGCTTTAGATTAAACACAAACCAAAAAGATAACTTTTATGATATCTCGTTTATGGAACTTATCCCAGGACGTCCGGTACCAACATCAGGTACATACACGGTAAAACTTAAAGTGTTTAAAATTAACAACTCAACTGGTTCAAACTTTTTTACTGTTGACAGTTATCCAATTGATGATACAACAGAAATATTACCTTCTGAAAAAATTCGCACGCATGACATGGGTGTATTTAAATCTACTACTGGTACAACATATAGGTTAAGAGAATGTATTGATTTTAGACCATATGCTGATCTTGGTGCTGGCGCAAGCTACACTGCATTAAGTGAAGGAGCTGCGTCGGTTGTTACTGGTACAGTTGGAGCTTCACAACCAATCTTTAGTACTAATGATTATGTTATACCACAAATTGACGGCAATGTCAATAGCAATATTGAGACTTATAATTCTCGTGTTGATGCGGTTATCATTGACTCATATGGTACGGTTGCTACAGTTAAAGGTAAAGAAGAAGAGATCCCTGCTCCTCCAAAAGTTGGTGCAGACCAATTCCTTGTTTCTCTTATTACAATCCCAGGTTATCCAGCTCTGTCACCGGCAGAAGCGTCAAGCCAAAATAAACAATATTACGCAGTGACTGCTAAACGTCAAGGTCCGAAAACATATACTATGGAAGATATTGCTGATGTAGAAAAGCGTTTAGACAATTTAGAATATTATGTTTCTTTAAGCCAATTAGAGGCAGACACTCAAAACTTAAATGTTATTGATGAAAATGGTTTAACAAGATTTAAAAATGGTATCCTAGTAGATCCATTTAATGATACTAATATTTCTAATTTACAAAACCCTAACTTTAATGCGGCTATCCGCGGCGATATAAAAGCTTTGACTCCATCGCTAAGAACGTTCCCATTAGATCTTATTTACAAATCAACTTCATCAGCGTCTATCTTCCCAACAACAAGTGATGCAGACGTAGCGTCCTTGACAAGAAATGCAAATATCAAAATACTGTCGCAAACATATGCTACAAACTTTAGAAATTGTGTATCAAACTTTTGGGCATACGATGGTGTTGGTCAGTTATCACCAGACCATGATATGGCGCAAGATGTAACGACTAACCCAATGACATTAGACATTGATATTTCTACACCGTTTACTAATCTTATTGAAGATTTACAATCACTTATTCCATTGACTAGAGATCGTACTTTATCGACAAGAAGAACACGTAGAAATGTTAGAAATAACATTTGGCAAGATATTACATCGTCTACAGTACAGCGTACAACTCTTAATACGAGCACAAGTGTACAAAATAGATCAGTTGGCGATTTTGTTTCTGATATTCAATTTGAACCATATATGAGAGCCAAAGATATTAAAGTTTATATGACAGGCTTACGTCCTAACACTCGCCATTACTTTTTCTTTAATAAAGTTGATGTAAACAACAGAGTACGTCCTGGGACATTAACAGCAACTCGAGCAAGAGATGTTGAAAAGTTTGGCGCATTAAACGCTGCAGTTACTACTGACGCTAATGGTGTATTAAGAGCGGTATTTGAATTACCATCAGGTACATTCTTTGTTGGTGAAAGACAATTAACAGTTGTTGATGTTGCGACATATGATAACATCGACTCTGCTTCAACATCACGTGGAGATTTATCATATAACGCATATAACATTAACGTTGATAAAACTAGCGTAACTTCATCTGTAAGGGTTCCTGAAACTTCAATTACTACATCAATATCAACAAGAACAGTTGCAGGAAGACCTTTCGCAATTGATCCACTTGCTCAAACATTCTTTATTAAACAAGGTATGGGTAAAGGTGCAAATTCTATATTCGCATCTAGAGTTGATTTATTCTTTAAACGTAAGAGTGAAATTAATGGTGTGACAGTTATGTTGCGTGAAGTTATTAACGGATATCCTTCATCAGTTATTATGCCATTCTCTAAAATTCATTTAGACCCTGCCGATGTTAACGTTTCAGACGATGCATCACTATCAACGGCGATTAACTTTATTGCTCCAATACGATTAGATACTGAAAAAGAATATGCAATCGTTATTCAACCAGATGCAAACGATCCAAACTATTTAGCGTTTACGTCTAAAGTTGGTGGGGTTGATTTAACTCCGGGAGCAACAAACGGTCAAGCGGTTGTTCAAGACTGGGGTGATGGTGTTCTCTTTACATCAACAAACAACAGAGCTTGGAAATCAGTACAAGACGAAGATTTAAAATTCACTGTATATCGTCACCAGTTTAGCGCATCAGACGGTACTGTGACGCTAACAAATGATAATCACGAGTTCCTTACACTTTCAGATTGGACTGGTCGATTTACTCAAGGTGAAGAAGTTTATCAAACACTATCACTTACAGGTGGTACCGCGGCTGGAATAACAATGATTAATGGTGAAGCAGAGATTAATGGTACGGCACTTAGCGATACATACGCTGCCGGCGATAAAATTTTGATTACTAATGCAGGTGGATCTACATCTGAAATATTTACAATTGCAAGTGTTGATAGTGCAACAGTTATGACCGCAACTAAACCGGTATCTTTTGAAGTTGGCGCTGGTACTGGTACACCGATTGTATCAGGTACAATTTCATATTATAACTCTCTAAGTAGAGCAGTGATGCATTTGCAAGGTAGCTCGGCAACATCAAGTAAACAGTTTAGTGCAAGTGGAACAATCACTGGAGACAGAAGTGGTACTACTGGTACGATTGGATCAGTTGATAACATTAACTTAAGTTATGTGCAACCATTAATCAATAAATCAAGTGATAGTAAAACAACCGTTTCATTATCAGGTACATTCGTACCAACGAATAACGTATTAACTTCGTATGATAAACCTATGAAGTTTGGCGCTTCTAATTACTTTGCAGAAGAAGGTGTCGTGGTTTACTCTAAATCAAATGATGCAAACGATGTAAAGCCATTTGAAATTAAAGTGAATATGACAAATGGTTCTAGTGAAACAACATCGCCAATCGTTGATTTAGAAACAGCTAACTTAATGGCATATCAGTGGTTAGTAACAACCGATGCCGAGACTACATCAAAGTATATCTCGCAAACAGTTGAACTTGCTGAAGACTTAGATGCTGAAGATATTAATGTTATCTTAACTGCTCACCGTCCAACTGGTACTGATATTAAAGTTTATATTAGACCACAAAATGTATATGACTCAGCAGCGTTTGATACAATTCCTTGGGTTGAGTTAGAATTATATAAAGGTATTAATAAGTTTACTTCAACTAATCTAGATGATTATAGAGAATATGAATGGAAACTTCCTGATGCTGCTAAAGACTCAAACGGCGCACTTAATTATACAAGTACGGGTGGAGTACATGTTGGGTACAGAAAGTTTGCTATTAAAATTGCAATGACTTCAAGCGATATTTCATATGCCTCACAAGTAAGAGACATGAGAGCGATGGCATTAACATAATGTCAAACGTTATTCGCCACCCATCTTCAAAAGCTGTATTAAGTACAGACGCGGCTGCTTTGAATAAATATAAACAAGAAAGAGCTTTACATCGCAAAGTTAGTAAACTGGGTGACGAGCTTCAAGAAATTAAAGAACTATTAGCGACCGTATGCGATAGATTAGATCAGATAGAGAAGTAGAGTTAAATGGCAAAACCAAATATTCAAAACATTACAACTACTCAGACGTTTCAAAACTGGTTTGATAAGACCAATGAAATGGTTGACATTATGCGCGAGCAAGCAGTTACGGCAAGTGTTCTTGGTGACTTAACCACAGGAAACGTAAACATAGCCGGTGAACTCCAAGCCAATACACTTATGGCTGATACGTTGTTACAAGCAGACACTATTCAAGCTTTTACTGCAAGTTCACCAGTAACTTTTAATTCTCCACTAAATGTAATTGGCACAGGCGACCAAGTCGTAACAACGTTTACGTACGGTGCAGGTGGTGGTAGAACTAGATATACTGATAATGTAATATCTTGGGATATTGGTATTGATAATTCAACTGATGCTAACTTTATTATTGATACAGGCACGGGTACACCAAAGTTATCTTTATCACCAGCAGGTACATTAAGCGTACTTAATTTTAGCGTAGATGAAAACCTAACAGTGAACGGTGACTTAACAGTTAGAGATGTTACTAGTAGAGAAATGACTGCCAATACTGTTACTGCTAACGTATTCGTTGGTGGAAACTTTACAGGCAAACTCATTGGTGATGTATATAAAGTAGACGATGGTATAGCAAACAAAGTACTTGAAAGTGGTCAGGCTGGCATCCCTGCGCAGTTTACAGGTAACGTGCTAGGTACTGTATCTGATTTATCAAATCATAACACAAACGCTTTGACTGAAGGTACTAATAATTTATATTATACTTCAGCAAGAGTATTAGGAGAGTTGTCTGGCGGAACTGGTGTATCGTTTGACGATGAAACAGGTGAGATAAGCATTGGTCAAATTGTTGGTAAAACTTCAAATGTACAATTTGGATCAGTATTTTCAACTGGTGAGGTTACTGCCTTTGGTACCGTTTCTGACATAAGACAAAAAGAAAATATTAAACCAATTGATAACGCGTTAGATAAAGTTTCACAACTTGGCGGTTATACATTTAACTATAAATCAAAGCCAGAAGAACCAATGACTGGTGTAATGGCGCAAGAACTTATGGAAGTTTTACCTGAAGCTGTTTACGAAACAACAGACCCAGATACTGGCGAACCGATATATGCGGTTAGACATGGTAACGTAATTGGTTTGTTAATTGAAGCTATCAAGGAATTGAACGAAAAAGTAGGAAAGTAAGCTATGACTATTAAGAGCACCGGACAACTTACGTTCACAGAAATCCATGATGAGTTTAAAACTCTTGGTGGTACATATGCAAATAAACCTTATACACTCGATGAATATCGCGACCTACCTCCAGGCATGGATTTACCTTCAAGTGGTGCAATTAAATTTAGTGACTTTTATGGCAAATCAAGTATAAGATTTGTTGCTGAAGTCGATTGGATTGCTATATCCGATACTCGAATTAATGGAAAATATAATATTAAAGAATGTAACCTATGGGATGCGCTACAAGCTTTTGGCTTTGACGATCCTGGCGGTTTCTATGATATTACATTACCAGCAGATTATTGGCTATGGTCCGATAGTACTTCCAAAGGTGGATTAATTATTCCTAGTAATTTAACTGGTTCTATCATATTCCGTAATAAAGGTAAGATTATAGGTAAAGGTGGAGACGGTGGCGGCGTTGGCAATGCAACTGCTAACCGAGGAAAAGACGGCGGTCCTGCTGTACAAATTGATAACGACCACGTATTTAATTTCTTTAATTTATCTGGTGCCCATGTCGCTGCTGGCGGCGGAGGCGGTGCTTCAGGTGGAGGAGGAGCTGGTGCTGGTGCTGGAGGTGGCGCAGGTGGTGGTAAAGGCGGAACTGGATATCGCGAAGGTAGTGGCGGTGGTGGTGCAGGTGGAGCTTTGACTGCTGTAGGTGGTAATGGTAGTGGCGGTGGTGATTCTGGCGGTGGTAACGGCGGTGGTGCTGGTGGCGGCGGAGGCGGCTGGGACAATGGTACTGGTAAATTAAACAAGGCTGACTCTGGTGCTGGTGGCGGCGGAGGTCGAAAATTTCCAGGAACTGGCGGAACTGGCGGTGGAGGTAGAGACACAACAGGTAGAACTGGTGGATCATCTAATAACGCCGGTGGCGGTGGTGGATCTGGCCAAGGAGCTGGCGGCGGTGGTTGGGGTGCATCAGGTGGATCCGGGACCAATGTACAAGGTGGCTCAGGTGGACGTGCATTTACTACAGGAAATAGTTTTCTGAATGTAACTAATAATGGAACAATATGGGGAGCTATATAATGGACTCTAGAAAATACGTATTTGATGATGATATGAAATTTTGTAATGTTGCAAGAGAATATTACGATAGGTATCTTGTCAAAGAAGGAATTACACCCCAAGGTTGGAAAGCATGTATTAAATATGTAAAAAATGACCCTGTCTGGATTACTAGAGTAAAAGAATTGTATATTGAATTTAACGGAGAATACTCTGCAGAAAGAGACACTGTAAAAAATACAGTTAGGAATATGCGTGTTATATATTTTGATCCAAGTATTCAGGAAAAGTATGTTACTTTTAACCCAACGGATGTATATAGGTTAACGCAAAACGGCAATGCTTTAATTGAAGGAACTTTGCCTGAAATAGAATTATTCAAAGCTGTCAAGTATGATGGCAACGAATGGTGGTTCGCCAAAAGTGCTGAAGGCACGGTATTAAATAACGAACAAGAAGTAAACGATTATCAGTCTAGTATTTTACGCGAAAGAAAATATGTTGATAAAGACGATGTAGACGATTTTGTGCTCTGGAAAGCAGAGTAAATAAAATAAAAATTAGACATAAATAATCATACTATTTTTTATAAATAAAAAGAAATAGTAGATACTAAGAAGGTACTC
>ENA-UZWU01020063-UZWU01020063.1-metagenome-genome-assembly--contig:-Day-4--1m-contig-20063_pt1 | contig 11048 bp, 7 predicted proteins | sample MGYA00260345_ERZ794905 | MGnify/ENA metagenome assembly ERZ794905
ATAAGCGGCATGGGTGCAGCGCAATTAGCGTATGTACTAGGTATTCCTGCATTTCTCAGTGACGCAAAAGCCCTTTCTGAGAAGGATAAAAAGCAGTTGAACCAGTGGGGTATAGACTATGAGGAAAATGGTCACAATGTAGGCCGATTAAATGATGCAGCTGCCGTCATAAAAAGCCCTGGTATTCCACATACGGCTCCAATTATAAAGACTCTTAAGTCTGAGGGATCCGTCATTTTGGGTGAAGTAGACTGGGCCGCCCACTACACTACCGCAAAGCTTATAGGAGTCACAGGAAGTAATGGTAAAACCACTACCGCAACCTTGTGTCACCACATTATGGCAGCTGAAATGGATGCCGTTTTAGCGGGAAATATTGGTCAGAGTTTAGCCGGTGCGCTGGCGAATCGAATGCAGAACACAGAGCCCGATCCTGAAGTAGTGATTTTAGAGTTGAGCAGTTTCCAACTAGACGATGTATTCGAACTAAAATTGGACCAAGGCATACTGACAAACATCACTCCCGACCACCTCGACCGCTACGAATACGATTTAAAAAAATATGCGGCCAGTAAAATGCAATTGGCCACCTATACCTCAGGGCAATTCATCTTCTGCGACGATGACCCCATTACGAATACAGCATTAGAAGAATGGCTGCAAAAGCATCCCAACCCTCCCACGCTATTGGCCTACGGAACAGATACACCAGCAGGCCCACACAGAACAACAACGAAAGAAAACAACACAATAACCATTCAACTAAATAACGAAGCAATGACTATTGAAGAACTCGCTTTACAAGGAAAGCACAACATGTACAACAGTATGGCCGCTGGATTAAGCAGCCGCTTGATGAACATAAGAAAAGAAACCGTTCGCAAACAACTATCGACTTTCGATTCGCTAGAGCATCGTTTGGAAAGCATTTTGAACATCAGCGGTGTGGAATACATCAATGACAGCAAAGCAACAAATGTGAACGCCACGTATTACGCCTTAGAGTGCCAGAGCAAACCTGTGGTTTGGATCGTTGGCGGTGTGGATAAAGGAAATGATTACGCTGAGTTACTCCAGCTCGTTCAAGGAAAAGTAAAAGGCATCGTTGCCTTAGGCCTCGATAATGAGAAAATCAAAGCAGCTTTTGGAGAAGTTTCAGCCTTCGCCGAAGCAGAAACGATGAAAGATGCGGTTCGCGTAGCATCAAAAATGGCGGACAAAGGAGATGTTGTGTTGCTCAGCCCTTGCTGCGCCTCATTCGACCTCTTCGAAAACTATGAAGACCGCGGACGCCAATTCAAAAACGCAGTACGCATGCTCTAACACAGAATAGGTGAATACAGTCCAGAAATATCTAAAAGGGGACCAATTCCTTTGGGGCCTCATCCTACTGCTCATGCTAGTGAGTTTCTTGCCCATCTATAGTGCGAGTAGCTCCCTTGCGTATAAATTCAGCGGTGGCAATACGTTTAGATTTTTAACCAGACACCTCATTCATTTAGTCCTAGGCGGCTTCTTTTTATACAGCGTACACCGATTAAACTTCAGAATCATCGGTAAATTTTCGATCATCATACTGCCCGCAGCCATCGTCCTCCTCATGGTCACCTTATTCCAAGGAACTACTATGGGAGGTGCAAATGCGGCACGTTGGGTACGTATTCCGGTTCTAAACATGAGTTTTCAAACCTCAGCTTTTGCTTCGTTAGCGCTGCTGGTTTGGCTTGCCAGGTGGTTGGCAAAACCCCGAGACTTCGCCTTGTTTAAAAGCTTGTATTACCCGCTAGGTGCTATTGCTCTTACACTTATTTTTATTTTACCTGCCGATTTCTCTACAACCGCTATCATATTTGGGATGACCTTCATTCTAATGATTGCAGCCGGCGTACCGTGGAAACATTTAGGAAAAATCATCGGTATTGGAGCGGCAGTCCTCACTCTTTTCATCTTAATAGTTCTTGCCTTCCCTGGAATTTCAAATCGGGTAGATACCTGGAAATCACGCATAGTCAACTTCGGGACGACGGATTCCGACGCTTCTTACCAAACAGACCTTGCAAAAATGGCCATTGCAGAGGGACAACTCTTTGGCAAGGGACCTGGAAAAAGTGTGCAAAAAAACTTCCTACCCCAATCCAATTCGGATTTTGTTTTTGCCGTCATCACAGAAGAATACGGTCTTATCGGCGCAAGCGGTGTGGTGCTTCTGTACATGGCACTTTTTCGACGCTTTGTGAGAATTGCGCGACGCGCCCATACCAAATTTGGCACATTACTTGTCTTAGCGGCGGCCTCTGGAATGATCTTGCAAACCCTGGTCAATATGGGTGTAGCTACCAACCTCATGCCCGTCACGGGACAAACGCTCCCCTTCTTAAGCGCGGGAGGTTCTTCCATATGGATGACTTGTATCGCACTGGGTATAATATTAAGCGTCAGCCATACTGATGTCAAAAAGATCGTCGGCAAAAGCGCACAAAGCCAAGAAGAACACGAAAACGCTGAAGCCCATGTCTAAAAGTTTTATCATTAGCGGTGGCGGAACCGGAGGACACATTTTCCCGGCGTTAAGTATTGCCACTGGACTCAGAGCGCAGTATCCAGATGCCGAAATCCATTTTATAGGCGCTAAAGGCAAGATGGAAATGACGAGAGTACCGGACGCTGGATATAAAATTACGGGGGTGCCCATCGCGGGAATTAATCGTCAAAAACCATGGAAGAGCTGGAGTGTTCCATTCAAACTGGTATACGCGCTGTGGCTCTGTCGCAAGATTTTAAAAACCCGTAAACCCGATGCAGTTATTGGTACAGGCGGCTATGCAAGTGGGCCGGCATTATTCATGGCACAACGCATGGGCATTCCTACTATTGTTCAAGAGCAAAATAGCTTCGCCGGGGTAACGAATATCAAATTGGGCGCAAAGGCAAAAGCCATTTGCACTGCCTATAAAAATGCAAAGCGGTTCTTTCCCTCTGATAAAGTACACCTTACAGGCAATCCCGTACGTGAAGCATTTACGAATCCACTCCCTATGCAAGGCGAGTGTAAAAAGAAATTAGGACTTGACGCGCAGCGGCCAACACTACTCATTTTAGGTGGAAGTCTTGGTGCTCGAGCCGTCAACCAACAAATGGAGAAGAGTCTTCCCGCTTTACTGCAACAAGGCTGGCAAATCTTTTGGCAGTGTGGGAAACTGTATGAAAATGAATACGTGTCGTTTACTTCTGAGACGGTGAAAGTACATGCATTTATTGATGATATGGCTACAGCATATGCCGCGGCGGATGCGATCGTAAGTCGCGCAGGAGCAGGCACTTTAAGTGAACTCTGTTTGATCGGTAAAGCTGCAGTGCTCATTCCAAGCCCGAACGTCGCGGAAGACCATCAAACGCATAATGCGCGTGCGTTGAGCGAAAAAGGTGCGGCAGTGCTCATTCCAGAAATAGAATTGGACCAGCGCTTTACTATTGAACTGGAAGCGCTCTATCAAAACACCAAGCGTAGGGACCGGTTAGGCGAGAACATTAAGAAGCTTGCCCTCCCCAGAGCGACCCAAGATATATGTACCCTGATTAGCGAATTGATTGCGTGATAAAAAAACACTCACATATCGTTTTTATTGGGATCGGCGGGATCGGTATGAGCGCTTTGGCACGTCATTTTCTGCATCAAAACATTCCCGTTTTCGGTTTTGACCGCACAAAAACAGCCCTTACCGAGGCATTAGCAAAGGAAGGTGCAATCCTTTGCTACACCGAAGATGTAGCTGCATATCCTGGTTGGCCGGAAGCAGAAACAACGGTTATTTATACTCCAGCAATTGCATCGACACATCCATGGCGCTTGTTTTTTAAGACCTATAAACCCATCAAACGCGCAGCCGCATTAGGACAACTCACTAAGGGATACAAAACGCTTGCTGTCGCTGGAACACACGGAAAAACCAGTACCAGTGCAATACTCACGCACCTTTTATCGTCGGCCGGATTTGACCCCACGGCGTTTATCGGGGGAATCTTAAGCGCATCTGGTACTAATTACAGGTTGGGTAATGGCCCGTGGATGATTGTCGAGGCCGATGAATTTGACAGATCCTTCCTTCACCTTCATCCAACCGCTGCGGCCATAACAACTGCCGATGCGGACCATCTAGATATTTACGACGACGAAACTGATCTGAATAACACCTTCGATGCCTTCATACAACAGGTCGAAGGGCCAACATTTACCGGGACAAGCTTAAGGAGAACTACGGCTGTTGGCAGTACAGGTAACCACTCCTTTGCTACGAATATTCGCGCAAATCAAGGTGCCTATTCGTTTACCCTTCATCTCGGAAATGACCACTGTGAGACAAATCTTTTCATGCCGGGTAAACACAACGTCTACAATGCTATCCTTGCTGCTGCACTTGCACATCATGCAGGAGTTTCTCTAGTACAGATTGCAGCGGCCCTCCCAACCTTTGAAGGGATACAGCGCAGGTTTGAATACCACCTGAAAGGAAAGACTACGCTCATAGAAGACTACGCCCACCATCCAACGGAGCTCAAAGCACTGATTGATAGCGTGGACGAAATGTACCCTGAAAAGAACATACTGCTGTGCTTTCAACCCCATTTATACAGCCGCACGCGCGATTTCTTTGACGGATTTGTAACGCAACTCAAACGTGTACATCGTTGCATTCTTTTACCCATTTATGCCGCACGGGAGCACCCCATTGAAGGTATAGATTCTACTGCTTTAGCAACTCAAATACCTGGTGCCAAAACCTGCAATTTAGGGGCACTTCACGAGGCAGTGCGTAAAGAAAAGTGTGCTGTGGTTCTGGTTGTGGGCGCAGGTGATATTGGCGACACCATACCCCAATTAAAAGCTGTTCTACGATGAAAAAGAAACGACTTTTATATTCCGCCTTAAGTATCATCTTCAGTACAGGACTGATTTTCAGCGTTGTGCTGAGCATGCAGCACTGGAAAAATGCAACCTTTAACACAATCGAAATAGGCTTTCAACATCCTGATAATCAGGCGCTTGTTGTTCGCCCAGAAGTGTTACCGCTGATCGATGATTTTTTAAGCGCACAGCCCGATTCTAGTGCGCTGAAGACCCCTACATTTTTGTTAGAAACCTCTTTGGAAGCCCTGCCGTACGTGGCCGATGCACAGGTATATTGGAATTTAAATCAGTCTTTGGTCGTAAACGTGGTTTCAAAGCAAGCGAAGGCGAAAGTCTTCATGAATGATGAACCGTTTTTGCTTACGGAAGCGCATGAGCTTCTACCGGCACCGGGACAGACACCACTGGACTTACCCATTATCACAGGGGTGAAAGACAGTGCAAATGCCGCTAAAGCCGGTCTACTTTTAGACGAAGTGATTGCCAGCCCTGCATTCACTTTTGACGGCCTAGCACAAATGGAGGTAAACGCGTCGCATGTAGTGCTTATTCCTCAAGGATATGCGCACCACATCACAGCAAATACCGGCAATGAATTAGCTGGTGATCTACGAAAGTTGAGCGCCTTCTATGCCGCTAAACCGACAGAAGAACTTGAAGAAATAAAAAGCATTGACTTGCGATATAAAAACCAAGTAGTAAGCAAAACGAGATGACACAGAACGCCCCTTTAGCAGTAGGTCTGGACATCGGAACCACTAAAATTGTAGCTGTAGTGGGCCGATTAAACGAGCACCGTAAGATTGAAGTCTTGGGTATTGGAAAAAGTAAGAGCCTCGGTGTCCAACGCGGGGTGGTGGCGAATATTACGCTCACCATTGAAAGCATTCAAGCCGCGGTAAAAATGGCCGAAGAAAATTCTGGCCTGAAAATCACAGAGGTCATGGTAGGTATTGCCGGACAACACATCCGATCAATGCAGCATTCCGACTACATCATGCGCGAAGATGCTGAAGCCATTATCAATGTCGAGGATCTCGCTTCCTTGCAAAAAAACGTACACAATCTTGTGATGATGCCTGGGGAGCAAATCTTACATGCGCTGCCGCAAGAATACAAGGTGGATGGCGATGCGAACATCGTGAATCCACAGGGTATGTACGGATCGCGATTGGAAGCAAATTTTCACATCGTCGTTGGTCAGATTGCTTCCATAAAAAACATCGCGCGTTGTGTAGAGCAGAGTGAACTCAAAGTAGGTGACATTACGCTTGAACCACTAGCTTCAGCCGCCGCAGTTCTTGCAGAAGAAGAAAAAGATGCAGGTGTAGTCCTTGTCGATATCGGCGGTGGCACTACAGATATTGCCATTTTCAAAGACCAGATCATTCGCCATACTGCAGTAATCCCTTTTGGCGGTAAAGTCATTACGGAAGACATCAAAGAAGGTTGCGAAATTATAGAGAAACAAGCGGAGACATTGAAAGTGAAGTTTGGCTCTGCATGGCCCGGAGAGAATAAAGACAATGAGATTGTCAGCATTCCTGGATTGCGCGGAAGACCGCCAAAGGAAATCAGCCTAAAAACATTGTCGAAGATTATCAATGCACGCGTTCGTGAAATCATGGAAAGCGTCATTGCAGAAATCCGCAATTACCAGCAAAACGATCCACGAAAGCGACTTATCGGCGGCATTGTGCTCACCGGAGGAGGTTCGCAGTTGAAACACATGAGCCAATTGGTCGAATATCTAACCGGTATGCCGACGCGCATAGGTTACCCGAACGAGCATTTAGCAAGTGGTTACGTGAAGGAATTGGCCTCACCCGTTTATGCAACTTCCATAGGTTTGTTGAGTATGGCGCTAGAATCGCAGGACCATCCCATGGCTTACGACCCTAGAGAAACCGAGCAGCCAATCGTTCCTGAAACTCCTGAGGAACAAGCAGAAAAATCCATCGAAGAAGTTGAAGGTGCGCCCGATCAAACAGGCAGTACACAAGCCGCGCCACGTAAAGATCCTTTCTGGAAAGGCTTTATGAACAACCTCAAAGAATGGCTAGAAAACGACGAAGACATAGAATAACCGAACAACCATGATAGAAGACGGAATTCAATTCAACCTTCCTAAAAACAGAAGCTCAGTCATCAAGGTAATTGGTGTCGGAGGCGGAGGCTCCAACGCAGTCAATCACATGAAAAATGTGGGCGTGAATGGTGTAGACTTTATTATCTGTAACACAGATGCACAAGCACTTTACCACAGTCCTGTCGCGAATAAGGTCCAATTAGGCGCTTCACTTACGGAAGGGCTTGGTGCTGGAGCAGATCCTGAGATTGGCCGCAGTGCGGCAGAAGAAAGTATTCAAGAGATTCAAAATATACTTGAAACTGGTACTAAGATGTGCTTCATCACTGCCGGTATGGGCGGTGGCACAGGTACAGGAGCCGCACCTATCATCGCCAAAGCCGCGCGTGAAATGGGTATACTCACTGTAGGTATTGTTACCGCGCCTTTCTCTTTCGAAGGGAAAATGAGAGCAGACCAAGCGGAGGAAGGAATAAAAGCCATGCGTGATGCAGTGGACAGCCTTATTGTCATCAACAATGACAAACTGCGCCAAGTATATGGTGATTTAGGATTTAGGAATGCGTTTAGCAAAGCCGATGAGGTTTTGGCCGGTGCAGCTAAAGGAATAGCCGAAGTCATCACCAACCACTACACGCAAAACATTGACCTGCGCGATGCAAAAACCGTTCTTGAAAATAGCGGATCGGCACTGTTTGGAACCGGTGAAGGTGAAGGTACTGGAAGAGCAGCAGCAGCTGTAGGTGCTGCTTTAGACTCGCCACTATTAAATGACAACCACATTAAAGGCGCTAAAAACGTCCTGTTATTATTGACCTCCGGAGATAGCGAACAAGAAGTTACTATTGACGAAATAGGTGAAATCACAGACCATATTCAACGCGAGGCAGGAGGCAATGCGAATGTAATTATGGGAATTGGCTCCAGTGAAGAATCTGGGAGCCGAATCACGTGTACCATCATTGCCACGGGATTCCCGACTGGAACACAAGTACTGCCGTCCGATAAACCGGAAGTGGTAAAGTATAAATTAGACGCTCACGAAACAGAGGAGGTTGCTGTTGCAGCACAACCAACCGGCGAAACAATACCTGATTCACAAAATTCGGAACGAGTTATCATGGAACTCGGTGCGGTTGAAGATGAGGTAGAGCCCTTAGACACGGCAGCAGCAGCGCCAGTTGAGGCTCATTTGGAGCCAGTTGTAGAAATCAATGAAACTGAGAATACCATTGAGGCAGAAACAGAGGGTTTTCCGCAACTACCCGATGAAGATATCGATGCCACCTTTGAGCAGACACTAGAGGACGATACTCAAACGATCGAGGAGGAAACGCCGACAGTCCATGTCTTAGAATGGGATATGGAAGATGAATCTGAGGAAGGCGCTATCGTGAAAGAGGAAGCAGTAGACGAAGCTGAATTTGCGGATGAAGAGCCGTCGGAAACTGCGGAATCGCCGGCACTTGCCGGGGGCTGGGATCTATTCACTCAAGACGAATCTGTCGAAGAAGAAATGGAGTTGACATTTGTCGATGAGGATGAACCTGAAGAAATTCTTACACAGGAAGACACTACTGTAGAAGCGCATATTGAAGAAGAATTTGATGCACCTGCTCCACCAAAAATGGAGCGTACTGTTTTGAATTCTAAAGCGCAAATAACTGAAGACCTACTGGATGAGGCAGCTTCAGAAAGCCCTAAGAGTGAAGATTCTTCTTTCGAAGACGCTCAATCGATTGGCGAAGAGCGCAGGTTTACCCTAGAAGATATTGACGGTGATGGTTTTACACTTGAAATGGAAGACCTAGAGTCACCGGAAGCTCATCAAGATTCGAATGAAGGAATTGAAGATACGCAATACGACCCTTTTGATTTAAGCTTGAGTGAAATGCCTGAACTCAAGCAAAAAGCAGAACAAGAGAGCGTCGAGGGCAGTTTTACTTTGGTTAGCAATGAATTTGAATTAGAACCTCAAATCAATAATCCAACCGCGGAAGTAGGTACGCTTAGTTCTGAAGATCCAACCCTGCATTTTCAATTAAAAGAAAGTGAAGTGCCAGCGGTTAAAGAAGCAAGCGAGGAAGGAACTGATTTTGATATGGACCAGCCGTTGAGTCAAATGCCAAAGCGCACGCTCAGCGATTTACCGCCTAAAATTCAAGATCGTATGTCTCGCTTACAATCGTTCCAATACCAGTTCAAAGCGAATCTCCAGAACCTGAGTGAAACAGAAAGAGTTCCAGCATATATGCGCCAGGGTATGGAGGTCGATTTAGACCATAAAAGCAGTGAACAACCCTCTAATATTGGCGTTGATAACGATGGGAACATTAGAACAAATAATTCATTCTTACACGATAACGTAGATTAATCATGTCCTTAGAAGCACTCGTCATGACCGATTTAAAATCGGCAATGAAAGCGAAAGACCGCGTCGCGCTAGAAGCCCTTCGCGCTATAAAAACAGCCATACTTAATGAAAAAACTGCTGCCGGCGCGGGAGAAATGTCGGAAGCTGATGAAATGAAGTTGTTGACAAAACTAAGGAAGCAACGTGTAGAGAGCGCTACCATTTTTAGAGAACAAAACCGCGCAGATCTTGCTGAACCCGAAGAGGCTCAGTTAGCGATTATCGAACGTTATTTACCCGAGATGCTCTCAGATGCTGAGATCGAAGCTAAAGTTGAGGAAATAATTGCAGCTGTAGGTGCGTCATCCATGGCGGACATGGGCAAAGTTATGGGACAGGCATCCGCAGCGATGGCAGGTCAAGCTGACGGAAAAGTGATCAGTGGTTTTGTGCGGAAACACCTCGCTTAAATAGATCTATAGTAATTACAATAAGCCCGGCTTTTGCTGGGCTTTTTTCGTTAAATTTGGGTCCATCAAAAAATAAAGTTGTGAGGCTATCTTTTCTTTTGGTATTGAGCATTTTAACACTGAACAGTGTTGCGCAAGATCGTACCCTTCGTCTCATGACTTACAATCTTCTAAACTACCGTAACACCACTTCGTATTGCACGGGTTCAAATAATGGCTCCAGCAACAAAGAGGGACATTTACAAACTATCATTAGCGAAATTGAACCGCATTTGGTGGTAATGAACGAAATAGGCAGCAACCCAAACAACCTGACTTACCTTCTTAATAATGCCTTCAATACCGGTTCCGCCACGAACTGGGCCATGGCAAATCATGTGCACAACGGTTTTTCAACTCTGGTCAATGGTGTCGCATACCGCAGCGATGTTTTGGGCATCACGAACCAGTGGGCGATCACGAAAGATGCCGATAATAATGCTTTAGTTCGAGCGATTGATATTGTTCGATTCTATTATAAAGATGCTTTACTGCAAAGCAATAGCGATACCGTAACTTTCGTCGTTATTGGCGCACACTTTAAAGCAGGTAACACTTCCTCTGACGCTACACAACGAAATAAAGCGGCCTCAGCGATAGTTGACTGGATAGACGCGCGCAATTTTGAGAACGTCTTCTTATTGGGCGATCTCAATACCTATTCTAGCAACGAATCTTCTTTTCAAAGCCTTATTGGAGGAAATACCTTTCGGTTTGAGGACCCCATTACTTCGAACGGAAACTGGCACAACAACAGCAGCTTCGCTTCCATACATACCCAAAGTACCCGTACTTCAGGGAATTGCCATTCGGGAGGCGGCTTAGACGATCGGTTTGACCACATTCTCTGTTCAGAGGAGGTTATTGAGGGTGATGCGCAAATCACCTATGCGCCAAACAGCTATTACGCCGTAGGAAATGACGGGAATCATTTTAATAATGCGATTAATTCCGGGACAAATTACAGCGTAAGCAGCGCCGTATTGAGCGCACTATATGCCTTGAGCGACCATCTCCCTGTGATTGTAGATATTGAGATTGAAGGGCAACAATTAGCGATAGCATCGCATGAAGGGAATTGGAACTTACCTAACCCTATGCCAACTGGGGCAACGTTAATGCTACCGGAGCAAAGTCGTTTACACATTAGTACGCTCGCAGGACAAGAATTGTTTGAAACCTCCGAAACTA
>ENA-UZWU01012989-UZWU01012989.1-metagenome-genome-assembly--contig:-Day-4--1m-contig-12989_pt1 | contig 11047 bp, 8 predicted proteins | sample MGYA00260345_ERZ794905 | MGnify/ENA metagenome assembly ERZ794905
GCGCTCGGGTGTTATTTTGGGGGGAAGCTGCAAGGAAGCCGACTTTCAATTGGTCGACGGTGACTTGCTTTTAGAAACAGGGGAGAGTGTCGCCTTTCCTGTATTGACGTCATCTGCAGAGGCCATGTCGCTAAAAGTATCGGCGGACTGGTGGTACCGGTTAGCATCCGCCCCGGTGCTCATCGGGCACACGATCAGTCTTGGTGCGACAGAACTCGATCACACTAATAACTCCCCACTTTACGACTTACAGTCGTCGTTTCTGCTGAACACGCCCTTTAACGGAAACACGCTGGGCTCACTCATAGAGCAGCTGAAGCAGGACTTGCCGCAGGACGACCCCTGGCAAGAAGCCGTCGTTAGCTACGACCTCTCGGCCAGTTACTTCCTGAACAACTGGATCATAAGTGGTGCTCTGGGTGGACGGTACGTTGAGCGTTTTAATTATGAAGACCCACTCAACCGTAAGCAGTACAACACCAATTTTCGATTGTCGGCTGAAGTTGGCTACCAGTTTAACTCGGCCATAGTCTTTGCGCGTGGCGAGGCGTTTTCTAATTATTTGTTAGGTGTCGATCCTCTGGCCTACAACGCCAAGTCCAGTCGTTTTTTTGAGCACCCCTACGGCCAGGTGACCGCCGGGTTTATTTTGAGTTTTTAAAGCGCCACCAATCGGTCTTTCCGCTTCGAACAGCCTGTGGATAGCGCGACGCGAAAGGGGACGTCAAGCCCTCGGTTGATTCGCTGTTTTTGGCCTGACTGACCGTGTTTGAGCAGACTTAGTTTCTTGCTAGTCTGGGCTGATGCTTCGATGACTTAAGGAACGACTCAACCATGTGCGATGACCACACAGTACAAGACGAAAAAACGCCTAAAACCGCGCTGACGCGACGAGAGTTCAACACACTCGCTGCGGGCGCAACATTGGCGTTTTCGCTTCCCAAGACCGCCAACGCGCAGTCGGTGACTTTTAATACTGTTCAGGTGAACACGTCCGATGGTGTTTGTGATGCGTTCTTCGTGCATCCAAAAGAGGGTAAACATCCGGCAGTGCTGATGTGGCCGGATATTCTAGCGCTGCGACCCTCTTTTGAGGCCATGGCAACCCGACTCGCCGAGAGTGGGTACGCCGTGCTGTGCATCAACCCGTATTACCGCGACGCAAAATCACCGGTAGTGGAGACGGGTGAGAGCTTTAGTGATGAAGCGACGCAGCGAAAAGTCCTGCCCATGTACCGCAACCTGTCTCCTGAAACGCACGTTCGCGATGCCGATGCCTTTGTGAACTGGCTCGATCAACAGGCGTCGGTCGACACACTGCGGCCCATGGGAACCATGGGGTACTGCATGGGCGGCCCAATGGTGATGCGTACGGCCGCTGCACGTGCTGATCGCATCGGCGCCGCCTGTGCTTACCATCCGGTCTCACTGGCCACCGATGCAGACGACAGTCCCCATCTGTTGATTCCCAGAATCAAGGCCTCAGCGCTCATTGCTCTGGCTGAGAACGACGACGAGCGAAACCCCGACGATAAGCACGTACTGAAAGCTGCCTTCGACGCGCAGGCGCTCACTGCCCATGTTCAGGTCTTTGAGGGTGCACTTCACGGGTGGTGTGTGCTCGACTCAAGGGTCTACAACGAAGCGCCGGCGGAGCGTGCTTGGGCGCAAACACTGGCACTTTTTAAGGCGTCCCTGTGAGTCGCGTGAACGAGCCCAACGGTCCAATTACTCCATTGCATGAGCTTGGCTAAATTTTAATCCCAAGGCGCCTGGAAGTTCGGCCACTTCGGGATCACATGTTTAGGTGAATAACTACCAAAAAATCGTTGTAGTCTCTGCGTTTACTGCTTGATACCATCGCGGAAAATAGCAATAACAAATCGCTCTGAAAAACAGAGTGGCAGAGACAAAAAGGGGGGTTGGGTGCCACAGGTTTTTGCCTGGGTCCAACGACAATGATTGAAAGACCTCGTTAACAAAATTACTGAGAACCACTGCCAAACGCCCGGCGGTTTGCTCCCGTGTCTGCACGATATCCAAGCGCAGGTGGGGTATATCCCGTCCAAGACCTACGAGTCTATCGCACACGCGTTTTCGTTGTCGGTCGCCGAAGTTCACGGTGTCGTTAGTTTTTACCATGATTTTAGGACCACACCGGCGCCGCCGCGCGCGGTGCAGATTTGCTGTGCCGAGGCCTGCCAAGCTGTGGGCTCTCGCGACCTCGAGTCGGCGGTAGGTCACGTTTTAGGTGTCGAGTTTGGCGAGGTGCACGCGTCACAAGCCTACCGCTTAGAGCGAGTTTACTGCCTGGGAAACTGTGCCTGTGGACCGTCAATTCGTATTGGTGACGACGTGCACGGTCGTGTTGACTCGGCGCGTCTCAGTGAACTGGTGAGTGAGGCGACCAACCGATGAGTGTTTGTGTTTACATTTCGGGCGACACAACGGCCGTCGCCGTCGGCGCAGAGCGAGTGGCGCAGCGTTTTGAAGTCGAAGCGACAAGAGCGGACCTCAGTTATGCGCTTATCAGAAATGGCTCCCGCGGCGCCTTCGGTCTAGAGCCGCTGCTGGAAGTCGACTCAGCACGAGGGCGAGTGGGCTTTGGTGCGGTGACGCCGGACGATATTCCTGAGTTAATCCGTTGTCTTAAAGAGGGCGTTTTTGAGCACCCCAAGTGTTTGGGTTTAGTTGCCGAAATTCCGTGGTTGTCCAACCAAACGCGGGTGACGTTTAAGCGCTGTGGTGAAGGGGCGCCCGCGGACTTAGAGAACTACCAGCGTCTGGGTGGCTACTTGGGCTTGAAAAATGCCCTTGCACTGTCGCCCCAGGCGATTGTTGATGAAATAAAAGCATCCGGACTTCGCGGCAGGGGAGGCGCTGCTTTCCCGGCCGGTATCAAGTGGCAAACCGTGCTCGATACTGATTCAGACCAGAAATACATTGTCTGTAACGCCGATGAAGGTGACTCGGGAACATTTGCAGATCGACTGCTGATGGAGGGCGACCCCTATCAACTGATCGAGGGCATGACCATTGCCGGACTCGCCGTTGGTGCAACACAAGGCTACATTTATCTGCGGTCCGAATATCCGCGGGCTCAGGCAATGCTCGAGCGGGCCATTGACGCCGCCTACGACGCAGGCTTGCTCGGTCGCAATGTTTTGGAGTCGGGGTCGTCTTTTGACCTCGAGGTTCGAATGGGGGCCGGTTCGTACATTTGTGGCGAAGAAACCGCCTTACTTAACAGTTTAGAAGGCAAAAGAGGGGTTGTCAGAGCGAAACCTCCATTGCCGGCGATCGAGGGGTTGTTTGGTCAGCCCACCGTCGTCAACAACGTCCTTACTTTGGCCTCGGTGACCTCTATTCTTGCCGACGGTGGCGCAGACTACGCGCATTATGGCGTTAATCGCTCAAAAGGCACGATACCGCTTCAGTTGGCTGGGAATGTCAAAAACGGCGGTTTGATTGAAGTGCCGTTCGGCGCATCACTGCGCACCGTCATCGATGAGTGGGCCGGTGGTACACGCTCAGGTCGCCCGGTGCGCGCAGCACAGATCGGAGGCCCTTTGGGGGCTTATCTGTCCAATGCGCAGCTCGATGTCACCGTCGACTACGAAGCGTTGGCCGTGGCCGGTGGAATGTTGGGTCACGGCGGTATTGTCGTATTCGACGATACGGTCAACATGGCAAAGCAGGCGCACTTTGCAATGGACTTTTGTGCCAAAGAGTCTTGCGGTAAATGCACGCCGTGTCGAATAGGTGCGGTACGGGGCAGAGAAGTTTTAGAACGCGTTTGTGAGTCTGGTGCAACCGAAGACGATTTGATTTTGTTAATGGACCTCTGCGACACCATGGAGCAGGCGTCCCTGTGTGCAATGGGCGGATTAACGCCATTGCCGGTTAAAAGTGCTGTGAATAATTTTCCTGAAGATTTTGACGTCGCGCCCGAAAACAGTGAGGTGGCAGTGTGAATAGCATGGTCGAGTTTTATCAACCCCAGCCCGATTTTGGCACCCCTGCGGTGAAGGCAGGCGAAGCGGTATTACTGACGATTGACGGTCGTGAGGTGTCGGTACCGCAAGGTACGTCAGTCATGCGGGCCGCTTTCGAGGCAGGCATCAAGGTGCCTAAGCTGTGCGCCACCGACAGTCTCGAAGCCTTTGGTTCTTGCCGTGTGTGCTTGGTTCATATTGAGGGTCGCCGGGGGTATCCCTCGTCGTGCACCACACCTGTTGAGGCGGGCATGACGGTGACCACCCAGAGCGATCAATTGGCAAAAATCCGTCGCGGCGTAATGGAACTGTACATCAGTGACCATCCGCTGGATTGCCTCACCTGCCCGACCAACGGTGATTGCGAATTGCAGTCTACCGCAGGCGAGGTTGGCCTCAGAGACGTGCGTTACGGTTTTGCGGGTGAAAATCACACGCAATTGGAGAAAGATGAAAGCAGTCCCTACTTCACCTTCGACTCCTCGAAGTGCATTGCTTGCTCGCGGTGCGTTCGAGCTTGTGAAGAGACTCAAGGTACGTTTGCACTGACCATCTCTGGGCGCGGTTTCGACTCGCGTGTCAGTGTCGGACCCGAAGCAAACTTCTTAGAGTCGGACTGTGTCTCCTGCGGTGCGTGCGTTGCGGCCTGTCCGACGGCGACGCTGACCGAGAACAGTATTATTGAAAAGGGTATTCCCGAGCACTCCGTCACGACTACCTGTGCTTACTGTGGCGTTGGCTGCGGATTCAAGGCCGAGATGCGCGGTCAGGAAGTGATTCGAATGACGCCTTGGAAAGACGGCAAAGCCAATGAAGGACACGCCTGCGTTAAGGGGCGCTTTGCCTTTGGCTACTCGACGCACAAAGACCGTATGACCGAACCCATGATCAGGGACTCGATTGATCAGCCCTGGAAAAAGGTGTCCTGGGATGAGGCGCTGACCTATGCAGCGACCCGTTTGCGGCAGATTCAGGAGAAATTTGGGCAAAAAAGTATCGGTGCCATTTCATCTTCACGTTGCACGAACGAAGAAGTTTGGCTGGTTCAGAAGATGGTGCGTACAGGATTTGGCAACAACAATATCGACACTTGCGCGCGCGTCTGCCATTCGCCCACCGGCTACGGCTTAAAGCAGACGCTCGGAGAGTCAGCGGGTACGCAAGACTTCGCCTCGGTCGCGGATGCTGACGTCATTGTGGTTATGGGGGCCAACCCCACTGAAGCACACCCTGTCTTTGGGTCTAGGCTCAAGCGTCGACTGCGCGAGGGCGCGCACCTCATTGTTATTGACCCACGTCGTATTGAGTTGGTGGGTGCCCCACACGTGAAGTCCGATCTTCACCTGCCCGTGCAGCCGGGGGCAAATGTGGCGCTGTTAAATGCGATCGCCCACACCGTGGTCGACGAGGGCCTCATGGACGCAGACTTCGTCAAGGCGCGTTGTGAAGAGACGGCGTTTCAACGGTGGCTCAACTTTATTCAGCAACCCGCAAACGCCCCCGAAGCGTCCGAGGCCTACACCGGTGTCCATGCTGATGACGTGCGCAAAGCGGCGAGATTGTACGCCACAGGCGGCAATGCGGCGATCTATTACGGGTTAGGGGTGACAGAACACAGTCAAGGCTCGACGACCGTTATGGCGATTGCCAATCTCGCCATGTTGACCGGTAACATCGGCCGCAGAGGCGTTGGTGTTAACCCGCTTCGAGGACAAAATAACGTTCAAGGATCCTGTGATATGGGGTCCTTTCCCCATGAGTTGCCCGGCTATCGTCCGGTGAGTGACGACACGGTCAGGGAGAGCTTCGAGGATGCCTGGGGTGTCAAGCTTGATGCTGAGCCAGGACATCGAATTCCCAATATGTTTGATGAGGCACTGTCTGGCGGGTTTAAGGGCCTCTATTGCCAAGGCGAAGATATCGCGCAGTCAGACCCCAATACGCGTCACGTTGAGGCGGCACTAGAGTCGATGGAATGCTTGATTGTTCAGGATATTTTCTTAAACGAAACAGCCAAGTTTGCGCATGTCTTCTTGCCCGGCTCGTCGTTTCTTGAAAAGGACGGGACATTTACCAATGCCGAGCGCCGAATTTCACGCGTCAGAAAGGCGATGGAGCCGTTGGGCGGTAAAGCCGACTGGGAGGCGACCCTCGGTCTAGCGCAGGCGTTGGGTTGTGACTGGGACTATGAGAACCCAGAGCAAATCATGGCCGAAATTGCGGCGCTCACCCCCTCGTTTGCAGGAGTCACCTATGAAAAAATTGAGCGGTTGGGCAGTGTGCAGTGGCCCTGTACCGATGTTGTGTCGGAGGGTACACCCACGATGCACGAGGACTCGTTTACGCGCGGTCTGGGTCAGTTTGTGGTGACTGAGTATGTCCCGACGGTAGAGCGGTGTACTCGACGGTTCCCACTCATCATGACGACGGGACGAATTTTGAGTCAATACAATGTCGGCGCACAGACACGTCGCACAGAAAATTCAACATGGCACGCGGAAGATGTGCTTGAAATTCACCCGGAAGACGCCGAGTCGAGAGGGATCACGGAGGGCGACTGGGTCGGTATTGCCAGTCGCATTGGTGACACAGTACTCCGCGCCCGATTGTCCAATCGTGTGCGTCCTGGCGTCGTCTACACCACCTTCCACCATCCGGTATCGGGTGCCAACGTCATTACCACGGACAACTCGGACTGGGCGACGAATTGCCCTGAATACAAGGTTACCGCCGTAGAGGCAATGAGGGTGAGTCAGCCGTCGGAGTGGCAAGCGCGTCAGCAGAGTTTTGATAAAAAACAAAAGCAATTGGTCGAGGAAGCCGTCGTTGGGTGACCCTGAATTAGATGGTGACGGTGACGCTGAGGAGGACTTGCGTCCTACAGTGGCGGTGGCTCGCTCTGTTTTTCAGGGTGCGCAGCCGGTAGGCGATAGCGACCAGGTCATCGTCGAAACGCCAATAGCACTGGCTTTTAACGGCATTTCGTATGCCGTCATGATGGCCACACCGGCCGACCTAGACGACTTTATCAGAGGCTTTGCCATCACTGAGGGCGTGGTCGAGCAGGCGCGTGAAATCTATGACATTGAGTGTCTTGTCAATCCGACGGGGATCGAGCTCGATGCAAAAATAGCGTCGCAGGCCGCGCATCGTTTGAAGGAGCGTCGCCGATCGATGGCCGGCCCAAGTGGCTGTGGGCTCTGCGGTCTAGAGTCGATCGACCAGATAATACGTCCGCTGAAGGTATTGCCTGAAACGCGGGTGCCGTCGCAAGCCGCGCTTGACCGGGCTATTTCCCAGTTTAGACCGGCACAAACATTGTCCTTACAGACCGCTGGCGCGCACGCGGCGGCCTGGTGCTCTTGGGACGGCGATCTAATGGCCATTCGAGAGGACGTCGGTCGGCACAATGCGCTGGATAAGTTGTTGGGATGGCACATTCTCAACACACCTGAGGGTTTCGTTTTGGTGAGTAGCCGTGCGAGTTATGAAATGGTGAGTAAATGCGTTGTCGCAGGCGTCGGTGTGCTTGCGGCGATGTCCGCGCCCACGTCTATGGCTATCCATTCGGCAAAAACCGCGAATCTAAATTTACTTGCATTTACCTCATCGGGGCGGCACGCACGTTACTCGTGACATGCTCTGGTCACAGAGTTGTGGTAAAACATGCTCTTCCATTGAGTTCTTAGCGACACACCATGACCGCAATTACACAACTATCCGACGGACGAAGGCGACGCACAGAGCGGAGTCGTCAGGCGATGATCGACGCGGCCTTGTCGCTCATTCTGGGAGGTAACTTCGCACCCACAGCGAAGCAGATCTCAGAGGAGGCAGGGGTCGGGATTCGGTCGTTTTTTCGGCAGTTTGAGGAGATGGAGGAGCTGTTTGCGGCGGTCGATGAGCAAACGGTGCAAGCCGCGATCGGATCGTTCAGTGGCGGGATTAGAGAGGGAACGCTTGAGGCCCGCTTGACGTCGTTGGTCGAGACTTATTCGTCAGCGTTCGAGGCGAATAAGATGCTGCTGATGACGACACAAAGCCTGAGATGGCGCTCAGACCACATCAAAGCGAACTATGCGAAGCATCAGCGATGGTCCAAGGCCAATATCGAGGCCTGGATTCCTGAAGTGCTTGAGTTGTCGGCGATTGACCGCACGGCTTTGCAGTCCCAGTTGTCGTTTGAACTGTGGCATCGCCTTCGAGAGCATCAAGGTGTTTCCCTTGAAGAAGGCCGTACGATTATTCTTAGGGTACTCCACCTCCTATTGAACCGCTGAGTGCGTGCCGCGCTGGATTTCGCGCGATCATTGGTTTTTTATTGATATGGCATTAAATATGCCATATCTTCTGTGCCGACGCTTATAAATAGAATAAATCGGTGAAACCATGAAGAAGAAGCTACTGACAGTCTTGGCAGCACTGGTGATTGTGTTGGCTGTGTTGTGGTTTCAGCGTGGCAACCTGGTATTGGGTGCCGTTAAGGTGATGACCGATAAGCGGTACGACGATATTGCGCCAAATCGTGCGATTCCTTGGGAGGTTTCAGGCGGATCAGCAACGCCCGAGACCGAGAATCGTCCTCCCAATATCATCCTAATCGTCGCCGACGATCTGGGCTATAACGACATCTCGACCTTCGGAGGAGGCGTGACCGAGGGTTTTAAAACGCCTGGTATCGACCGACTGGCTGAAGAGGGCGTGGTCTTCTCACAAGCTTATTCCGGGGCAAGCACTTGTGCGCCCTCGCGCGCCATGTTGATGACGGGGCGCTACCCCACTCGAACAGGGTTTGAATTTACACCCACACCTGCCGGTATGGCCCGAGCGGTCTCGACCGTCGCCTCGACCGTTGAAACTTCATCTACCCCGCCTTCGTATTACGACGCCGACGTTGAAAGTGCACACCCCAGCTACGAGGAGAAGGGCTTACTGACCGGCGAGTTAACCATTGCCGAGGTGCTCCGCGACAGTGACTATTACACGGCTCACATCGGTAAGTGGCACTTGGGAAGAGAAAATGGCATGGGGCCCAATGCCCAAGGCTTCGACGACAGCCTGCTCATGACCAGTGGTCTTTACCTTCCTGAAGACCATCCAGATGTGGTCAATGCGAAGCTCGATTTTGACCCTATTGATCGTTTTCTTTGGGCGGCGATGCGTTATGCGGCAAGTTTCAATGCGACGTCCGACGACGTGTTTGAGCCGGGCGGCTATTTGACGGACTACTGGACCGACGAAAGCATTAAGGTCATTCGCAACAACAAAGACAGGCCCTTTTTTCTCTACTTGGCGCATTGGGGACCGCATACACCTCTGCAGGCCACTCGGGCCGACTACGAGGCAGTAGGTGATATCAAGCCGCACCGGAAGCGCGTTTATGCGGCGATGATTCGCGCAGTAGATCGNNGAAGAGGGCATTGCCGATAATACGATGGTCGTTTTCACCAGTGACAATGGTGGCGCTGGGTATATTGGGCTTCCGGGTGTCAATCAGCCTTTCCGAGGTTGGAAAATAACGATGTTTGAAGGTGGGATACGCGTGCCACTGTTTATGAAGTGGCCCGCGAAACTTGACGCGGGCACTGTGGTAGAGACACCGACAGCGCACATTGACGTCATGCCCACGATAGCCGCCGCAGCGGGAGCCGTCATTCCTGAGACTGTGGCGATAGACGGTGTACCACTGCTCGATCTAGCCCAGGGTCAGGGCGGTGCTGAGTGGACGCGTGACACGCTGTTTTGGCAAAACGGACACTACCAAGTGGTGCGCCACAACGATTGGAAACTCCAAGTCAATGAACGACGGACCGACGGTAAAAAAGTGTGGTTGTTCGACTTGGCAACGGATCCATCAGAGCAGGTCAACCTGGCAACCACAAGGCTTGACGTCGTTGCCCAGCTGGAGCGCTTACTCAAAGAACACAATGCTGACTCAGTGGGTCCGCTGTACGCGCCGGCTATGGACTCCGCCATTTTGGTCGATAAAACGGTTGATCAGCCATTTGTCGATGGCGATGAATACGTGTACACACCGAACTAATCGGGCCAATAGTCGGTCAGAACGCGATGCAGCGCCAGTCAATTTAAAAGGAGTACGCCTTTGAAACACTATATTTTATGGGGCATGCCAGCCTCTTTGTATACGGCTAAGGCCCGCAGCTACTTGATTAAGCGCGGCGTTCCCTTTGTAGAGTACGGCGTTAATCATCCCGAGTTTAGCGAGCGTGTCGCACCGGCAGTCGGTCGCTTTATTTTGCCGGTCGTTGAGTGCCCTGATGGGCGTCTGATACAGGACGGGGCGAACATCATCGACGAGCTCGATGTCGAATTTGGTAAAGAGGCGTCGGCATTTCCGGCGTCTGGCGTCCTCAAGACGCTCGCCTACCTGCTCGAGCTCTTTGGAGGCGAGGGCCTGTTGAGACCTGCTATGCATTACCGTTGGAATTTTGACGATGAGAACATAGCGTTTATTCGAAACGAGTTCAGCAGTGCGTTAGCACCCGTTGGTGCGTCGGATGAGGAGCGAGATGCGACGTTCGATTTTTCGAGTGGTCGTATGCGCAAGGCTGCGGTGTCTTTTGGCGTGACGCCAGAAACGGTTGCCCTGGTCGAGCAGAGTTATCAGGAGTTCCTCGCACTTTTTTCCGCACATCTAAGGTCGCATCCTTTTCTGTTAGGGGGGCGCGCAACGATTGCGGATTATGGTTTTATCGGACCTTTGTTTGCACACCTTAATCGCGATCCTGCACCACTCCGATTGATGCACCAACAGGCGCCTGCCGTAGGTCGCTGGGTTGAGAGAATGAATTCGCGGGAGGAAAAGTGGGTAGAGCATAGACATGATCCCAGTCTTGTCTCACCCGATGAGCTGCCCGCAACGTTAACCGCCCTTTTGAAGTATATCGCCGAGGAGTACCTTCCTGAACTACGCGCACATGTGGGCTTTGCTAACGAATGGATCGCCAGTCGCCCTGGGGTTTTGGAAGGCGCGAACGGCGGATCGTTTAAAGGTCGTGCCATTGGAATGTGTGCGTTTAGTTGGCGTGACA
>ENA-UZWU01015093-UZWU01015093.1-metagenome-genome-assembly--contig:-Day-4--1m-contig-15093_pt1 | contig 11041 bp, 10 predicted proteins | sample MGYA00260345_ERZ794905 | MGnify/ENA metagenome assembly ERZ794905
TGATTTATGAAACTTTACTTACAATAAAGGAGGGTGAAAATTTTAATTATTTTGAATAAATCACATTAGGACTTTTTCACAATTTTTTCAACAATTTCTGGGTTTAGCAATGTAGAAATGTCTCCAAAATTATTTTTTTCACCTCCAGCTATTTTTCTTAGAATCCTTCTCATAATTTTACCACTCCTTGTTTTTGGAAGACCTGGAACTACTTGAATAATATCTGGTTTTGCAATAGGACCTATAGTTTTTGAAATTAAATTTTTAATCTCTTTTTCCATATCGATATCCAAATCTTCATTTAACAGTATAACGAAAGCTCTTAACGCATTTCCTTTTATTTCGTGAGGAAAACCAACAACAGCACTCTCAACAACATTTTCATGAAGGTTAATTGCATCTTCAATTGGTGCTGTTCCTAAATTATGTCCTGAAACAATAACTACATCATCTACTCTTCCTGTTATCCTAATATTACCCTCATCATCTGTTAAGGCTCCATCACCAGGAAAGTAGTAACCCGGGTAAGCTGTAAAATATACATTTTTATACCTCTCATGATTTCCGTAAATAGTTCTTGCAATTGAAGGCCACGGAAATTTTATAGCTAAAATTCCTTCTTTTTCTTTTTCTATAATTTCATTACCATCTTTATCTAATAAAACGGGTTGAATTCCTATCATTGGCTTAGTTGCAAATGTTGGTTTATCTTTTGTAACTCCAGCAAGAGAAGAAAGCATTATTCCACCAGTTTCAGTTTGCCACCAAGTATCTACAATTGGACATTTTGATTTACCTATGTTTTTATCATACCAGTTCCATGCCTCTTCGTTAATTGGTTCTCCAACAGTTCCTAGAACCTTGAGTGAAGAAAGATCATTACTTTCAACTAAAGAAACGGAATGTTTTGCCAATGCCCTAATGGCTGTTGGTGCAGTGTAAAAGTGAGTTATTTTATGTTTTTCAACTATGTTCCAAAATCTTGAATAATCTGGATAAGACGGTACTCCTTCAAACATAACAGATGTTGCACCTGAAAGTAATGGTCCGTAAACTATATAACTATGTCCTGTAATCCAACCAATATCAGCTGTACACCAATAAATATCATTTGCTTTGTACTGAAAAACATTTAAAAAAGTGTATGAGGAGTAAATCATATATCCACCACATGAATGAACCATTCCTTTTGGCTTTCCTGTTGAACCGGATGTATACAATATGAACAACATATCCTCTGAATCCATTTCTTCAGCGATACAATCAGACGAAACATTTTTTATTTCATCATGCCACCAAGACTCATTAACATTCATTTGAATATCACTTCCAATTCTTTTTAAAACAATTGTAGATTTAATGGAACTACATTCAAGTAATGCTTCGTCAACTATGGTTTTTAAATCTATTTCTTTAGAGCCTCTAAAACTTCCATCTGCTGTTAGCAAAACTTTACATTCAGAATCTTTAATTCTAGCCGCTAAAGCAGTTGCTGAAAATCCAGCAAAAACAACTGAATGCACTGCTCCAATTCTAGCACAAGCTAGAACCGCAATAGTTAGTTCAGGAACCATAGGCATGTAAATACAAACCCTGTCACCCTTTTTAACACTTTTGCTTTTTAATACATTTGCAAAAATACAAACCCTACGATGGAGCTCTTTGTAAGATATTTTTTGAGTTGATTCGTTGGGATCATTTGGTTCAAATAAAATTGCAGTTTTGTTTGGATGAACTTTTAAATGTCTATCTAAACAGTTTTCGGTAATATTTAACTTTCCATTTAAAAACCACTTGAACTCTGGTTTATTAAAATCATATTCTAAAGTTTTTGTCCACTTATTTCTCCAATCAAAAGTCGATGCAATTTCGCTCCAAAAATCTTCAGGATGACTTATACTTTTAGAGTACAAAGCATTGTACTCATTAATATTTTTGGCAATGTAATTTTCAATTTTTTTCAAAATCTTGATTTTAAGCTAAATATAAAAAAAAATGACTATTGATTTAATCTGAAATCTAGTATTGTATTGTTTATTTGCCTAACTAGACTAGGTCCACTATAAACAAAGCCAGAGTATAGCTGAACAAGAGATGCACCTGCTTTAATTTTTTCAATTGCATCATTTGGATTCATAATACCACCTACTCCAATAATTGGAATTTTACCATTACTGGATTTATGTAGAAATCTTATTACTTCAGTTGATCTATTTGTTAACGGAGCTCCACTTAAGCCACCAGATTCATTCGTAATGTTTTTAGAAGATTTTAAATTGTCTCTCCTTACAGTAGTATTAGTAGCTATTATACCGTCAATTGAAGTCTTAGTGACAACGTCAATAATAATTAATAGCTGGTCATTTGATAAATCAGGTGCTATTTTTAATAATATTGGTTTTGGTTTTTTTCTTGATTGATTATTTTTTTGAATTGAACTTAATAAATAAATGAGATTGTCTTTGTTCTGTAAATCTCTTAAGTTTTCAGTGTTGGGAGAACTTACATTGATTGCAAAATAATCCACAAGATCAAATAAATAGTCAAATGAAATCAAATAATCCGAAACAGCATTGTTAATGGGCGTAATTTTATTTTTACCAATATTTCCACCAACAATAATGTTCCCTTTTTTCTTAAGCCTAGATGCTATTAGTTCAACACCATCATTATTAAATCCCATTCTGTTAATGATGCCTTGATCACTTAACAATCTAAAAAGTCTTTTTTTGGGATTACCAGATTGAGATTTTGGAGTAACTGTTCCTATTTCAATAAAACCAAAGCCTAAACTTGAAAACTGACTAATTAATTTAGCATTCTTATCTAAACCAGCAGCTAAACCAACAGGGTTGGGAAAATCAATACCAAAAAGTTTAGTTCTTAAAATAGGATGACTTACATTAAAGTATTTTTTTAAGAAGTAAAAAACTAAAGGAATGTAACTCAATAACTTCAGACTCAGAAATATAAAATCATGGATTTTCTCCGCATCAAAGCGAAAGAGTATTGGTCGAATTATTGATTTATATATCAATTAATAAAGAAATTATTTTTTTGCAGACTTAGCATTCAATTTAGCACTCATTTCAAAAGAAATTGCAGAAACTTCGTATCTAATTTTACCAGCCATAGTCTCTAAAACACAGGATTCATTTCCGTCAACAATTTCTATAATTTTACCATGTAAACCACTTTTAGTAATAACCCTGTCTCCTCTTTTTAATTGGGTTAAAAAATTTTTTTCTTTTTTCTGTTTCCTCATGGGACCAACAATCATTAGAAAAAAAAGTGCTCCCATAAATAATAACAAACTTGTCAAATCCATTTTTTTAAGATTTAGGGATTACTATTGATTTTATATTAAGAATTTGTTTGCCTTTAGCTGTATTGGTAATTAAAGTTACAGCTTTCCTTTGCAGACCTGGTCTGTTTGAAGAATCAAATTTAACATTAATCGAACCCCCCTCTCCAGGTTTTATAGGTGTGTCTTTTGGATAATCAGGGACAGTACATCCACAACTTCCAGAAGCATTAGAAATGATTAAATCAGATTTTCCAACATTAGTGAAAGTAAAAACTGTTTCAGCTAAAACTCCTTCTTGAATTTCACCAAAATCATGACTTACTTTTTCAAATTTAATCTCAGGGAAATCAGTAGCATTATCTAATCTATCTTTAGTAGACATTACGTTCTCTTTTTTAATCTTTTTAGATGGGTCATTATCACATGACGTTAGAGAAAATGATAAAGAAAAAGCAATTAAAAATGAAGTTGTAATTGATGTTATTGTGTGTTTATTAAATTTCATGTTCTTTATATTATTATATATTCAAAAATAGTAAATTATTGCAAACCTCTTTTATTCTTTTTTAAAGTTCCATTTTTGGTAAGATCTTTAGATAATTTGTCTAATATTCCATTAATAAATATGTTACTTTTTTTACTAGAATACTCTTTAGCAATTTCTAAATATTCGTTTATTGACGCTTTTATTGGAATTGACTTAAAAAACAAAAACTCAGCCAAACACATTTGCAGTAATATTAAGTCTATTTGCGCTATTCTATCGTTATCCCAGTTAAGAGTAATTTTGGATATGTGTTCTTGTAAAATCTCTTTATTATTTATAACTGATTTAAGTAATTTAACACCAAATTCAGCATCTTCATCGTTCTTATAAATATCCGTCATTAATGAAAGAGATATTGAAGATTTTTTGCTGTTTTTAATTGAACTCAAAACTAAAGAATTAACAAGTGGTAAATCATTAATCCATGATATTTCTGTGTCTTCAAAAAAATCATATAATTTTTTATTAGAAGCTATTACTTTTCTAAATAAATTAGTTAGATAAAGCTTATCTAAATCAAAGTTATTCTTTTCGTCTTTAAGATACTTAATAGAAATATCGCTTTCAATAATATCGTTCCAAATTGAAGAAATTAGTTCTGATCTAGTTTCCCAATAATCAACAGACAACTCCCTGGTTTTATTTAGTAAATATTCGTTATTACTTATTCGTTCTAATACTAAATTATTACAAAATTTATCAAGAGATAGATCGGAGTCTTTACTAATATATTTTTTTTTATTTTTTAAATGTAATTCCTTAGCAAAAACATGTAATTCCTTAATTAAAGAGAAACAGGTAATGTACAGNNTGATTTTAAAAAATAACTAATTTGAAAATCAATATTCTTATCTAAAGACTTATCAAATGCATAAACACTTTCCAAAGCTTTTATTCTTAATTGACGTCTGTTTAACATTTAAAAGAACTTTAAGTATTCTGAGCAAAACTAGTTTTATTTTTTCAAAAATCAAGCTAAAGATTATAAAGAATTAAATGAACATTGATGTATATTTGAATTCAATTAATAATGAGAGAATTAAAATTTCTAAATAAATTTTTATACAAATACAGAATTAAACTAATCATTGGTTTTTTTATAACTGTAACCGCAAGGATATTTGCTTTAATTGCTCCAAACCTTGTCGGAAACTCAATAACTTTGATTGAAAATTATATTATTTCATCCTCAATCGATCTTGACGTTTTGAAGGAAAGATTAATCATAAATATTTTATTAATTATTGGCTCAGCTGTCATTGCAGGTTTATTTACATTCATTATGCGACAAATGATAATAAACGTCTCAAGATATATTGAATTTGATTTAAAAAACATTATTTATAATAAATATCAAAATCTTGATTTCGATTTTTACAAAAATAATCGAACTGGAGATTTAATGAATAGGATAAGTGAAGATGTAAGCAAGGTTCGAATGTATGTAGGTCCAGCTATTATGTACACAATAAATACAGTAACATTATTTATAATAGTAGTTTCTTACATGTTTAGTGTTGCACCTAAACTTACTATGTACACTTTAACGCCTCTACCAATCCTTTCAATTATTATTTATAAAATAAGTAAAATCATTAATGTAAGAAGTAAAATAGTACAAGAATATTTATCAAAATTAACAACTTTTACTCAAGAGGCTTTCAGCGGGATTAAGATAATAAAAACTTATACTATTGAAGATTATACAAATCAAAACCTAGAAAAATTAGCAAGTGATAGTAAGGATAAAAACATGTCTTTAGTAAAAATTCAATCTTGGTTTTTTCCGCTTATGATTTTACTTATAGGGATAAGCAACATATTAGTTATTTATATTGGTGGAAATCAGTACATGGATAATAAAATAGAATTAGGTGTTTTAGCAGAATTTATAATTTATGTAAATATGTTGACCTGGCCGGTTGCAACTGTAGGATGGGTTACCTCTATAATCCAACAAGCAGAAGCATCTCAAAAAAGAATCAATGAGTTTTTAAATGTTCCTAATAAAATAATTGATAATAAAAACTCTAATCTAATAGTTGACGGTGATATATCGTTCAAAAATGTTTCTTATAGATATAAAGAAACTAATATAAATGCATTGAATAAAATATCTTTTACTATCAAAAAGGGAGAAAGTATCGCAATTATGGGTGATGTTGGTTCAGGAAAAACTACAATTTTAGAGCTAATCTCCAGAATTTATGAACCTGACAAGGGAAGTATTTCTATTGGCCTAAATAAATTAAGTGATATTAGCTTAAATGTTTTAAGAAATTCTATTGGATATGTTCCTCAATCGACATTTTTGTTTTCAGAAACAATTGAGAACAATTTAAAATTCGGAAAGAAAGATGCTTCATCCCAAGAGATAAAAGAAAGTGTTAAAATAGCAGGCTTAACAAAAGACATTGAATTATTCAAAGATAAGTATAACACTTTGTTAGGTGAAAGAGGTGTAAATCTTTCCGGTGGACAAAAACAGAGGCTAGCTATAGCCAGAGCTATAATTAAAAAACCTAAAATTCTAATTCTAGACGATAGTCTTTCCGCAGTTGACACTCAAACAGAAGAAAAAATAATTAGCAATATCAGTAATACAACAAAAAACATAACTGTCTTTATTTCTACACATCGAATATCAACATCAAAAAATTGCGATAAAATATTAGTAATTAATAATGGAAATTTAGAAAGTTTCGGTACTCATACTGAACTTATGAAAGAAAAGAAAACATATTTTGATACTTACTCTAAACAATCCAAAGAAAAAGATCTTAATTAATATTTGGTGAGTTTATTTTTTTTATTCATTTTTGATTTAAATAATATATAAAATGGAAGAAAAAAAATATAATGCAGCTGATGATATCTATTCAAAAATATTAAGAGCGGGAAGAAGAACTTATTTTTTTGATGTAAGATCCACAAAAGCGGGAGATTACTATTTAACTATTTCTGAAAGTAAAAAATTTACCAATGAAGATGGATCCTTCTATTTTAAAAAACATAAAATTTATCTTTACAAAGAAGATTTTCAAGGTTTTTCTGATCTTTTAAACGAAATGACTAAATATATTTTAGATGAAAAGGGTTTAGAAGTTATTAGTGAAATTCATCAAAAAGATTTCAAAAAAGAAGATTTCTCTGAACCTAATAAAGCTGAAAATCAATCAAATGAAAAGGAAGGAAAAGAAAACTTTACTGATGTAGATTTTGATGATATTTAAAATTAAAAATCAATGAAGAAAATATTTTACTTACTTTTTTTTATAAGTATAAATATTTTTTCTCAAGACAAACACGATCTTTCTTATTATTTTGGAGATGAAATACAATATTTTAATCCAGAAATTCCAAAACCAAATTCATTTTTATTAGGTAAAGGTGAGGTTGGATCATCTCACGTTAGCCACGATAGATTGGTTCAATACATGTATGCTCTTGCAAATTCATCTTCTAGAATTTTAATTGAAAATAGAGGATACACGTATGAAGGAAGACCACTACTATTGTTAACAGTGTCCTCCGAAAAAAATCTGAACAAATTAGATGAAATTAGAAAAAATCACCTTTCATATACAAATGGTTCGAATAAAAAACAATCTTATAATAGACCAATAATAATTTATCAAGGATACTCAATTCATGGCAATGAGCCTAGTGGAAGTAATGCAGCTTTATTATATGCTTATTATTTAGCTGCATCTAACAATCCTAAACTAATTAATCAATTGAACAACTCTATAATTTTACTTGACCCCTCTTTTAATCCCGATGGACTTCAAAGGTTTTCACATTGGGCAAATTCAAATAAAAGTATCAATTTAAATCCGGACAGTAATGACAGAGAATTTGATGAAAATTGGCCGAAAGGAAGAACTAATCATTATTGGTTTGATATGAACAGAGATTGGTTACCGGTACAATTACCCGAGTCAAATGTTCGAATAGAAACATTTCATAACTGGTATCCTAATGTTTTAACTGATCATCATGAAATGGGAACTAATTCAACTTTTTTCTACCAACCTGGAATTCCATCAAGAGTAAATCCTTTGACTCCAAAAAAAAATCAATATTTAACTGCTAAAATTGGTCAATATCATGAAAAACAATTAAGTGAAATTGGATCGTTATTTTACAGTGAAGAAGATTATGATGATTTTTATTATGGAAAAGGATCTACATTTCCTGATATTAATGGCAGTATTGGAATATTATTTGAACAAGGCAGTTCAAGAGGGCATTTACAAGAAAGTATTAACGGAGAAATATCTTTCCCTTTTACAATTAAAAATCAACTCACAACCTCATTATCTACTTTGAATGCATCATTTGAACTAAAGAACAATTTGCTTGATTATCAATATGAATTTTTTATTAATTCAATGAAAATCGCAAATAAAAACAAAAATAAATATATTGTTGTTGGTGACAAAAAAGATAAATCAAAGCTGTTTCACTTTTATGAAATATTAAAAAAACATAAAATTGAAATAAAAAAATTAAATAATAATCGAATTGTTAACGGCATTGAATTTAAGAAAGAAAACTCATTATTGATTCCAAAAAATCAAAGAAGTTCCAGATTAATTAGTGCAATGCTAGATAATAGAACCAAATTTAAAGACAGTTTGTTTTATGATGTTTCTGCTTGGTCATTTTTACATTCATTTGATTTAGAATATGCTGATTTGATTTTAAAGGAAAAAACAGAAAAACTTTATTTAAAAAAACCAAAAGGTAAAATTCTTTCAAAAAGTAAATACGCTTATCTTTTTTCTTGGGATGATTACTATACTCCATTGGCTCTTTATGAATTATTAAAAAATAATTTAAGATTAAAAGTAGCTACTCAAAAATTTGAAATTGATAACAAAAAATTTGACTACGGCACGATATTAATTCCGCTTAAAAACCAGAATAAAAGCATAGAAGAAATAAATAAAATTCTAGAGAAAATTACTAATTTGTCTGGAATTAAATTTTTTGGAGTGAATACTAGCAAAACTGAGGGTATTGATTTAGGAAGTAATAGTTTTAAAAATATCACAAAACCAAAAATTGGTCTTGTGGTTGGTGATGGAATATCAAGTTATGATGCTGGAGAAATTTGGCACTTACTTGATACTAAATATAAAATTCCTGTAACTAAAATTAAATCTAACACTTTAACTAGAATAGATTTAGAAAAATACAGTACAATCATTTTTGTTAATGGATCCCATAATTATAGTAAAAAAACTCTTGAAAATTTAAAAAATTGGATAGAAAACGGTGGGAATTTAATAGGGTTTAGAAATGCTATTAGTTGGTTAAATAAAAATAAATTTATATCTGTTAATCTCAAGAAAAATAAGCCAAAAGCAAATAATATAAATTTCATAAACAAAAGTAAATTTTACGGAGCTCAACTTACCAGCGGAGCAATTTTCAATACTTCACTAGATTTAAGTCATCCAATTAACTATGGTTTTTATAAAAATAACTTATCTGTTTTTAGAAACACCAATATTTTTATTGAAAATGATTCTCTAAGTTTTAATAATCCTATTAAGTACACTAACTCAAACACTCTTATAAGTGGTTATATTTCAGAGGAGAATCTCAAGTCTATGAAGAATAGTAGACCGTTTGTTAATATCAAAATAAAGAAAGGTAATATCAATGTTTTTTCAGATAACACTAATTTTAGAGGTTTTTGGTTTGGCACTAATAAACTTTTAATGAATGCAATATTCTTCTCAGATATTATGTAGAAAAATTAATTNNGAGGGTGATTTATGCTTTTCAAAAGGTCTATACAATAAACTCGTAATACTTTGATTTTCTTTTTCGTTAAAGTACGTATCAACACCATAAATTATTTTCGAAGGATTTAAAAAACTGAAGGTTCCAAATAGTCTGTCCCAAAAAGAAAAAATATTTCCATAATTAGAATCTGTATAGGGTAACTTATAATGATGATGAATTTTATGCATGTTTGGAGTTACAATTATATAACTTAAAAATTTATCTACATTAGGATTTATATCAATATTTGCATGATTAAATTGAGATAAAATAACAGAAAGAGATTGATATAAAAAAACTAATCCCATGTTAGCGCCTAAAATTGCAACAGCAAATAAAGTAAAAACATATCTGATTATACTTTCAAAAGGATGGTGTCTATTTGCAGTTGTTGTATCAACTTTATGATCTGAATGATGAACCAAATGAATTTTCCATAAAAACTTTACTTTGTGTTGAACATAGTGAGGAAGATATGCTCCTATAAGATCAAGAAAAATAACTCCCAGAATAAGGTAGGCCGGTAATGGTACTAAATTTTGATAATTTAATAAACCAAAGCCGTTAATTGAGACCCAGTCAGAAACTAATAAAAGAATAAATGCAAGAGAAAAATTTACTAATACAGTTGTCAAAGTAAAAAACAAATTAGGAAGAGCATGTTTTAATTTTGAATAATTAAATTTAAACAATGGAATTAAGGACTCAATAGACCAAAAAAAAGTTATTCCTCCCACAAGAATTAATGATCTTTGTAATGATGAAATGTTTTCAAAAAAATAAATAAATTCTTGCATATCTATATTGAATTATGTGCAATTTATACAAAATAGATTTAAATTTGAAAAAAAAAGTAAAATATGGCAAGAACACCCTCAGCAATGATCCCATTAGGCTTTGAAGCTCCAAAATTTGAATTGTTAGATGTAAAATCTAATTTAATAGTTAAATCAGATGATTTATTTGGAAGCAAAGGAACTTTAGTTATGTTTATTTGTAATCATTGTCCATTTGTTAAACATATAAACCAACAAATAGTTCAAATTGCTAACGATTATCATAACTCTGGTATCAAATTTATTGCTATATCCAGTAACGATGTTATTAATTATCCAGAAGATTCACCAATTGAAATGAAAAAAAATGCGACAAAAGAAAAATTTATTTTCCCATATTTATATGATGAAACTCAAATAGTTGCAAAAAATTACGATGCTGCTTGTACACCAGACTTTTTTATTTTTAATAATTCTAATAAATTAGTTTATAGAGGACAACTTGACGATTCTAGACCTGGAAATAATATTGAAGTAACAGGAACAGATGTAAGAAATGCACTTAATTCTTTAATTAATTTACAGGAAATTAATCCTATACAAAAACCCAGT
>ENA-UZWU01006683-UZWU01006683.1-metagenome-genome-assembly--contig:-Day-4--1m-contig-6683_pt1 | contig 11027 bp, 10 predicted proteins | sample MGYA00260345_ERZ794905 | MGnify/ENA metagenome assembly ERZ794905
TGAGCAGATAATTTAAATCCTTTACTGCTTCAGATATTACCAGTCTTGACTTTGGACTTCCAAATAGAAAATCATCGTTGGGAGATTTTCCACGATTCCTTGAAATAGAATTGATGTCATCCATAGTTCATTACTATCTAGTGGATCTATAAATGTAGCCTACGAGGCAAATATGACAATAAATCTCTAATTATAGTTCAGACAAAAGTCCATCAATATGCTATTATCCATTGAAAACATGCGATGACTTTCATTGATAAAACACCTGCTATATCTTGCTAATTTCAAATTCATAAGCTCTTACTAGTTTGAATCGTTAAGAAGTTTATAACCTATATCACTCCTAACTCTATCCACACCTTTGTTCATAAAAAAAACAATGCCCATACTACCCAATGAACGCGATGTATACTACATTTGGGAATTACACCAAAGACTAAATTTTTACCAAACTTAAATGGCTAATAATCAATATAATGAGGACAGTATACGGTCATTAGACTGGAAAGAGCACATCCGTTTGCGTCCTGGTATGTACATCGGAAAATTAGGAAATGGTTCCTCGGCAGAAGATGGTATCTATATCTTAATGAAAGAGGTAGTAGATAATTCTATTGACGAATTTATGATGGGTAATGGTAAGCGTATAGAAATAAAGCTTGCGGACAACAAGGTTTCTGTTCGAGACTATGGGCGAGGTATTCCACTTGGGAAGGTAGTAGACGTTGTCAGTAAGATAAATACTGGTGCAAAATATGATAGCAATGTATTTCAGAAATCTGTAGGACTAAATGGTGTCGGTACTAAGGCAGTAAATGCTCTTTCCTCTTATTTCATGGTAAAAAGTTATCGTGAAGGTGAGAGTATGACCGCTGTCTTCGAGCGTGGTGAATTACAGAAGGAAGAAAAAGGAAATACCGATGAAAAGAATGGTACATATGTAGAGTATACTGCAGATATAGATATTTTTAAAACTCATAAGTATATCACAGAATACATTGATAATCAGATGTGGAATTATGTATACTTGAATGCAGGTCTGACTATAAATTTTAATGGCTCAAAGTATTTCTCTAAAAATGGGCTTTTGGATCTTTTGGAAAGAAAGACAAATGCAGAAGAGATAAAATATCCGATTATTCATCTAAAAGATGGTGATATTGAGATGGCTATTACACACGACACGCACTACGGTGAGGACTATTACTCATTTGTAAACGGCCAGAATACTACACAAGGAGGTACACACGTCACCGCTTTCAAAGAAGCTCTAGTGCGTACAGTGAGAGACTTCTATGGCAAAAATTATGACTCTACCGATATTAGAGCCTCATTGGTATCTGCGATATCAGTACGAATACAGGAACCTGTCTTTGAATCTCAAACCAAGACAAAATTAGGAAGTACAGAAATAGCTCCAGGTGGAGCTTCATTGAAGGCGGAAATCAACCAATTTGTAAAGGCAAAACTTGACAACTATCTGCATAAAAATCCTGATACAGCGGAAGCTCTTCTGAAAAAAATTCAATTGAGTGAACGTGAACGTAAGGATATGGCCGGTGTCCGTAAGATTGCTCGTGAGCGAGCTAAAAAAGCAAGCGTTCACAACAAAAAGCTAAGAGATTGTAGAGTTCACTTCACGGACGAAAAAAAGGATAACCGTCTAGAAACAACACTATTCATCACTGAGGGGGATTCAGCATCTGGAAGTATCACTAAAGCAAGAGACGTGCAGACGCAAGCTGTTTTCAGTCTTAGAGGAAAGCCTCTAAATTGCTTCGGATTGAAGAAGAAAATCGTTTACGAAAATGAAGAGTTTAATCTTCTGCAGCACGCACTGAACATAGAAGAAAGTATCGATGACCTGAGGTACAATAAGATAGTAATAGCTACAGATGCGGATGTAGATGGTATGCACATTAGGTTACTTATCCTTACCTTCTTTCTACAGTTTTTTCCAGATTTAGTGAGAAAAGGCCACGTTTACATCTTGGAAACTCCACTATTCAGAGTAAGAAATAAAAAAGAGACGATCTACTGCTACTCTGATAGGGAAAGAATAGATGCTCTAAGAAAACTAGGTAAGTCTGCTGAAATAACTCGATTCAAAGGACTAGGTGAGATTTCTCCTGATGAGTTTGGAGGATTTATTGGCGAAGATATACGCTTAGAACCCGTACTACTTAGTGAAGATGCGAGTATCACCAAGATTCTCGAATATTATATGGGTAAAAACACCCCTGACAGACAAAAATTCATCATCAATAACCTACGTCTTGAAATAGATGAAACTGGTGAAGAAGAGGCTTTGCTTAAAAAAGAAAAAGAAGAATCTGAAGCTGCATAAATAATGGACGAAAACGAAGAATTGGAAGAGAATTTGGAGCAAAATCCAGAAGAGAAGGTCACCAATATAGATCTAAATGACGGACAACGTGCTGTCAAAGGAATGTACGAAGATTGGTTTCTTGATTATGCAAGTTACGTAATCCTTGAACGTGCAGTACCTCATATCAATGATGGTCTAAAACCAGTACAACGTCGATTTCTTCACGCTATGAAGGAAATGGACGATGGTAGATATAACAAGGTAGCAAACGTCATTGGTAGTACAATGCAGTACCACCCTCACGGTGATGCCGCAATTGGCGGTGCAATTATCAATATGGGCCAGAAAGACCTTCTCATAGACTGCCAAGGAAACTGGGGGGATGTGCGTACTGGTGATAGTGCTGCAGCCCCAAGATACATTGAAGCTAGACTTAACAAATTTGCCCTTGCAGTTGCATTCAACAAGCAGACTACTGAGTGGCAGAAGAGTTATGATGGTCGTAAAAATGAGCCAATTACACTTCCGGTAAAATTCCCACTCCTACTTGCTCAGGGCGTGGAAGGTATTGCTGTAGGACTGAGTACTAAGATTATGCCACATAATTTCATCGAATTGGTGAAAGGAAGTATTAAAATTTTAGAAGGAAAAAATCCTACTATTTACCCTGACTTTCAGACAGGAGGACAAGTAGATGTATCGGACTATCAAGATGGACGTAGAGGTGGTAAATTAAAAGTAAGAGCCACAATAATAGAAAAAGATAAGAATACCTTAGCGATTACAGATGTACCATACGGCACAACTACAGGAGCACTTATTGAAAATATCCTGAAAGCGAATGATAAGGGAAAAATAAAAATAAAAAAAGTCGTAGATAATACTGCTAAAGACGTTGAGGTAGAAATCCAATTACCCAATAACATATCTACAGACAAGACTATAGACGCTTTGTATGCATTTACCAATTGTGAGACTTCTATATCTCCCAATGCTTGCATCATTGTAGACGACAAGCCTCAGTTTTTAGGTGTTTCGGATATACTAAAAATTAACACCGAAAATACTGTAGATCTTTTACAGCAAGAACTTGAAATTAAAAGAGGAGAACTTGAAGAGAAATGGCATTTTAGTTCCCTTGAAAAAATCTTTATCGAGGAGAGAATATATAGAGATATAGAGGAAGAAACCACTTGGGAAGGTGTTCTCTCTGCCATAGACAAAGGATTGAAACCTCATATTAAGCACTTAAAACGTAAAGTTACTGAGGAAGACATCATCCGTCTCACCGAGATTAAAATTAAACGAATCTCAAAATTTGATAGTTTTAAAGCGGATGAATTACTTAAAGGAATTGAAGAGGCTCTTGCCGAAGTAAATAATCATCTTAATAATTTAACAGAGTACGCAATAGAATACTATAAAGACCTACTTAGTAGATTTGGTAAAGGAAAAGAACGTAAGACTGAGATAAAGGATTTTGAAGAAATCAATACTAAAGTTGTAGCTGTAGCAAATGAAAAATTGTATGCAAATCTCAAAGAAGGTTTTGTAGGTACTGGCATCAAGAAAGAAACCTATATATCTGATTGCTCAGATATAGATGACATCATTGTATTTCGGAAAGATGGTACCTACTCAGTCAGCAAAGTATCCTCGAAGGCATTCTTTGGTAAAAACATAATACACGTGGCTGTATTCCGTAAAAACGATGATAGGAAGACATATAACGCCATATACACCGATGGAAAAAGTAAGAAGACTTACGCAAAACGTTTTAATGTTACCAGCATTACAAGAGACAAAGAGTATAACATAACCAAAGGAAATGATGGTAGTAAACTGCACTATTTCACCGCTAACCTCAATGGAGAAGCTGAAATAGTAAATGTATATCTTCACTCCTCTTCTTCTGCTCGCAATAAATTATTTGATTACGATTTTGCAGACCTTCAGATAAAAGGAAGAGCTAGTCTTGGAAATATGGTGACGAAACATCCGGTAAGAAAAATCGACTTAAAAGAAAAAGGTGTTTCGACATTACCAGGAAGAGATATTTGGTACGAATCAAATATTGGTAGACTTAATGTACACGAAAGAGGAGATTACTTAGGTAGTTTCCACACAGATGATCAAATTCTAGTGATTTACGATAATGGTGAATATGAGCTAACTACCCATGAATTGACTAACCATTATGCAAACAAGGAGATTAAAGTTATAGAGAAGTATGATCACTCTAAGAATCTAAGTATCGTTCACTATGATGGGAACAGCAAGAATTACTATGTGAAGCGTTTTAACATAGAGACTACTACTCTAGATAAACGGTTCTCATTTATAACAGATGGATGGGGTAGTAAGATGATCTTAGCAGCTACCCATCACAAGCCAGCTATTGAGCTTACCACTAAAACCAAAAGTGGTGAGAAGAAAACAGAAGAAATTGACCTTGAGTATTTTATAGATATAAAAGGCTGGAAAAGTCTTGGAAATAAGTTGTGTGGTAAAGAATTTGTAAAAGCAAAACTCCTACCTCCACCTCCACCAGAAGAAACTCCTAAAGAGGAGGACCCTAATAACGATGGAGGATCAGACATTAGCTCCTCACCAGAAGATAATGTTGATAAACCTCCTTTAAAACCAGAAAAAACTGAAGCTCCAAAGGCAACTAAAGAGTCTAGTAAGGATATCAATCAGACTGCAGATAGTATGAGAGATTCAAATGAAGTTGCTGATGGCGAATTGCCAGAACTACCATCGAAAGAAAAAAAGGATGATACATTTACATCTGGAGACCAAATAAGTTTGCTTTAATATGGTAGTAAAACGCACCTTCAAACAACTTTCGTTAATTCATATCATAATTTGTATTAGCACTGCATTGCTAGTAGGAATACTGTACACACTTAAAAATCAAGATACATTAAATCAAAATAGTGAAGATTTCTTGATACTTGAGATGATTGTTCCATTATTAGCTGTTGTCACCTTTGCCGCAGCTTATTTTTTTGGAAAAATGCAGTATAAAAAAATAGATAAGTCAGCGGACTTGGACACAAAATTCAATGCGTTTAGAATAAGCAATATCGTACTTTGGGCTTCTTTAGAAGGATCAGCTATTCTAGGTGCTGTAGGTTTCTATCTTTCTGGAAGAATGAATTTACTACTATATAGTCTAATGCTTGGTGTATTTCTCATCTATTTCAGACCACTAAAATCAAGAGCAGTGGAGTTCTTGCAACTGTCGTCTGAAGAAGCGGACCAACTAGATGACACCATATGAGCAAAGAAACATTTAGAAGAAAAGTACTTGGCTCATACTTTTCTCTATTTCTACTAAAAAAACTGCCACTTGCATACATAGCAGGTACAAAACTTACTAAACTAGATGATTCTGGAAGTTTAACTATGTTGAAATTTAAGTGGATAAATCAGAATCCATTTCGATCAATGTACTTTGCAGCCATGCATATGGCAGCAGAATTGGCTACTGGAATAATGATCCTTCAGTATATGGATACTGACTTTAAATTTTCAATGCTCCTAGTCAACACTTCAGCACAATTTCAAAAAAAATCTGTCGGGAAAATATCGTTTGAGTGCAATTCAGGAGTTGAGGTTGAAACTTTTATGCAAGAGTTAATGAACTCTTCTGAAGGTCACACTGTTGTCTTGCCTGTGACTGCTCGAAACGAATCCAACGAAGCGGTTGCTAATTTTGAATATACTTGGTCGTGTAAAAAACGATCACAATAGCAACTATCCAATATCAGACTCAGACACCAATACCTTATACTCGGAGTACTAGCCATATTCTGGGGGAGTTCTTTTATCCTTATGAAAGAAGGACTGAAGTCTTTTTCAAGTGTCCAAGTAGCAGCATTGCGTATGTTGCTTGCTGGACTAGTTTTATTACCTTTCATAAAACTTAAAGAAGTAAAAGAGGCAAAAAAAGATTGGCTATATTTTGCAATATCAGGCATACTTGGGAGTGGTGCCCCTGCCCTACTATTTACAGCTGCTCAAGTGCATATTTCAAGTTCACTTGCTGGAGCTCTTAACGGACTTACGCCACTTTTTGCTCTGATTACTGGAGTATTGTTTCTAGGCGTAGCATTCAATCGATTCAAATTAATAGGCGTCATTATTGGTTTAGTGGGGGCTTTTCTTTTATCGAGTTCTGAAGGCTTTTCATTTAACAAATACTCAATCTTAGTAATCTTAGCAACGCTTTGTTACGGTATAAATGTGAACATTATTAAATACAAACTAGCAGCTTACAAGCCTATGCTTGTGACAGCGTTACCATTAGCACTACTAGCAGTATTGAGTAGTTTTATTCTTTTTTACTCAGGATTAGAGTTTAATATAGCTGACAAACAATATGTAAGTTCTGGTATTGCCATAATAATACTAGCTGTAATAGGCACAGCACTCAGTCTGGTGATGTTTAACCGTTTAATTAAAAACACAACTGCCGTTTTTGCTTCATCGGTGACCTATTTAATTCCAATCGTAGCTTTGTTTTGGGGTTATCTTGATAAAGAACAGATTAGTCTTTTCCAGGTAAGTGGACTTGCTTTCATCTTAATAGCCATTTGGCTAATCCGCAAAAACTAAAGGCACACCAATATGGTCAATAAGCATTTTCGATTAGGACATAACAATTGTAGATATTGATATACTGTAAGTAAACTCAACAAAAAACGTAAAACTTAATATGAAATTCAATCACGAACTAACCAACAGAAAAGTATTGAGCTATGACTATTACAGAAAACAAATAGACCAATTATTTACTGAAAATAAAACAACTGGAGAAAATCACAGTGAAGCTATGATTGGTTTTACTAATATGAATGTAACTCGTATGAATAGGTTAGACAAGAGGTCTTCCTTAAATGAAGAGCTATCTGATGCATTAGCAAAACTACCGGTACAAAAGTGGCTAGTTATATCTGAGGCTTGGTGTGGCGATGCAGCTCAAAATTTACCCTGGATTGTGAAAATGGCAGAAGCAAATGATAGAATAAGCTTGGAAATTATACTACGTGATGAAAATCTGGACATAATGCATGAATACCTTACAAATGGAGGAAGAAGTATTCCAAAGCTTATTGCAATTGACCAACAGAATGAAGTAATATTTGATTGGGGCCCAAGACCTCAAAACGTACAAACTCTTTATACATCATTGAAAGAACAAGGCCACGACTATAGTGAAATATCAAAGCAGCTGCACACTTGGTACGCTAAAGACAAGGGACAATCCATACAATCTGAATTCAGTAAATTAATAAGTACTGCAACTCCTGCAGTATAGACCTAACCATTTGTATAAAAGTATAGGAATTATATTGATAAGTTTTTAACGCAAAACTTGTCAATAGTGCGACTTTTAGATTTTATTTGACAACCTTTTATAAAGTACAAGACCGAAATGAAATTTATCGTTAATACCAACCTATTGCTGAACAAGCTGCAAAGTGTAAGTGGCACTATAGTTTCTAAGCCTGTAATACCAATTTTGGATCATTTTCTTTTTGATTTGAAAGCAGGAAAACTAACTATTACTGGTACTGATCTGGAAACGTCAATGAGCACCTCTCTTGATGTGCAGTCAGATGAGGATGTGAAAATAGCCGTTCCTTCTAAGTTGTGCATGGATACCTTAAAGGCTCTACCAAATCAACCGGTAACTTTTACAGTAGATTCAGACAACAATAGTATAGAACTAAAGTCTGAGTTTGGCAGATATAAACTTGTTGGTCAAAATGCAAGTGACTTTCCAAGAATTCCTGAGACCACTTCTGAAAATAGTTTTACTATGGAAGCTGGTACTTTATCTAGTAGCATATCACAGACCATTTTTGCCTCTGGCAATGATGAACTAAGACTAAGTCTAACAGGAGTCTATGTTCAATTGTATAATGACAACGCCGTTTTCGTAGCTACTGATGCAAATAGACTGGTAAAAGTAGAAAGGTCAGACGTCAAGCCTGGAGTAGAAACTAACTTCATCCTTCCTAAGAAAGCACTTAACTTATTAAAGTCTAATCTTCCTCAAGATGATACAGAAACAAAAGTAGATTTCAACGATAGTAATGCCTTTTTTAGTTTCGGTGATGTAAGACTGATCTGTAGACTAATAGACGAGAGATATCCCGACTACAAGGCTGTCATACCTACAGATAATCCTAATAAGCTATCTGTAAACAGACAAGATTTTCTAAGTTCAGTGAAGAGAATCAGTATTTTTGGAAATAAAACAACTAATCAAATTAATATTAAAATCACAGGAAGCGAATTAACGATTTACGCTGAAGATTTGGATTTAAGTAATGAGGCTGTTGAAAGATTAGGGTGTGACTACTCTGGAGAAGATATGGAAATCGGGTTTAATTCGAAATTGCTTATCGAGATGCTCCAAAACATTAGTACTCCAGATATCATAATAGAGCTTAGTACTCCAAGCAGAGCAGGTAACATACTGCCTACTGATAATATTGATAATGAGAATCTATTGATGCTCATTATGCCAATGATGATTTCTAAAAATGACTAATAAAGCTTTGTAAGCTAACCGTCATTTGAATGTCAGATTGAGATGTTAGAGATTAATTCCCTTTAATGATTCTTATTTTTGACGCAGACTTTAATTAGTCGGAAAGCCAATCTAAAGCCTCAGTACAAGGTACTGGGGCTTTTACTTTTCTAAACATTTGGTGTCGTGCTTAATAACTTCAACCACATATCACCGCATTACCGTTTTCTTTCAAAATTGGTTTTTGGAAATTCAATTTCATCCAGCCAACTTCATCTTCTGAAATACCTGCCACCTACAGGCAGAATGGCCATCATTGGAGGAGGAAATGGAGAAATTCTTAATTATATCTATCAACAAGCTCCTACAATCGAAATACTCTTCGTAGAGGCTAGCTCTGGTATGATCTCCAAAGCAAAAAAGCTACAATATAAAAAGCAGACAGTCAGCTACCTTCATAACTCCACATTTGAACTCGAAGATTTTTGTCCAGACCTCATCTTTCTCCCATACATACTAGACATGTACGATGAACAGGAAATCTATAAGATCGTTCATTGTCTGATTGCACAAAGTCAGAAAAACACAAAATGGTTTGTCTCTGATTTCTCAAAAGACAAAATTTCAAATGGTACATGGTTCAATAAATTGAGACTAAAACTGTCCATTATATTTTTCAAAATCACCACAGGACATAGGTTAAGCTACTTACCTGACATTTTTAATACATTAGGAAAAGCTGGCCTTAAATCGCTGGAAATCAGTAAATACGAATCTAGTTTTTTGAAGGCAAGTCCTTACATTTCGGATTAGACATATTATTTGGATCAAGTTTTGTGTTATCCTTAAGAAAAGGAGAAAGATTATGCGGTCGAAGATTATTACAGTTTTTACATTTATCCTGACATTTGGGATGCTAAACATATACGGTGGGGCCTCACTCAACGGACATTTAGATTATTATGGCCATTTATTACCCACTATATATGACCAAGAATTACATAACCTGAACTTTACAACACTTTCTCAAAAGAAAGTCAGTTCAAAACTCGAGGATTTCAGAAACTCTAATCTTACTCAAAGCACTAGAAAAATAAGTTTTCAAGCAAAAAAATTCAAAATGGATGATCTAGCAGTGGTACTGCTGACGGATAAATTAGCTAACAGTATTACTCGCGATACCGAAATTAATGAACAAGTTTTTATAAAATTGTATTGCTTAAGGATTTAGGCTACGATGTTATTCTAACTCGAACAGAGAACACGCTTAATTGCTTGGGGAATTTATCCTTCTCACCCGACAGATTCGTTTACATCAAGTACAATAATAAGACTTTCAAAGACTTAAACTTTAGAAACAGAGTGAATAAAGGGACACATTTGATATTCAAGGATAGTCAAATTACACATAAAACTATCTTGAGAAATAAGTATGCTACACCCTTACTTAACGCTAAGATAAAATCGAAATCGTTCCAAATTATTGATAACAGCGATACTTTCGATTTTGAGGCAATTTCTAATCTTTCTAAAACAGAGTACCTAGCAGATATCCCAATGTATAAGATTGGCCAAGACTTCACACACCTTTCTTTGTCTGATGAAATAAATCAAAGTATTATAAATCGACTTAAGTTTATGGTAGACAACAGGTCAAAACCTGAAGCCGTAAAATTTCTACTAGCCTTTGTACAGCAGGTAACACCTTATGGCAGTGATTATTCTAAATATGGAGAAGAGCGATACTACTATCCAGAAGAGACTATAATGGCTACCTCCGCTGATTGCGAAGATAAAGCTATCTTGCTTGCATATCTCTGTGATAAACTACTTGGGCTTCATGCAGTCGGTTTGTATTTTGAAAATGATGAACACCTGAGCATAGCAATAGAGATACCCGGATACAACCCAACAGGCTCTTTCAAATATGCGGGAAAAACCTACGTTAGTTGTGAACCTACAGCTCAAGTGCCGGTACTCACTCAGTCTCAGTTTGAGCTGACACGAGTCACTGAAGTAATTCTACTTTAATTATATGTGTAAATATGATTCAATAGAGGAATCAAAATTGACGACTTTCATTGTGAACTAGACACTGCAGCTTTAGGTATTCTATACAATTATCACAAACTAATTATTAAAAAATATAAC
>ENA-UZWU01002008-UZWU01002008.1-metagenome-genome-assembly--contig:-Day-4--1m-contig-2008_pt4 | contig 11007 bp, 9 predicted proteins | sample MGYA00260345_ERZ794905 | MGnify/ENA metagenome assembly ERZ794905
GAATTGAAATCATCAGTTGATTGACTTGTTAGAACTCGTTCAATAATATTGTCATCTAATTTGTTGAATTTTTGAAATTGATTAAGAATCATAGCCATTCGTTTTTCAAATTCGGCTAATAATTTAACATCGCCTAAAGCGATAATCTTAGTACCTCTAGCTATAATCTTAATTTTAGGAAAATAAGTTTTTATAAGTTCTATGTTATTATTGTGTGTGCCAAAAAACTCTTTTGGTGTGATGTTGGTAAGCTCAATAATTAATTCATTCAAAAGCCTTTGGTATTTAGTTATATGTTTTTAATTTCTCAAGCATAAAAGTAATAACATTTTGGTGTAATTTTAAGTACTGTTAATAAAAATTTAAAACAAAATTGTGTAGGTTTGTGTATCTTAATTAATCAAACCTTTACTGCTTAACCAAAATTATTTACAACGTCAATGGCTATCATTACGCTAACAACAGATTTCGGAATTAAAGATCATTTTGCAGGTACTGTTAAAGGTGCTATACTTTCAGAAGTTAATGAAGCTATAGTAGTTGATATTTCTCATAACATTTCCCCATTTAGTATTTTAGAAGCTGCTTATATTATTCAAAATGCTTATGAAAGCTTTCCAACAGGAACTATACATATAATTGGTGTTGATTCTGAAATTAGTGAAGAAAATAAACATGTTGTAGTACTACTAAACGATCATTACTTTATTTGTGCTAATAACGGAATTATGAGCATGATTTGTTCTGAAATTAATCCACAAAAAATTGTTGAAATAAATATTCATGACAAAATAGCATCAAATTTTCCTGTGCTAGATGTTTTTGTTAAAGTTGCTGCACATATAGCACGTGGAGGAACATTAGAAGTGATTGGTAAACCCGTCACAAAAATTAAACCGATTAAGAATATTTCTCCTTTAATCAAAAATGAAGGAAAACAACTTATTGGTAATGTAATATATATAGATCATTACGGAAATGTAATAACCAATATTAAAAAACGCTTGTTCGAGTCTGTACAAAAGGGTCGAAGATTTGAGATATCCGCAAGAAATCATAAATTTAAACACATTTATAACCATTACAGTGATATTGTAGATTTTAACATCCCTATTGAATCTCGAAATAATGAAGGGCAAGGTCTAGTTGTTTTTAATTCTTCGGATTACCTCGAAATTGCTGTGTATCGTAGTAATTTAGCAACAGTCGGAAGCGCTTCTTCTTTATTGGGACTCAATATGTTGGATACAATATCAGTCATATTTTTTAAGGATTAAGGATTAAAACGTAAATCTATTCTATAGTTACAAACTAAAATTTTGAAAGCTAATGTTAATAAGTTTCTTTTATTAATTAACCTCAAAAAGATATATTTGTATTGTATTAATATTTTTATTTATAACACTATCAACAGATGAAATTCATAGTTTCCAGCATTTATTTATTAAAACAACTCCAAATACTTGGCGGAGTAATTAATAATTCTAACACACTTCCAATATTAGATAATTTTTTATTTGAATTAAAAAATTCAAAACTTACAGTTTCTGCCAGTGACTTAGAATCAACTATGGCTTCTACTATGGAGGTTGAAAGCGACAATGAAGGATCCGTTGCTGTTCCAGCAAAACTATTATTAGAAACGCTTAAAACATTTCCTGAACAACCTTTAACTTTTGTAGTTGAAGACAACAATACTATAGAGATTAGTTCAAACCATGGTAAATATGTGTTGGCTTATGCAAGTGCTGACGAGTTTCCAAAATCCATATCACTAGATAGTCCAAGCACAACAATTGTGAGTGCTGACATACTAGCAACAGCAATTTCGAAAACTATTTTTGCAGCAGGCAGTGATGATTTACGCCCAGTTATGAGCGGAGTATTTTTTCAATTTTCAACAGAAAGCTTAACTTTTGTTGCTACTGATGCACACAAATTAGTAAAATATTCTCGAACAGATGTTAAAGCTAATGAAACTGCAGAATTCATCATGCCTAAAAAGCCACTTAATCTACTTAAAGGAATATTATCTGGTAGTGATGACAATGTTAGTATTGAATATAATGAATCTAATGCAAAATTTTCCTTTGAGAATTCTGTGCTTATATGCCGTTTAATTGATGGTAAATACCCTAACTATGAAGCTGTAATTCCAAAAGAAAACCCTAACCATTTAACCATTAGTCGTAACCAATTTTTAAATTCTGTAAAAAGAGTATCAATATTTTCAAATAAGACAACTCATCAAATTCGACTAAAGATTGCAGGAGCTGAATTAAACATTTCTGCTGAAGATATTGATTACAGCAACAAAGCTGAAGAAAGACTAACCTGTGATTTCCAGGGTGACGATATGCAAATAGGTTTCAACTCTCGATTCTTAACTGAAATGTTAAGTAATCTAAATGCTGACGATGTTCAACTGGAAATGAGCATGCCCAACCGTGCAGGAATTTTGACACCTGTTGATGGTTTGGAATTAGGCGAAAATGTAACTATGCTAGTTATGCCAGTGATGCTAAACAGCTAATTAGCTAACCACCATACATTTGTGTTCTTAAGTTTTTTATGTTAGAATCCTCCATATATTCGTCGAACGTTGTGTAGCGATCAATAACTCCATTTGGAGTAAGCTCAATAACTCTATTCGCAAGAGTTTGTGAAAACTCATGATCATGAGTTGTAAACAAAACTGTTCCTTTAAAATTTTTGAGCGAGTTATTAAAAGCAGTGATACTCTCTAAATCTAGGTGATTTGTGGGCTCATCAAGCATTAATACATTTGCACGCATCATCATCATGCGAGACAACATACATCTCACTTTTTCACCACCAGATAAAACATTAGATTGCTTGAGTGCTTCTTCCCCACTAAATATCATTTTACCCAAAAAGCCACGCACATGAACCTCCTCACGTTCTTCTTCGGTTTTTGCCCATTGACGTAACCAATCTACTAAACTCATAGGTTGACTAAAAAAAGTACTGTTATCAAGCGGTAAATAAGATTGGGAAGTTGTGATTCCCCATTGAAATTCACCAGATTTGGCAAAAGAATTACCATTAATAATATCATAAAAAGCAGAAGTAGCACGGGAATCTTTTGAATAAATAACCACTTTGTCTCCCCTATTTAAATTAAAGTCTATTTTATCAAAAAGGATCTCACCTTCAAAATCATATGATAATTTTTCAACGTTCAATATTTGATCTCCTGCTTCACGCTCACGTTCAAAAATAATTGCAGGGTAACGCCTACTTGATGGACGAATTTCTGTAACATCTAATTTATCAATCATTTTTTTACGACTGGTAGCTTGTTTTGACTTAGCAACATTGGCAGAAAAGCGTCTTATAAACTCTTCTAATTCTTTCTTCTTATCTTCTGATTTTTTATTTTGTTGTGCTCTTTGTTTTGCAGCTAATTGAGAGGACTCATACCAAAAAGTATAATTTCCAGAAAAATGATTAATTTTATTAAAATCAATATCAGAAATGTGTGTACAAACAGCATCTAAAAAGTGACGGTCATGTGATACAACAATTACACAGTTGTCATAGTTAGCTAAGAAATTTTCTAGCCATGAAATGGTTTCATAGTCCAAATCGTTAGTAGGCTCATCCATTATCAAAACATCTGGAGAACCAAATAAAGCCTGTGCTAATAAAACACGTACTTTTTGTTTGCCATCTAGATCCTTCATTAAGGTATAATGATGTTGTTCTTTTATGCCCAAATTGGATAGCAATGAAGCTGCATCACTATCAGCATTCCATCCGTTCATTTCTTCAAATTGAACTTGAAGTTCACCAATACGATCAGCATTACTATCTGAATAATTGTTGTATAAAGCGTCAATTTCTGATTTTATTTTAAACAATGGTTTATTCCCAATAATAACAGTCTCTAAGACAGTATGATCATTACATAGATTATGATTTTGTTCAAGAACAGACATGCGTTTGCCAGGTTCTAAATGAACATGACCTGAAGTTGGGTCATGAACTCCAGCTAATATTTTGAGGAAAGTAGATTTTCCAGCGCCATTTGCACCGATTATTCCATAACAATTTCCAGAATTAAAAGATGTATTTACTTCGTCAAAAAGAATACGTTTTCCAAATTGAACAGAAAGATTTGAGACTGATAACATTATTTTTTTTTGCAAAAGTATATAAATCAAATTAACCACCAAATTAATAACAGTTGTAATTTAACAACGCATTAACAGCAACAAATCGTTCATAGACGTACTTTTGAATCATAATGAAATTCATATACAAATTTTTTGTTTTATTAACTTTTTACAGCTGTCAAAGTAATGGTAATGAACGTGTATTTGTAGGCGGAGATATAATTAACCCTATTAACGACTATGTCGTATTATATAATCCTAATGGACAAGTTGATACACTGTACTTAAATTCTGACAATAAATTTTTTCATTATTTTACTGACTTTAACAATGGTATTCACTCATTTGTTCACGGAGGTAAGTACCAGTCATTATTATTGGAAAATAATGACAGTATAATGATGCACATAAACACGCAAGACTTTGATGGTTCGTTAAATTTTAATGGAATTGGCGCAAAAAAAAATAACTACTTAACGAAATTGTTATTAAAATTAGAAAATCAAAATTCAAAAAAAAACAATTTTTACAAACAAGATCCTTTAAATTTTCATGAAACTATTAATTTTGAAATCTCAAAAAACTCCAAGGATCTTAATTTGTTTTTAAAAGAAAACCCTAATTCAGATCTTTTTGAGAAGATAGCCTTGTCAACAATTAAATATCATTACTTTACAAAAAAAGAATTATATCCACACAGTAATTTGGGGAATAACCCATCGACTAACTCTACACAAATCCCCTCAAATTTTTATGACTTTAGAAAAGAAATTGTATATAATGATAAAGACTTAAAAGACTTTTACCCATATTATAATTTTCTTTTCCCACACATTAATAATTTGTCTTTTGAACAGCTTAAAGCAAACCAAAAAATATGTAATCTAGAATCTAACAATTTAGAATATACTAATTACAAATTAACCCTTATAGATAGCCTAGTTACAAATCCATTGATTAAAAACAATCTTTTAAAATATACCGTTCGTAATTTTATTTCTAATTCCAAGTCTATTGATAAGAGTTATATCTTATACCAATCTTATTTGGATAAAAGCACAAACTCTAAAGATAAAATTTATATAAAAAACCTCTTTAAAAACATTCAAGGACTGCAACCTGGTCATCAGTTACCTTCCGTTGAGGTAATTGACAATAAAAATATCAAAACCAACATAAACTTAATATTAAAAAATACAACTGTTCTTTATTTTTGGGATAATGCGAATCGTTATCATTTTGAAAATAGTCACATCAAAGTGAAAACTTTAACAAGTTTATTTCCAGAAATTACGTTTGTTGCAATAAACATTAACTCCATACATACCAATGCTTGGAAAAATATGATTTATACAAAACAATATAACTTAGACAATGAATACAGGTTTGTTAACCCTTCATTTGCAAAAAAACGTTTGGCTATAAATTATATAAAAAAGGTCTTGGTAGTTGACAGGAAGGGAACTATTTTAGATGCTACTGCCGATTTGTTTGACCCTAATTTTGAAAAAATTCTTGAGAATCACAAATAATTAAAGTACTAACAAACCTTAATGTAATTTATTTTAATAAATTTTTTAAACTATTTTCCTTTTTTGTAATCTTCTAAAAACTTAGCTAAACCACTGTCTGTTAAAGGATGACGTAGTAAGCCCTCAATTGAGCTCAAGGGCCCAGTCATTACATCTGCTCCTAATTTAGCACAATCAATAACATGCATTGTGTGCCTTACTGATGCAGCAAGTATTTCTGTTGCAAACCCATAATTATCGTATATATGACGAATCTCAGCAATAAGATTTAAACCGTCTGAAGAAATATCATCAAGACGTCCAATAAATGGAGATACATATGTAGCTCCTGCTTTGGCTGCTAATAAGGCCTGACCAGACGAAAAAACTAAAGTAACATTAGTTCTTATTCCTTTGTCACTAAAATATTTACATGCTTTTACACCAGCTTTAATCATAGGTAATTTAACTACAATTTGAGGGTTTAAAGCAGATAAAGCCTCTCCTTCTTTAACCATACCTTCATAATCAGTAGAAATGACTTCAGCAGAGACATCACCATCAACTAAATTGCAAATTGACTTATAATGGTTTAAAATATTTTCATCTCCGGTAATTCCTTCCTTTGCCATTAAAGAAGGGTTAGTTGTAACTCCGTCAAGAACTCCTAAATCTTGGGCTTCTTTAATTTGGTTTAAGTTGGCTGTATCTATAAAAAATTTCATTACTTTAATTTTTAGTTATCAGACAAAAATAATTTTATTAATCCCTATACACAAGCAAAGAACTAAAAATTATTTATTAACAGAAGATTATTTCAGTAAAATAAAAGTGGAGTAAAAAAAAAGGCAAGCTACCTACATCACACCGCTACAACCATTTACCTTTGCTGCGTTCCCACCCTGGAGGATTCAATAGGAGCTAGTTGTGTAGGACTTGCCAGCGCAAATATACGATGTTTTATATTCACTCAATGATTTTTTTTAGTGAATATAAATAAATAAATTGCCTTAAAAATTATCTGTCATATGTATTCGTTTAAATTACTGACTTTCATAGTCCTTAACTTTATCTTAATCGGTTGTGAAAACTTAAACCAAGTTAAAGAACCTAACTTTTCCATTAAGTTAAATAGTGAAACAAATATTATTTCAAATGCTGACACAATTAATATTAACATAACTAATATTAATAACATAAAAATTGACTCTATTCATTTAACTTTAAACAATACTGAAATTTCGAAATCTACGCCGTTATTTAACTCTACTTTAGGAGAAAAAGTTATAAAGGCTAAAGTTTATCATGATTCACAAATTGATATTTTAATAAAAAATATAATTGTTGTAAATAAAAATACACCAAAAATTTACTCTTATGAAATTGTAAATACTTATCCTCATGACATAAAATCTTACACACAAGGATTGGAATTTTATAATGGAAAGCTATACGAAAGTACTGGCCAATATGGAGAGTCGAAACTTAGAGAAATTGATTATAAATCTGGAGATATTTTAAAAAATATTAATTTAAGCAATTCTTATTTTGGTGAAGGATTATCAATTTTGAATAATAAAATTTATCAGCTTACTTGGAAAGAAGAACGTGGTTTAGTTTACGACATCAATAGCCTAAGACAAATAGAAACCTTTAAATACGGACAAAGTAAAGAAGGATGGGGACTTTGTAATGATGGTAATCTATTTTACAAATCTGATGGGACCGAGTACATATGGCTGCTTAACCCTAAAACACTCTATGAAGAAAGTTATATACAAGCTTACACAAATAAAGGTAAACTAACAAATTTAAATGAATTGGAATGGGTAGAGGGTTATATTTATGCAAATCGTTATCAAAAAAATGGAGTCGCTATTATCAATCCAAATAATGGAGCTATTGAAGCTGTAATTGATTTTAAAGCTCTAAAATCTAAAGTCACAAAACATGATGGCCTTGACGTTTTAAATGGAATGGCCTACAATCAAAATACAAAAACTTTGTTTGTCACAGGTAAACGATGGGATAAATTGTTTGAAGTTAGAATTATCAAAAACTAATTATTTTTTTAAAATTGACATATTAACTTGGATTTTATAAAAATAAAGAATTTAACAATCACAACTCATTCAAACATAAAGTTATATTTTTACAAAAAATAATTAATGAATGAAACGTTTTGTTTGCGCAATATTATGTTTAATCGCTTTAGTTTTTTGGAGCTCATGCCGAGAGGACTTTGTATTTAGTCCAAGTTCTGTTAATCTAAGCTTTTCTAAAGATACTGTTTATCTAGATACTGTTTTTTCAAATATTGGATCTAGCACCTATACACTCAAAGTTTACAATAAAAGTAACAAAGACATCCTAATTCCATCAATAAAACTTAGTGATGGGCCAAACTCAAACTATCGAATGAATGTAGATGGTTTAATTGGAAATAGCACATATACTGGAAGAGAGTTCGAAAACATCGAAATTTTAGCTAGGGACAGTATGTATATTTTCATAGAAACAACAATAGATATACTTTCATTAGTTGAGAACGAAACACGTTTTTTATATACAGATGCTATAGAATTTGAAAATTCATCTGGTATTCAAAAAGTAGAACTAGTCACCTTAGTAAAAGACGCAGTATTTATATATCCTAACCGTGATGCAGGTGGAATTATTGAAACTTTAGACTTTGATATTGATGGAGATGGAATTAGTGATGAAACCTCTATTAGAGGTCGATTTCTTGAAGACTCAGAACTTAACTTCACAAATGAAAAACCGTATGTAATTTACGGATATGCAGCTGTTGGTAATGGAAAAACCCTAAATATAAATCCTGGGGCTAGAATTCATTTTCACGCTGACTCTGGTCTCTTGATAACAAATAATGCTTCACTACACGTAAATGGAATGCCTAGCTTAGACTCAGAACTATTAGAAAATGAAGTCATTTTTGAAGGAGACCGTTTAGAACCATTTTACCAAGACATCTCTGGACAATGGCAAGCTATTTGGTTATATAATGGCAGCGTAAATAACATTGTTAACCACGCAACTATTAAGAATGGTACAATTGGAGTCTTATGCGATGGAGATGAACAAGATCCATCAAAGTTTCAAATTACCAATTCCCAAGTTTATAACCATAGTAATTTTGGAATCCTTGGTAGAGCAACTTCAATAATTGCTGAAAACATAGTAATCAATAATTGTGGTTTATCTTCATTTGCTGGAACTTTTGGAGGTAACTATAATATTGTACATTCAACCATAGCAAATTATTGGTCATCTAGTTTTAGACAATTTCCAGCTCTATTACTAAATAATTTTATTGTGGATGCAGAAAATACAGTTACAACTAACCCCCTAAGTACAGCAAGTTTTACAAATTGTATAATTTATGGGAATAATAATCCAGAACTATTAATTGAAAAAGAAAACTCAGAAGATTTAAATTTTAAATTCACAAATAGTCTAATCTATTTTGATGACCTAAATGGAAATTTTTCTTCAGCTGAATATGACTTTGATAATTCTACAATTTATGAAAATGTTATCTTTAACTACGACCCACAGTTTGTTGATCAAAATAACAATAGGTTAAATATACCTGTTGGATCACCTGCCCAAGGTGTTGGCATTGTTTATGGGAACTTAAATAAAGATATTACAAATACAATACGAAATCAGCCACCTGACATAGGTGCTTATAATGCTGTAGAATATGAGGATTAAAAACTAAAAACTTAGTTTAATGTTGGTTTGTTTAAAACTTTTAATTTCAGGAAACTAAGGGGCGGTGTCTCATTAAAGCATTAACTTTTTGTGCAATTGCTTCTAGCTTAGCATCATCGTCAAAGTTATTAATAACATCATCTATAAACCCTACAATTGTTTCCATATCTGATTCTGTCATACCACGGGTTGTTATTGCAGGCGTTCCAACTCTAATTCCAGAAGTTACAAATGGGCTTTGAGAATCAAAAGGGACCATATTTTTATTAACTGTAATATCAGCTTTTACTAATGCATTTTCTGCATCTTTTCCAGTAATATTCTTGTTGCGTAAGTCAATTAACATCATGTGATTATCAGTCCCACCAGAAATTAAATGGTAATCACGCTTTACAAAGGATTTTGCCATCGCTTCCGCATTTTTTTTGACTTGTATAATGTAATGCAAAAAGTCGTCTGTCAAAGCTTCACCAAAAGCAATAGCTTTACCAGCAATGACATGCTCTAAAGGCCCACCTTGATTCCCAGGAAATATAGCTGAGTCCAGCAAAGAAGACATCATACGTACTTTTCCAGATTTCAAAGTAATTCCGAAAGGGTTTTTAAAATCAGTCCCCATCATAATTAGTCCGCCTCTAGGACCTCTAAGTGTTTTGTGAGTAGTTGTTGTCACTATATGGCAATGAGGTAAAGGATCATTTAAAATTCCTTTAGCAATTAATCCAGAAGGATGAGATATATCTCCGAGCAATAATGCTCCTACGGAGTCTGCAATTGTGCGGAATCGTTTATAATCAATATCTCTTGAGTAGGCAGAGGCACCAGCAATAATTAATTTAGGTTGTTCTTTGGTAGCAATATCTTGAATATTATCATAATCTAAAACTCCTGTTTCCTTTTCAACTCCGTAAAATACAGGATTATATAAACGACCAGAAAAATTAACTGGAGAACCATGAGTAAGATGACCTCCATGTGATAAATCAAATCCTAGTATCTTGTCACCAACTTTCAAGCAAGCATGAAAAACAGCAGTATTTGCTTGACTTCCTGAATGNNGGTTGGACATTCGCCCAAGCGGCGCCAAATAAAGTTTTAGCACGATCAATTGCTATTTGCTCAACTTCATCAACAATTTCACAACCGCCATAATAACGCTTACCAGGGTAACCCTCAGCATATTTATTAGTAAGAACAGATCCTGTNNGCCTCCATTACTTGATCACTTGTAAAATTTTCAGAAGCAATCAATTCAATTCCGTTGATTTGACGTTCTTTTTCAAAATTAATTAACTCAAAAATTTGTTCGTCGCGACGCATGTTTTATATTATTCAAAGTTCATTTGCAAAATTAATAATTACAATATTTAAAACATATAAAAATTAACTATTTAAATAATATTTATCAAACAGTCATTAACATTTTGAAGAAGTTAAATTTACCTCATAAAAATAGTAGATTTATTAAAGATTAAGAAATGTATAAAAATTGTTGATATTTAGTTAATTATTTAAAATAAAAAGCCTTTAAATTCATTAATTTTTAAAACTACGATAATTATTTTTTTGGAGCTTTTAATTTGATACTTTTGAATGTATAGTTATACTTTTCTAACTAT
>ENA-UZWU01035172-UZWU01035172.1-metagenome-genome-assembly--contig:-Day-4--1m-contig-35172_pt1 | contig 11002 bp, 14 predicted proteins | sample MGYA00260345_ERZ794905 | MGnify/ENA metagenome assembly ERZ794905
GTATATGCAAACATAGTACAAAATCCCAGTATTATTAGACTACCGCCTATAAATTCAACTACTTTTATCATCTAGTTTAATTTTGTTTTTAATAATTCGCGGTTAATATGACCGTTTCTTAAAACTATTAGTTTATTAGCCATAAAAGCCCAATAATTATCTAGTATTGTATCTTTCTCTTTATCCGTTGGATTATCAGACAAAGAGCCATACTTTACTGCACGCTCTAAAATCGAATAATTATCAAAATCAATACTAATGACAGACGGTAAGCCGCTTAAATATTCAGTTAGAGCCTTATACTCACCAATGCGGTCAATGTTATATCCAACTTCAGACATAAACACGTCAAAAAAGGTATTAATCTTCTCTTTGTTTGTTTTAGGTGCTGGTAAGTCATAGCCATCAAAATCAATACCATCTAATAAGTATTGGTTGTATAGGTCGTGGGTTTGTTGTTGTAGTTTCATTTTGTTTATCCTCGCTTTGTTGTTGTTTTATCATCANNNNCAGGCGCACACTCATAGCCAATATAATCAACATCTTCTTTATTGTGCGAGGTTAACCAATCAGTATAATATGTCATAAATACCGCTTTATTAGTCAACACCTTATCAAAACCTTCATAAAATGATGCAAAACCGTCGCAAGACTGGGAAGCTTCATTAATATAATTAATAAGCTCAGGCTCAGCAGCATTAATGAGATTACCAACCACCTCTACATTAATAGTGGCGTTGATTGTATCAGTCTCAAAGTTGTAATAACTTGGTGAGGTTATACCATTATATGTTAAACCTAAACCAGTGATTGTATTATACTCGTTTAACCACTGCTCAGCGTACTCAGTTTGTATTTTGGTATAGTCAACATTGTCTATATCTTTATCTTCTACACCATCAATAGAATCTGCATCATAATGATATGCTATGGCATTATCAATGTTATATGAGTGCATTGACTCATAGAAACCGCCAAAGTTTAAATTAAAGTCTATTTTGTTATTCATTGTCTTTCCTTTTGTTGTTGTGTTGGGTCTATTATAACACAATGTTTAACCTTGTCAAGTCTTTTTATTAATTAATTTTATGGGCAGAAGTATTTCATAGTGTAAATGAGAATGACTATCATTAACAATGGTTGCGTGGTGTTACCTTGAAATGATAATGAGAATGATTATTAATTAGATTTAACAATACTATATATTAAATCACTGTATAAGACCGCTAGAATTAATTCATTTATCGCAGTCATCACAATGTAAATCTAAATGAGAATGATTATCATCTAGGGCTAGGGTTGACCAGGTATTGCCGCGCCTTTACCCTTATGGGTATTAATTAGAGTATTCTAATATAGACTAGGATTGACCCCCGCCCCACCCTTTGAGAAACTTTGTTACACAGGGAAACCCACCTTCATATAAAATTCTAAATTTTTCAAAGTCGGGGCTAGGTGATACCAATTAAAACATTAATTAAACCCACTTGAAGATTCTTATGGTATAATATACCTATCTTAGATTGAGTTAGCATTAACTAGATACCACTGATGAATTGATTAAAAAGAAAAGAAAGTGTACACTAGGTCGGGGCTAAGACTTACTAAGTAATATAAGTAAGTAATATTAATGTACTTTAAGTGTATAATTTGTACCACTTGTTTGTACTTAGGGTATAATACGTACTTATAAATATTTTTTTTATAAAATTCTGAATTATGAACAAGAAGAAATTCATTCCTGAAGAGGATATAGAAGAGTACACTAGTGCAGAAGTTGAAGATGCTAAGTATATGGTAGCTTCTGCTACTGGTAAGAAACCTTCTGACGTTACTGTTACTGTTAAGAAGGAACGAGTACCATCAAAGATTGCTAAGGAATCAGCAGCTAAAGGTGGTAAAGTATCTCGTAGACCTAAAGGTAAGAAGTATAATCCTACTGATGATGACTATGGTAAAGTAGAAGAGATGGTACTAATTGGATTAGACCATCATACTATTAGTAAGATTATGGGTATTGGTACAGCTACTCTTCATAAATATTATCAGCACACCCTAGATACAGCTAAGGAAGTCAGGACTGCTAAGGTAGCAGGCGTAGCTTTTGATATGGCTATGTCAGGTGAGTCTCCTAGTATGACTACATTCTGGTTAAAGACTCAGGCGAATTGGAACACTAAACAACACATCATTACTGAAGATAGAAGTTTTGATATTAGTTGGGAAGATGATGCCCCCGATATTGCAGATGCTAATCAAAGGGACGAGAGTAAGGTACACTAAGTGGTAGACAATAAGGGAGGAGAGAAACGTAAAGGGGTTAAGATACCCTATACGCCTAGAACACTACAAGCTAAACTACATAATGAGTTAGGTAGATTTAATGTGGTTGTATGTCACAGAAGATTTGGTAAGACTGTCTTTGCTATTAATCAGATGATTAAGTCAGCGGTACAGGATTTACAACAAGGCAAGAAAGCACCTAGATATGCATACCTTGCCCCGCTATTTAAGCAGGCTAAGACAGTTGCTTGGGATGAACTTAAGAGATTATTAATAGATTTTCCAGATGTTAAATTTAACGAAGCTGAATTACGAGCAGACTTTATGGGAGCTCGCATTCAATTGTATGGAGCTGACAACCCAGACACGTTGCGTGGAATTTACTTGGACGGTGTGGTTCTAGATGAATATGCACAGATGAACCCTAAGATGTATAGTGAGGTTATTAGACCTGCACTATCAGATAGAAAGGGATGGGGTGTATTTATTGGTACTCCTAAAGGTAAGAACGAGTTCTACGATATATACCATACAGCTAAAGAGAAGAAGGGTTGGAAGAGATTCTTATTCAAAGCTAGTGAGACTGGTATCTTAGATGATGAAGAACTAGAGATGGCTAAGCAAGATATGGCTGAGACTGAGTACGAACAAGAGTACGAATGTAGTTGGTCAGCGGCACTAAGAGGTGCTTATTATGCTAAAGAGCTAGAGCTTGCGTACACAGAAGAACGTATTGGTAAAGTACCGTATGACCCATCTAAGCAGGTGGTTACAGCCTGGGACTTAGGTGTATCAGATAGTACTGCTATATGGTTTGCACAGTATGATGGTAAGGCTATAAATATTATAGATTACTACGAGAACAGTGGTGAGGGATTACCTCATTATGTGGATGTATTGACAGCTAAAGGATATAGGTATGGTGCACATATTGCACCTCACGATATTGTAGTAAGAGAATTTTCTACAGGTAAGAGTAGAAAGGACCTAGCGTTTTCTTTAGGTATTGATTTTCAAGTAGCACCTAAGTTAAAGGTAATGGACGGTATTGATACTGTACGTACTACCTTACATAAGTGTTGGTTTGACGAAGAGAAGTGTAAGAAAGGATTAGATTCATTACTACAGTACCGTAGCTCTTATGATGATAAGAAGAAGATATGGTCACAGAAGCCAGTACACGACTGGACTTCACACGCAAGTGACGCATTTAGATACCTGTGTAATACCGAGGTTGTGTTCACAGGTAACGATAGTGTTTGGGGCAGGGAGTTACCCAAGCAAGATTTAAGTTGGGTTATATAAAAGGAGAAGGGAATGAATCCAGTGTGGTTAGAGAACAAGATTATTGAGATGTCAGAAGACATTAAAGAACTTAAGGAATTACTAAAGGTTGCTGCTAAGTCTGCGCCTAGAACAAAAGGTAAATAGTTTATGGCATTAACAGGAGCAGAGAGACAGGCTAGATATAAAGCTAAGCATCCTGATAGGGTTAAGGCTTCATCTAATAAATGGAATACTACTAATAGAAGAGAGTATGATAAGAAATGGAGACTAGAGAACAGGGCTAAAGTATATTCTTGGAATGCTGAGCGAAGGGCTAGAAAACTACAAGCAACTGTAGCCTGGGCAGACAAAGAGTCTATTGAACGTTTATATATCGTAGCCAATTTTCTCACTACCAAATTAAATGAACCACACCACGTTGACCATATCATTCCTTTGGTTAATAGTCGAGTATGTGGATTACACTGCGAGGATAACCTACAAGTGATTACAGCCAGGGAAAACCTAATAAAGGGGAATTATTTTGAGTAAGATGACAAAGAGAGAACTATCAGCATACGTAGAACAAGAGATTCAAGGCTCTTTAGGCTACGGTGATGGTAAGCTGACACAGCAACGTACTGATGCTATGGACCGTTACTACGGTAAGAAGTACGGTAACGAACAAGAAGGTCGTTCTCAAATTGTCACTAGAGATGTAGCTGATGTAATTGAATGGATTATGCCTAGCCTGATGAAGATATTCACGGGTGGTGATAAGGTAGTACAATTTGAACCTCAAGGTCCTGAGGACGTAGAGGCGGCTAAGCAAGCTACTGATTACACTAATCACGTAATTATGAAACAGAACCCTGGATTTAATATTATCTACAGTTGGTTCAAGGATGCATTATTACAAAAGAATGGTATTGTCAAACACTTTTGGGATGATACTACAGAGGTTACTCGAGAGGAATATAAGAACCTCACAGAAGAAGAATTTACATCTCTACTGATTGATGATACAGTTGAAGTAGTAGAGCACACAGCAAATGGTGAAGTATCAGAAGATGATATACTTCAGGGTGTTATGCCAGGTCCTATACTACACGATGTTGTTGTCAAAAGAACAAATGAAAGTGGACAGGTACGTATTGAACCTGTACCACCAGAAGAATTTTTAATTAATAAATATGCCAAGAGTGTAGAGGACGCACGCTTTGTTGGTCATAGGGTTAAACGTACCAAGAGTGATTTAATTGCTCAGGGCTATCCTAAGGCTAAGATTGAACGTGCTTTCTCTGCAGAAGAAGCTGAGTATAAGTCTGAACGCTTAGCGCGTTTTGATTTTGACGGTGACTCCACATATGGTGGTGACGTAGATGAAGGTGTCTGGGTAACTGAGTGTTATGTCAGAGTAGATTTCGACAACGATGGTATTGATGAATTAAGAAAAGTAACGAAGGTTGGAGATGAACTATTAGATAATGAGGCTGTGGACAGTGTTCCCTTCTCCTCCCTTACACCTGTGCCAATGCCTCATAAGTTTTATGGTTTGAGTATTTATGACTTAATCTCTGACCTTCAACTAATTAAGACTACCTTAATGCGTAACTTGTTAGACAATATGTACTTAACAAATAATGGGCGTTATCAGGTAGTCGAAGGTCAAGCTAACTTAGATGACCTAATGACAAGCAGACCTGGAGGTATTGTACGTGTACGTACCCCAGGTGCTGTTAGTCCATTAGCTACACCACAACTAGACCAGAACTCTTTTAATATGCTTGGGTACTTAGACAGTATCAGAGAAGAAAGAACTGGTGTAAATAAGAACAGTATGGGTATTGGTGAGGGCGGATTAAAGTCACACCAAACAGCTACTGGTGTAGCACAAGTTATGACAGCTGCCCAGCAAAAGATTGAGCTTATTGCACGTGTATTTGCAGAGACAGGAATGAAGGACCTGGCTACTAGTGTGTACCAATTAGTGCAGAAGTATGAGTCTCCTGAGAAGATTGTCAGACTAAACAATAAGTGGGTTACTTTGTATCCTGCTGACTGGAAAGAAAAACTAGATTGTACTGCACAAGTAGGACTAGGATTTGGTAATAAGGATATGAACCTTATGCATTTAGGTCAACTATCACAGACTATTCAAATGGTTGCTAGTCACCCTGCTGCTGGTATGATGATTAAGCCTAAGAACGTGTACAATCTAATTGCTGAGCAGATTAAGGCTATGGGTATGAAGAACGTACAAGACTTCATTACAGACCCTGGTGAAGGTGATTTACCACAGCAAGGACCTAGTGCTGAAGACCAGGCTAAGCAGATGGAAACACAACTTAAGGCAGAAGAACTGAAGCTTAAGTTACAGAAGATGCAGACAGAGTCAGCTCTTAAACAGAAAGAGATGGAACTAGAAGCACAACTTGCACAACAAGAACTGGAACTTAAAGCATCAGAGGCTCAAGTGAATATGCAAATCAAAGCACAGGAGCTAGAGATTAAGAAGGCAGACTTAGCTCTTAAACAACAGGAGCTAATATTAGAGAGGGAGCAAGGAAGACCAGTAGCAATCGGTCCAACATAAGGGAGTATAAATGGGAAAGGGAAAGGAGAAACAAAGGGGTCAGGACGCTGAGAGATTAGTCAATGACCCGCTGTATAAAGAGGCTTTTGTCACAACGAAAGAGCTATTGATTGATATGTTACTACAGACATCAATCAGTGAAGAGGTAGAAAGAGATAGGATTTACATTACCATTAAGAGTTTAGATTTGATTGACCAACATATTAAATCTGTACTAGAGACGGGTAAGCTGGCTGAAGGACAGCACGAGTTCTATCAAGATACAAACAATTATTAAAACAAAGGGAGAAACCAATGGATTCAGAAACGAATAACCAAGCGGTTGCACAAGCGTTCGAGAGAGCGAAAGAAGGTTCTGCTGAAGAAGCAGCAAACAACATCCTTAATATGTGGGAATCATCTGATGACCAACCTACAAACGAGGAAGCTGAAGGTACTACAGAAGACGAGGTAGTAGAAGAGGCTGAAGAAATACAGGAAGATGAAGTCGAAAACGAAGAGGTCTCGGAAGAGGAAGCCTCTGAGGAAGTAGAAGAAGAGGAAGAAGGCGAAGAGGAAACCCAAGAGGAAGAAACCGAAGACCCTAGTTATCTAATTAAAGTAGATGGTGAAGAGTACGAGGTAAACCTAGAGGAACTTAAAGCTGGATACCAAAGACAATCTGACTATACTCGTAAATCTCAAGCACTGGCTGAGGGACGTAAAGAGAATGAAGCAATTCAATCTGAACGTATTAGGCTAGAGCAAGAGAGACAAATGTACGCTAATGGTTTGCAGATGTTGAAAGAACAACAGCAAGCTAAACTTCAAGAGTTTAATGACGTAAATTGGGAAGACCTTAAAGAGGAAGACCCATACGCCTATATGCTCAAGAAGGATGAGTACCGAGATGCCCAAGAGAAGGCACGCAATGCTGTGCAACAACAACGGATTGTAAAGCAACAACAAGCACAACAGGAAGCACAGTCAAGAGCAGCATTTGTTCAGTCTGAGTTTACTAAGTTGTCTGAGGCGTTACCTGAATGGACAGATGAAAGTTCTACTGTTAAAGAAGATATTCGCAAGTTTGCAATATCTGCAGGATATGCACCTGATGAGGTTGACCAACTAGCAGACCACCGTAGTGTTCTTATTCTTAAGAAAGCTATGGAGTTTGACAAGTTAACCCAGAAGGTAGCCCCTAAGAAGAAAGCAGTCAAGAAAGTTCCTAAGGTACAAAAGTCTGGAAGAGGTAAAGCTAAGACTGATTCTAACAACGAAGCAGCCAAAAAGAAGCGTACTAGGTTAAGGAAGTCAGGCACTCAAGAAGATGCCGCTTCCATATTTTATGATATGCTCTAGCTAACGCTATAGCTACAATATAAGGAAATACTATGGCTACTAATTTTAGTACATACGACGCACAAGCAATCCGTGAGGATTTATCAGATGTAATTTACGACATCTCACCAACAGATACCCCGTTCCTATCGGGTATTGCAAAGAAAGGCTCAGCAGCTAACACTTACTTTGAATGGCAGACTGATGCTCTAGCAGCAGCTTCTGGTTCTAATAAGCACGTGGAAGGTGCAGCAGTAGGTGCAGCAGCAACGACAGCAACTACTCGCTTGGGTAACTACACTCAAATCGCTAAGAAGGTTGTTGAAGTTACTGGTACACAAGACAAGGTTAACAACGCAGGTAAGAAGTCTGAGATGGCATACCAGCTTGCTAAAGCTTCTAAAGAAATCAAACGTGATATGGAAACTTCACTACTTGCGGACAACGCAGCTGCAGCAGGTAATGCTTCAACTGCACGTACTACTCGTGGTGCTGCTAACTTCATCACTACTAACGTAACAGACGCAGGTACTTCAGGTACTCACGCTGCTATGACTGAAGCTGATGTTACTGCAACTGCAGAAGGTATCTGGAATGCTGGTGGTGAAGCATCAACTATCTTACTAGGTGCTACTAATAAGAAGTTAATCACTGCTATGACAGGTCGTGCATCACAGACACAATCAGTAGTAGACGACAACAAGTCAATCTACAATGCTGTAGACGTATACGTTTCTGACTTCGGTACATTCAACATTCAGTTGGATAGATACTGTGACCAAGACGTTGCGTACTTCTTACAGAACGATATGTGGTCTGTTGATTTCTTACGTGACTTCCAGACAGTAGACATCGCTAAAGAAGGTGACTCTGATAAGAAGATGTTGTTAGTTGAGTACGGCTTACGCTGTGGCAACGAAGCAGCTAACGGTAAGATTCGTTACACAACTGGTTAATAACTAGTTGACTTAGCCCTCACTTCGGTGGGGGTTTACGTATTAAAAGGAGAACACAGATGGCACTACAAAACAAATTAATCGAGAACTTAGATGGGTCGATGACCAGTGTGTCCTTCCAAGACAACAACGAAATTAAAAAGATTGTTGAGCAAAACACTCAAGAGAAGTTTGATGGAGCACGTAGTGGACGTGCACAATACAAGGGTGACTCAACTATGGGTCACCACGTAGCTCGTATCCCTATGCTTGCAGTAGAGAAGATGATGAGAGAAGGTATATGGGGTAACCAAGAGAGGATGAGAGAATGGCTTAATGACCCAATCAACGAGCCTTTTAGAACAACTAAAGGAAAACTTTAAATATGGCATTAAGTACGTACACAGAACTAAAAGATGCAATAGCAGACTGGTTAGATAGGTCAGATTTAACAGCACGTATTCCTGACTTTATTGCGCTTGCTGAAGCTAGATTAAATAGAGAGCTACGTATCAGACCTATGGAGGTACGTTCTATCTTAGAACTTACAGCAGGTCAGAAATACTTTGCGTTACCTGGTGGATATTTACAGATGCGTAACATTCAATTAAACACAAACCCAACTACGCCTCTTGAGTACGTAACTCCTGAGATGTTAGATAGATTATATGGGTCAGACGCTACGAGCAGACCAAGGGCGTATTCTTTGATTGGAGACGAGATTCAGTTGTCCCCTATACCTGACTCTACCTACACACTAGAAGTAGCTTATTATGAGAAATTCACTCCACTAGGAGACGGTACTGCAGGTACTGTTACAACTAATTGGTTAAGTGAGAACGCACCTGATGTTATTCTTTATGGTGCTCTTATTGAAGCAGAACCTTTTGTTAAGAACGATGAACGGATGCCTATGTGGTTAAACGCCTATAAAGAGTCTATTGATAAGATTCAAAAAGCAGATAATAAAGACAGGCACTCAGGCTCTCAAATGAGAGTGCGTAATATCTACTCTGGGGTCGAGGGTTAAGATGCAAAGTACGTGGACTGCTTCAACAGATAGCTGGACCAGTACAATACATATCTGGGCAAATCAGACATTCCAGGATTCAGTATCGGTAAATAATACTTTATCAACGTCATCAGCTAACACTATGGCTATTCCTGTTGACGCAAATATTTCACAACTCTTCTTAACTGAGCTACACGAAGAAGATAGAGACTCTCCTGTAGCTGGAATCTTAAGCAACTCATTAGGTGTAAGTGCTGCTTGTGCATTAGTATTACCTGTAGATATAGATGTTAGTGGTACATATAGTTCAACAACAAGTAACAACACTAAGTTCTTAGGTGCTGCTGCTATGAATAGTACAGTAGGTACTAGCGTAGATAATACTGTTAAGTTTATGTCTGCTGCTGTTCTTAATCAGACATTCTCCAGTATTAATGACGAAGATAAAGTTACACTATTAAATGCTGCACTAAGTGGAAACTATGGTATAATAGCTGGTAATAATTTAATAATGCCTAGTACAGCTACGTTAAATCTAACGTCAGGTCACACCCACAGAACTAACTATCCTTACGCAATAAGCACACGCAGTATTCACGGGATGACAGCTTCCAGCACGTTCTTGTGGAACGACATTACAGAGAACATAGAAACTTGGACAGACATAACAAAAGACGCTAGTAGTTGGATAGACGTAACAGAAGATACAAGTAGTAGTTGGACAAAACAATGATTAACACAGAAACTAAATTTAATACAGAAGGAGTAAATAAAATGCAACAAAACGAGAACGTAGGTTTAGAACTTACTAATATCTGGACCGTAACTTGCCTTGATTCAAATGGTGACGAGAAGTGGTCAGAAACTAAAAAGAACATTATTGTAACAGAAGGGCTTAATCACATCTTAGACACACAGTTCCACGCAGGGACTCAAGTATCTACTTGGTATATTGGACTCAAAGGTGCTGGTACTCCAGTAGGTGGTGACACACTAGGCTCACACTCAAGCTGGTCAGAGGTGACGGATTATGCAGGTAACAGAAAAGAATGGACAGAGGGTGCAGCAGCGGCTGGCTCGATGACTAACGCTTCTTCTGTAGACTTTTCAATTACAGGAACAGCAACAGTAGCGGGTGCTTTCTTATCTTCAGTAGCTACAGGAACTTCTGGAACTTTATATGGTGTAGTTGATTTCTCTTCTGCACGTTCTGTATTATCTGGTGATACACTACAAGTAACAGTAACAGTAACTGCTGCATCATCATAGGAGTAACTTATGGGTATTGAAACTTTTCAATATATAGATGACCTTGTCGAGACTAACCCTACATCAACGGATAACGTAAGTGAGGGTGATAACCATATTAGAGGTATCAAGACAACCCTAAAGAATACATTTCCTAATGTCACTGGTGAAGTAACTCCGACAGAAACAGAGCTTAATTATGTAGACGGTGTAACTTCTGCTATTCAAACACAAATTGATTCTAAGTCTGATACAGCTACTACAACAGAGAAAACATCTAGTACAGGTTCTACACAATTACCAGCAGGTACAACAGCACAAAGAGATGTCACTCCTACTGCA
>ENA-UZWU01009687-UZWU01009687.1-metagenome-genome-assembly--contig:-Day-4--1m-contig-9687_pt1 | contig 10989 bp, 9 predicted proteins | sample MGYA00260345_ERZ794905 | MGnify/ENA metagenome assembly ERZ794905
CTTTTTACACTTTTTGCTTTTAACTTGTCTTTTGGGCAAGGCTTAGAAGATTTTACGAACTCAAATGCTACAACCAGCTACTCCGATAGTGCCTTTGAAGGCAATAATGGCATTACCTGGAGTTACATTGCCTCTAGAAACGGGAATAATGATGCCAATACTTCGGGAATCGATCTTCCAGCCTTAATGTTAAGAAGAGTTTCAAGTGGCAGCAAGATAACATCCAGCGCAATTCCTGGAGGTATTTCAAATTTTTCTGTGAAGCTGTACAAAGGGTTCACTAGTGGTGGTGACAGACAGGTTGAGCTATTCATCAACGGAGTTTCTAAAGGAACATCAACTCCTTTCGACGATTTCTCAGAATACACTTTTTCGGTTGACAATATAAATATTTCTGGAAACATTGTAATAGAGATTGTTAGTACAACCTCTAAACAGATTATAATTGATGACATCTCTTGGACTGGTTTTTCAACGTCTTGTTCAGTTATATTTGGGCAAGCACAGTACAGTTGTGAAGGAAATTCAATTGGAGACAGTAACGACTTCGTGACTGTTAGCGTTCCGTATACAGGCTTAGACGCTGGAATTACCTCCCTTACAACAACCTCAGGAGGCTCCATTGGCGGGGACAATCCAGCAACAACTGCAGATGGGACAATCGTAATTTCAGGCGTTTCAGAGGGAAGCGGATGGGATTTGGTTTTAAATGGTGGCGACTGTGATGGTATTTCTACATCTGGAACAATTGAAGTTGATTTTTGTGACCCAATTCCAAACACATGTTACGACCTCAGCAATGGTAATGAATCTTTTGAACTTGTTGCTGTAGCTACCAATTCAGATTCAGATGTCTGGGTCAACAATTCAGGAACTTATACCATGAACGGATATTGCGGTAGTGGTTGTTCAGAAATTAGTGACACATGGCTTGTATTTGGACCTTTAGACACAACTCAAACGAGTGATTTAACATTGGCATTTAATGCCGCTGAACAATTTGGTATAACAGACTTAGTTGTTGCATACACTGAGCAATATGGGGGCTGCCCTGCACTTTCACAATGGATCACAGCTGCAACCATCTCAGATGCTGGAGCAATTGAAGTAGATTTTCCTCAAATCAATGGATCGGACGTTTATATTGGAATCCAATATTATGAAGATGGTACAGATGGGTCTTCTGGATGGACACTAACGGATGTTGCACTAAATTCTTTTGGAAATTGTCCAACATTAGGAACCGTTACCCCTTCTGACTGCGCCACATGTGATGTCAGTTTAGACACAGCAGTTTATACTTGTAACAGCAATACAGTTGGAGACAACAATGACGGAGTAATAATTACCATCCCTTATACAGGTAGCGAACCAAGCCTGAGCTCCATAACCACTTCAAGTGCCGGTAACCTTGGAGGAGATGACCCCGCCCAGACTGCTGATGGAAACATTATTCTTTCAGGATTAAATGAAGGGGATTCTTGGGACATAATACTAAATGGTGGTGATTGTGACGGCACAACAATTTCGGGGACTGTGCCTGCGGCAGTTTGTGACCCTGTAACTCAAGATTTGATTATTAATGAAATTCTAGCCGACCCTGCTGGCGATATCACTGGAGATTCTAATGGTGACGGTACTCGTGATGGTACCGAGGACGAATTTATTGAGTTTTACAATACAGGATCAACTAATTTTGATTTAAGTGGATATGTTATTTCAGATGGAAGTAACGGTGGTGATAACACAAGACATACCTTTGAACAAGGTACTGTAATCCCTTCCAACTCATTCTTAGTTGTGTTTGGTGGTGGTACACCAACAGGATTTGCTAACGGCACAGCAATAGTTTCTAGTTCTGGTGCATTAGGCTTAAATAACGGTACAGATTCAGTAATATTGAAAAATGCTAGTGGTAATATTGTAGCTCAAGTTGATTATACCGATGGTGGCAATGACCAATCTGTGGGAAGAAGTCCAGATTTTACTGGAGGGTTTGTTTTACATACCACAATTCCACCAAACGCCTTATTTTCGCCTGGTTTAGAAAATGATGATCCATTATTATCTACACAAGATGCACTCATAAATATGTTTAAAGTTTATCCAAACCCAAGCAATACAGGATTTGTAAACATTAAATCCAACCAAATGGGTGCGGTACAAGCACAAGTTTTTGATATGCTTGGAAAGCAAATAATCAACACAACAGTGGTTAATGAACGCCTTAAAGTGTCCAGTTTGAATGCTGGCATCTACATTGTCAAATTGACCCAAAATGACAGAACAACAACTAAAAAATTAATTCTTCAATAATTAATTTTTAAATTCCAATTCAAGAGCGTTGCTAAGGCAGCGCTCTTTTTTTGTCTATTTTTGTAACTCCATTTTAGAATTTATGGATTTCAGTTCAATTTTTGATATCGACAACAATGCAGCTTTTGAAAAAAAAGCACTTGATATTTTCAAATTTCAGTTTGAAAACAATTCGCTATACCGCTCATTTTGTGATCTTTTATACAAACACCCCAGTGATGTCCAAGCAATTCAAGACATTCCTTTTTTACCCATAGAATTTTTTAAAACCCACAGCGTCCTATCCTCCAAAGCAGCCATTGAACAAACTTTTAGCAGCAGTGGCACAACCGACAGCATTACGAGTCAACATCACATAACGGATCAGAAAGTTTATAAAAACAGTTTCATTAAAGGATTTGAAGGGGTTTATGGCTGCATTGAAGATTTTACCATTCTAGCCTTACTGCCATCCTATTTAGAACGCAAAGGATCCTCTTTGGTCTATATGGTTGATGATATGATAAAAAAATCTGGACATCCAAAGAGTGGGTTTTATTTAGACGATTTGAAAGGATTGAGAGATACCCTTTTAAAACTTGAGGCGACGGGACAAAAAACGCTGCTCATTGGTGTGTCTTACGCCCTTTTGGATTTGATCGAATTTCATCAATTTGAATTGAAGCACACCTTAGTGATGGAAACAGGAGGCATGAAAGGGCGTCGCAAAGAGTTAATCAAATCAGAGCTGCACGCCTTGTTAAAAAAAGGATTTGGTCTTGAAACCATTCACAGCGAATACGGCATGACCGAATTGTTGTCTCAGGCCTATTCAATAAGGGATGGGCTTTTCTCAACACCCCCTTGGATACAAATATTAATTCGGGATCCTGAGGATCCTTTTAAAATATTAAAAGAAGGCAAATCTGGGGGCATCAATGTAATTGATCTGGCCAATATCAACTCTTGTGCATTTATCGCTACACAAGACTTGGGGAAAATGCATAAAAATGGGCTTTTCGAGTTACTTGGTCGCTTTGACCAATCCGATATAAGAGGCTGTAATTTGATGGTGGTTTGACCTTAAACTACGCGAATGATAAAAGTACTGCGTTTTCCGCGATTGATAATGATGTAAGTGTCATTAATCAGGTCTGAAACATGAATTAAATAAGTTTCATTTACTTTTTCTTTATTGACTGACACTGAATTTTCTTTTAGCGCGCGACGGGCTTCTCCGTTGGAAGCTAAGAACCCAGTTTCAGAGCACAACCCCGCGATCATGTCTAGACCCGCTTCTATTTTTGCTCTGGAAACATCGGCCTGAGGCACGCCTTCAAAAACTTCTAAAAAGGTGGCTTCATCCAAGCTGCTAATGTCCGTTTTGAATGCCTTACTGTACAAGATTTGTGAGGCTTTTTCCGCATTTTCACAATTGGCGGCACCATGAACCATATTTGTAACCGCTTGCGCCAATCTTTTTTGAAGCACTCTGGTATGGGGTTGCTTTTTATGCGATTCAATCAAATCATCGATTACGTCTTTTTCTAAAAACGTAAAGATTTTAATGTACTTCTCAGCATCTTCATCACTAGAATTTAACCAGTATTGATAAAATTTATAGGGCGAGGTGCGTTTGGCATCCAGCCACACATTGCCACCCTCGCTTTTTCCAAATTTTGAACCATCTGTTTTGGTGATCAATGGGCATGTGATGGCGAATCCTTTACCATTGGCAGCACGTCGTATCAATTCGGTTCCAGTAGTGATGTTTCCCCACTGATCGCTTCCACCCATTTGAAGGGTACAACCTAAAGATTGGAATAAATGTAGAAAATCATAGCCTTGCACCAATTGATAGGTGAATTCTGTAAAACTCATTCCCTCCTTGCTTTCTGAAGCGATTCTGTTTTTCACTGAATCTTTCGCCATCATATAATTAACGGATATGTGCTTCCCAACATCACGAATAAATTCTAAAAACGAAACGTCTTTCATCCAGTCGTAATTATTGACCATCAAAGCGGCATTGGGATCTTGGGTGTCAAAATCTAAAAAATGAGCCAATTGTTTTTGAATGGCCTTCTGGTTGTGGCGAAGCGTGGGTTCGTCTAATAAATTGCGTTCCGCAGATTTCCCTGAAGGATCTCCAATCATGCCTGTAGCGCCACCAACCAATGCCACGGGTTTATGCCCACAGCGTTGAAAATGAGCCAATAACATAATTGGAACCAAGTTACCAATGTGTAATGAATCGGAGGTTGGATCAAAACCTATGTAGGCTTTGCGCATGGTTTCTAGAAGATGCGCCTCAACGCCTGGCATATGGTCTTGAAGCATACCGCGCCATTTTAAAACTTCTATAAAATTTTTGGTCATTTTGTGATTCTTGATACACAAAGATAAAAGATTCAGTAGGGATGAGAAAAGAAAAATCAGTAATTTCGCAACATGGTATTAGTCACAGGTGGCACCGGACTTGTTGGAAGTCATTTACTTCTGAAATTAGCACAACAAAATCAATCTGTTCGAGCAATCTACAGAAAGGGTGCGGATCTCGATCGGGTAAAAACTGTTTTTTCTTACTATTCTAAAAATTCAAAATCACTTTACGATACCATTGAATGGGCAGAAGCAGATTTGAATGATTTGCCGAAGTTAACCATGGCGTTTAGAGACATAACCCATGTGTTCCACTGTGCCGCTTATATTTCTTTTGATCCTGCCAATTATAAAGTATTAAGAGCGACTAATATCAAAGGAACTGTCAATATTGTGAATTTATGCATTGCAAATAGGGTTGAAAAATTATGCCATGTCAGCAGTGTAGCGACTTTAGGTTACAATGCGGATTTAATAACGGAAGAAACCCTTTGGGAGGGCAATCAAAATCAAAGCGTTTACGCCATATCAAAATATGGGGCAGAAATGGAAGTGTGGCGGGCTTCTCAAGAAGGGGTGTCGGTGGTAATTGTTAATCCTGGTGTGATTTTGGGGCCTGGTTTTTGGAATTCTAGCAGTGGTATGTTGTTCAAAGTAGCGGCAAAGAAACAACGCTATTATACAAATGGGAGAACAGGCTATGTAGCCGTTAATGATGTCGCTAAAGCGATGCTGAATTTAATGGAATCCGATATTAAAAATCAACGCTACATTCTGGTGGCTGAAAACCTAACCTATAAAGAGATCCTCACTACCGTTGCTAAAAGCATGAAGGTAGCGCCCCCTACAAAACTGGCTTCCGCGGGTCTACTAAGATTCGCATTGATTTACGATTGGCTGCAGTCTAAATTATTAGTAAGAAAAAGACGGCTGAGTAAAGCCCTGTGCCGTGCGCTTACAAGGGACTGTAAATTCAGTTCTGAAAAAATAAAAATAGACTTAAAATCCTTCAAATTCACGCCTATTCAACAAGTGGTTCAATATTTTTTTTGACTCGGTTTTGAGTAAATATCCGATTTTTTTTCCTTGTTTCAGTCAAAGAGTCGCTTTTTAATTTTCTTAAAGAGTCTGCCACTTTATTTTGAATTTCAACGCGCTTTTGAATGCGCTGTTTTTTAGCNNACGCGTTGGTAAATTAAACTGTATTGATCAATATTACGGGCGTAATAAGCATTGCTTTTTTCAAACTGTGCTGAATCAATATTGTATTTTTGAAAAACATAACCCAACGGGTTTTTAAGCCGATCTTCTAATATTTTTTTATTGGCGCCTTGAGCCGAATTTAAAATCATAAGATCACTTAAAATTTCTACCATTTGATCTTCAGGAATCAAATCGACAGGAGCTTCATAGGGGTTTTTATTACAAGACTGTAAAATGAGGACAAGTGCTAAAAAATGGAAAAATTTCATCGGTTGAATGTAAGGCGCATGGCCGAATTTTTGTTTGTAAATTTATTATTTTGATAGACTAAATTACCATTTAATATGGTGTGGGTGATTCTGGACTTAAAGGTAACACCCTCAAATGGCGACCAACCACACTTGTATAAAATATTCTCAGGACTTACAGTCCATGGATTATGCGGGTCTACTAAAATTAAATCTGCAAAATAGCCTTCACGAATAAAGCCTCTTTTTTCAATTTGAAATAAAATTGCAGGATTATGCGCCATTTTCTCTACCAGCTTTTCAATTGAAATTTTGCCTTTGTGATAGGCTTCCATCAGTGCTACTACCGCATGTTGAACCAAAGGCCCGCCTGAAGGGGCTTTTGTATATGGATGCGCTTTTTCTTCCCTAGTATGAGGGGCGTGATCTGTGGCAATGACATCAATTCTATCGTCCAATAGAGCCTCCCACAAGGCTTCTCGATCTTTGGTTGTTTTCACGGCTGGATTCCATTTAATAAAGGTTCCTTTTTTGTCGTAATCTTCATCGGAGAACCAAAGGTGGTGGATGCAAACCTCCGCAGTAATTTTTTTATTTTCCAATGGTTTTTTGTTGGAAAATAAGGCCGTTTCTTTGGCTGTAGATAAGTGAAAAACATGTAATCTAGCGCCTGTTTTTTTTGCCAATTCAATGGCTTTAGATGATGACAAATAACAAGCTTCTTCACTTCTTATAACGGGATGAAATTTAACGGGGATGGCATCTCCATAGTTGTCTTTAAATTTTTTGGTATTGGCACAAATGGTATCCTCATCTTCACAATGCACAGCGATCAGTAAATCTGTGCTAGCAAATATCTTTTCTAAAACCTCTGGGTTGTCAACCAACATATTTCCTGTTGAGGAGCCTAGAAAAAGCTTAAGTGCTGCCACATTTTTAGAATCAACTTTAAGAATTTCATCTAAATTATCATTGGTGCCTCCAAACATAAAAGAGTAGTTGGCATAGGATGTTTCTGAGGCCTTTGTAAATTTTTCTTCAAGCTTTTCAATGGTCGTAGCTTGGGGTTTGGTGTTGGGCATTTCTATAAAAGAGGTAATCCCCCCGGCAATGGCTGCTCTTGACTCTGTCTCAATGGTTCCTTTGTGAGTTAAACCTGGTTCTCTAAAATGAACTTGGTCATCAATCATGCCTGGTAATAAAAATTTATTTTCAGCATCAACAACCAGGGTGTCAGCGTTTTTTGCGCTTATTGACGGGGCAATTTCTTTGATTATTTGACCTTCAATTAACAAGTCCCCCACCAAGATTTCTCCCTGATTTACAATGCGTGCATTTTTAATTAATATTGATGATTCTTGCATTTATAGTTTGCCTAAAATTTGTTGAATGCGCAAGATCAAAACTCCTTTTATTGCTTCTGATATGATGCCTTTTGTAAGTTTAGATGTGCCTTTAACGCGGTCGGTAAAGATAATGGGTATTTCTTTGATTTTAAATTTTTTGTGAAAGGCTTTGTATTTCATTTCAATTTGAAAGGCATAACCTACAAACTTAACCTGATTCAAATCTAAAGATTCCAAGACTGTTCTTTTATAGCAGACAAATCCTGCGGTTGGATCTTTAACTGGCATGCCCGTAATGATGCGTACATACAAAGACGCGGAGTAAGATAGTAAAATCCTAGACAGCGGCCAATTCACAACATTAATGCCATTTTTATAGCGTGAACCAATGGCAAGATCAACTCCAGGTTCTATACAAGCTTTGTAAAGTGCAATCAAAGAATTGGGATTATGAGAAAAATCGGCATCCATTTGAAAAATATATTTATAATCCCGTTCTAATCCCCATTTGAATCCCGCTATATAAGCCTTGCCCAAACCCGATTTTGACAAGCGGTTTAGTAGAAATAATTTATTAGAAAATTCGCTTTGAAGACTACAAACCTTATCTGCTGTTTGATCTGGAGAATTATCATCCACCACCAAAATATGAGTCTGCGGATGTAACAAAAATACCGCCCGCAAAAGTGCCTCGATATTATCGATTTCATTAAAAGTTGGAATGATGATGAGTGCGTCTTTCATAAAACAAGGTACGGAAAGCAAAAATAAGCTATTTATACGAGTCCTATTATACAAAATTTCTTCTTAATTTTGTATATGCTTAGAGAGGTTACTTCAAATGACGGTTATGTATTGTGTGCACTGATAAGCCTATTACTATTGTTGATTGTAAAAATACTTCATGCCAGACGTTTGATTGATTTTCTAGGGTTCCTAGGAAATTCTAACTACTTACGTATATACTTAAAAGACCACTCTTTTTTTGACAGTTTTGACGTCCTTTTATTTTGTAATTTTTGTTTGAACGCAACTGCTTTTGGTTATATTGCTTATGTGGCATTGGTTGGAGATGTTGCAATGAATGGCAGCGTATTTTTTACTGCTTTTGGATTGATTGCCTTGGGGCTTGTTTTAAAAATTGGATTTGAACTTCTTATTGGATTTGTCTTTGACTTGTATAATCCCTTAAACGTATTAACATTCCAACAAATCAGTAGCATCAACTTTGCTGGTGTCTTATTACTTCCGATGAATGCACTCCTTGTATTTTATTTAAACTTTGAGAAATCTGCTGTCCTAATTGGAGTACTTTTAGTGTTGTTTGTTTTGATCTTGGGGATGGTGAAGACCATTCAATCCAATCTAAAACTCATTTTAGGTAATTTCTTGTATTTTATTTTATATATTTGCACCCTGGAATTTGGACCCTACATTATTATTTACAAATATTTAAATCAATCCAGTTACTTATAGAGTACCCATTTTATGAAAGTAAAAACCATTTTAGTTTCACAACCCGAGCCAAAGGTCGAAAACTCACCTTATTTTGACCTTCAACAAACTCAAAAAGTAAAAATTGATTTTCGTCCCTTTATCCATGTCGAGAACGTTACAACAAAGGAGATTAGATTACAAAAGGTAGATTTCTCTAAATTTTCTGCGATCATTTTAACCAGTCGAAACGCCGTTGATCACTTTTTTAGAGTGGCTGAATCCATGCGTTTTAAAGTTCCAGATTCAATGAAGTATTTTTGTCAGTCTGAGGCTGTTGCCTACTACTTGCAAAAATATGTGGTATACAGAAAGCGTAAAATTTATGTAGGCAAACGTACCTTTGCGGACCTTCTGCCGGTAATTAATAAGTACAAAAACGAATCTTTTTTATTACCTTCTTCTGACAAACTTAAGCCTTCAATTCCTGTCGCTTTAGATGAATTAGGCCTCAACTGGAAACAAGCTGTTTTTTACAAAACAGTCATCAGTGATTTATCGGACCTGGCCAATGTTTATTATGATATTTTGGTATTTTTCAGTCCGTCTGGAATTGATTCTTTGTTTCACAATTTCCCGGATTTTAAACAAAATGACACACGTATTGCTGTTTTTGGTAACACCACTGTCAAAGCAGTCGAAAATAAAGGACTCCGCGTGGATATATCAGCTCCTAGTAAGGATACGCCTTCTATGAGCTTGGCACTTGAGCGCTACATAAAAAAAATGAACAAAAAGTAGTTCACTTCCTATCCTACTTGTACAATACCTGTTTTTTATTCAAATCTTAATATCGTATATTTAGTGAAATTTCTTAAACAATGAATTCTAAGATTTTCTTTCTAATTGTAACAGTTTTCGCTTTCAGTTGTAGTAATGAATCCGTTGATTCTTCTGTAGCAGAGAACAACGCGAGTGATTTCTTTCCAAATAATGCCAATGGCTACTGGAAATATGTAGTTGACAGTAACAGTGAAGACCTGCCCGATATGAATTTTGCAGCCTTGGATTCGGTTTATGTTGCTGAATCTTCTGACAACTCTATTTCATTGGCAGCCAATAATGATGCCTCGGCCAATGGGAGGATGAATATGATTTTAACGTCTGGAACCTTGTATAAAACCGATAATACACTGGCATTGGATGGAAGTATTGATCTTGCTGATAATCTTGCCACCTTAGGATTCGCCGACAGCTTTACCTTGACAGGACTGACCCTCTACGATTTAGAGGCTTCCAACGAAAGTATTATGTTTTCACAAACTGGTACATCTTCAAATTCAATTCCTATTCAAGATACCGAGGTACCGGTTGATGTTAATTTTGAAATCCAAACTAAAAAATTAAATTTTTACGATTCTAAAATAATCAACCAAATAAATTACAACAATGTTTTTGAGGGTGAACTAACGCTTTCGCTTGAAATCAATGCCACAATTTCTCTGTTGGGCTTCCCTCAAACCGTTTCCTTCCTAGACCCTCAAGACATCCTTTCCGTAAGGTATTACTTCGCAGAATCTATTGGAATGGTAAACGCTCAAGCGTCTCAAGGCTTCACTTTGTCTGATGAGTTGACAACTTTATTAACTCTCGCCGATATTCCATTGGAAATCCCATCTAACATCAATACTGTAAGTTCAGAAGTGTTGAGTGATTATGCACTGGAATAACAATGGCTTATTTAAAAACTAATAGCATAAAAACGGCGTAAAGCAGCACTAGAAAAAAGCCTTCTTTGAATTGTAATTTATGGCGCTTTGTGAGTAAAATCAAGGGCAAAATAACCACTGCAAATACCAACATCCAGAGTACATCTCTTGAAAGAATTTGAGCATCTTTAACTGGGATGCTGTCTACCATTGCGGTCAAACCTAAAACGGATCCAATATTGAAAATATTAGAGCCAATAAGATTACCTAACGACAGGGCTTTTTCCTTTTTAATGACTGCAATAATGGAGGCCGACAGTTCTGGAACACTGGTACCTAAAGCAACCAAAGAAACTGAAATAACAGCTTCAC